>Ga0164296_1005268_pt1 | contig 11409 bp, 29 predicted proteins | sample GEODES057metaG_FD_113533 | JGI IMG/M metagenome (GOLD analysis project Ga0164296, IMG submission 113533) | Dystrophic lake water microbial communities from Trout Bog Lake, Wisconsin, USA - GEODES057 metaG | ecosystem: Environmental > Aquatic > Freshwater > Lake | place: USA: Trout Bog Lake... | reverse complement strand
GTTAGTTGTCTAACGCTTTCTCAATGTGATGAGAAGCATAACAACTGCGCCGAACGTAAAGAACGACACAAATGTCTGTACATATTTCATTATATTCCTTTCTTACTTGATTAGATCTTTAAGGCGGTCAATGTCGATGCCCAACCGAGCGAGCTCCGATAGCTGCTTGTCGATGTGGAAGTTCTTCGTACTTAGCGTAGAACTACCGAGCGGGCACTTAACTATGATATGAGCACCATTGCTACGCATGTCCAAACCATAGCGTACAAGGGCCCTGACGAGACGCGCGGTCTCCTTATTTTTTATACGACGCAAATGTCGTTCTGTTATCTGCATTATTTATCCTTTCTCTCATGTCCACCCCACATCAAACAGAATGCTATGGGTTGGTGGCACTTAACACAATATGAACGCTGGTCCATTATTCTTTCCTTACTCTAATGCTTTTTCGCTGCACTCTAAGCATACTAACTTTACTTCGTCATCGATGCCTAGTTCAAACTCTTGCGGATTGATACCGCACATTTCACATTTATTCATTACTTATTCCTTATTTTACGAAGAATGTTTATTGTAATTAGATTAATGATTATGGATGACCATGCACATACTAATGTAAATGTATTCATTATACCTCCCAGCATTCATCACATGTACCATCATCACATTCGTCACATAAGTGCTTCAATGGAGTATCCAACTCCGCACCGCATGTTAAACAAATAGGATATAACTTACTCATTATTCCTCCAACTCTGTGTCTGTTAGGAATGCGTGGATACGCTTGAGATTGCGTATAGCCCCATCTACATCCCTATTCTTTTCTACATCTTTGATCGCCCAATAGGTTAGGCTGATCACTGATAATAGTTCCTCTGGATCCATTATATCTCCTCTACTTTGACTGACTCTAGTGTTTCATTCACGCCTAGGTCAAGAATCGTAGTCCAATCCCAACTGTCGGGATCGTATTCCGTTTCCATGATCAATGTGACTTCATACTTGTTCATCGCATCTCCTTTCCGTTGTCGATAAGATACTGACGTACAGTATCGTACATAGCTTCAGGATCATCTACCATCTCGTCGTAGACATCCTCTGGCAGATCATGAGGGTTAAAGACGATTAGATTAGTCGCATCGCCCCAGTTACCATCATCTGATAGATAAATCATTTCATCCATATTTTTTTCTTCCTTTCTTCCTGTTACTGCGTAACCCTTTTCGATTACGAAGACATCATCGTACCAGCCATCTACCCAATCAGGACTAGCCTCATCGGGTTCAGGCATGGTAGTGTAGATGTAATCCCATCCTTCTTCGAAGCTATCGAACTCGATACCATCGTATAGAATGTTATTCATCCAGTCACGGATTAGATACTTACTCATCTCGGAATCCAAATTCTTCGAATACCCGCATGCGGTCATCATCTAATGCCTGATTGAGTTCTCGTAGAGTGGTGTCGCTGATCCCGTGATCGGAACCAAACCATTCTACTAGATCTTCACGTGTTACTTCACTCATTGCTATGCCTTTCTATAAGCAATCGTAGTGATAACTACCTGAGTTATCACCTTCATATACTAGGTAAGCTGACTCGTGACTCATATAGCCACGGCAACGGTCGCATTGTAGTCTCTCATCTATTCCTAACCATAGATTAAGCACCACACGCTGCTCACCTAGATCCGTTGTGGGATCTTCTCTCTTTCTTCTTACTGCTTCTGCCATTGGTATCTCCTAACTCTTAAGCACTTCATTGATTTTTGACAAGACGTGAATGTAGGCATCGATCAGACCTTCATAATACTGGCCCTCTGTCTCTACATCAGTACCGTCAATTACTATGTCTCTAAGTTCGTTAGAGAACTCTTTTACCTTGTCTTCTACATATTTACGTAGATCTTCTAGGGTATCCATTATTTTCTCCTTACTCTGTGTACTGTTGTAGTGGATTGCCGAAGTAGTCATCAAGACCTTCTTCGACACCACATGGTGAACAGATTGCTGTCTTGTTGTCTAGCCTAGATAGAGCAGGGAAACCTGTCCAATCCTTGAGACAACGTGGGCATTTAAATGTTACTTCTGGCATTATACTTCCTCTATTTCTATCTCGTGTCCATCCAGGATGAATGAACCACATACATAGGCATCCTCTGCCCACGTCTCTGGTGTAAATCCATCTTCTATTCTGTTCTCATCGAACTCATAGAACATGGTTACTGTTGCTGTTGCTAGATACTTCTTCATGGTTACCACCAACTTTCATAATATACATCGTATCCATCACGGATAGCCTGTCTAGCATTGTTAATGAACTCCAAATCTAATTCCTTATAGTAGTCATCGGAATCATCGCCAAAGAAGAAACCTTGAGTATCAGGTAGGTTATTATTCTTAACATGCATTTCTAACTGGTCAAGGTCAGATATAGTTAACCTAATAGGTTGACGATTAAATACCCTAGACTTGTGAGCATTAGCTACATCAGCTATAGCTTCTTGTAGCCTAATTTCTTTAGCAGCTTCCTTATCATTGAGTGCTTTACCTAGCATTTCCTCATTCGGCTCATTGATCTGACCAATGACTCGAGCAACAGACGTATCATTAAATACTGTGTTTCCTACAAAGCCTTGAACATTGGCTTTATCATTGAACAGCTTTTCCATCCAACCCTCTAGGTTAGGATGCTTGCGCCACTGAGCAATAAGCTTACTAGTCTCATCGCCATACTCATCAAAACTTTCATAACTAAAATCATTGTTATGTTCGTTCTTATTAACTCTATATGCATACTGGTCTAAACCCATAACATATTCCTTTCTTTTTACTTGTTATTTACAAGTTCTTGTTGTGCTTTAATAGCATCGTTTTTACCTGGACAGTCACTGAACCAATCATCTGGTGAATCTGATAGCCAGGAACACATGCAATTACTTACTTTGCCCCTATCTACATAATCTTGGTGACAACTAGGGATGTCATACTCATCGACTAACCCAAAGCCTTCACCTCGGGTAAAGCCGTACTCACCACCCCAGCCCTGCTCTTCTTCAAACTCCCAGTTGAATTGCAACTTAAGGTTAAGTTCTTCTATCTTCTTAGCTAAAGCCCTGATGACACCTTCTGGTGGACTCCATGCTGTGCTAAAAGTATAAGTTAGATAACACTTAAGAGTGCTTGTACCATCTTCAATTTCAACATCATAGGCATTCCATTTAGTACCCCAGTTGCGTACGTTCCAATCGTACCAATCATTACCTTGAAACAATAATGATTCTTCTAATGATTTTGTTTCTTTTGGAATCTTACCATTGTATTCATCCCAGATTGTAATATCTGGCGTGATTAAGCTATGAAAGTTAAAACATAGTTGTTCAAACTCACCCTTGCTTAGCTGAATACCTTGAGGCATTGCTAATACTTTTTTAAGCCTCAATAAATCTTGTTCATCACCTTGAATAGTAACTTTATTAAATACATGATTAGGCATGCGCCCTCCTTAACTAGGCCAACTTAACTGAACTAACTTCTTGCCAAGCCAGATGTAACCAGCAGGTGCTGGGTCACCAGGTCGTAAGCTAGAAATGTCTACTACTTCTACCTTGACTTCAGGCTCAATCTCTAATGCAGGTGCTGCTGTCGCTGCAATGCTACTGATAGTGCTAGCCATAGATGATGGCGTCATTGGTGCAGGACTAGTAGTTGCAGTAGACTTCTTGTGATACTTAGAAGTGTGATACACATTGCATTCTCTCTCTGTACCGTACTCAGTTTTATATTTGTCATTTGACTTATCTAACAACTTGTCTAAGAACCAAGCACGTGCTTCTCCCATTGAAGCAAATGTTAAATCATTAACTTGCTTAACATAATTTTCAATGTAATGTTTAGCAACAATATGATTGTCAAAGCATAGGTAGCCAATCACTCGGCGTGCTCTTGCTTTGGGATCATTGTACCAAGTGCAACGTACTTCTACTTTGCAACCGTCTGGTGTATTCCTGCTCACAGTGAATGCTAAGTCAACAGCATCCCTTGTGCGGTTAGAAGTCCAACCAGTACCGTCACGCTTTGCTACCCAAATGTCAATTGCCATTTAGTCTTCCTCCTTTTCTTTATATGTACAATAGCCTGACTCGATTAAGTCAGATGCCATCCTACCGTAATGACCTTGCAGTTTCCATGCCATGCCATTATCGATAAGCTTTTGGAATAAGTCGATGATTTCTAAACCATCTAACTCATCTTGTTCGTACTGAACTATTGATGTTGCTAAGTCTTCCATCATTACTCCTTATCAAAGTTAAGCCAGTCATCTTCAGCTTCTTTGCTTCCAATGATTTCTTCATGTAATTCTTCTTGCATCTCTTTAAATTCTTCTGGGTTAGTAGGCAATGGACCCATCAAATCTTTACCAATGATTACACCAATCTTATTCACAAAGACAGTGATGTTGCCCATAATTTCTTGGTTAGCTTTGATAGCATGATTAAATACAGACTTGAATGCATCACCGCTTACCAACTCAACAAACTCTTCAGGTAATTCACCAGTGACATACTGGCGGTAACCTTCCAATGTAGTTTGAATAGCCAACATCATTTTGACCATCCTAACTAGGTTAGGTAGTTCATCAATGATTGCTTGTAGTTTTACTTCATTTGTTTCTTCCATGGTATCTCCTTACCAATAAGCTGGATATGTAAGTCCAACATTTTCTATTTGAAATTCTGGTTTTGGATGCCCAGCATAGTTCTTAATTGTCTCAATTATAAACTGTTCTGCTTCTGGCATCTTATCCTTATACAACACTCTTGTCAATGCTAACAAAGCATCAATAACATACTTGGTTCTCCAAACAGATTGAAATTCTTTAATCAGAATAATTTGATTAGCTACCTTTCCATCTACTGGTTTTTTCCTGATGATTAGTTTAGGATTCTTAATTGTACCAACATTACCACGTATACCAGATATAATCGTAAAAGATAAATCTACATTGTGGTAAGGAGGATTAGTTTTAGTTGTCCACCTTAAATCATTATTGTTATTTTTACTCCACCTTACTTCACGTGACATTTGCCCTCCTAGTTAATAAACTTATTAATAAAATTGTTGTCATGCTTAGGTACTGTAGCATCATCACTGTCATTGATTTCTTTACCCATGACATTGATTACTTTTGTATCTTGTTCTGATGCCATCTTCTTGAGCATTTCTAGGAAATGATCATTAAATATTTTTACTTGAGCAGGCTCATCGAACTTAACAACAATAGTTAATTCATTGCCACTTTGGTCACCGGTAATCTTCATATATTCTCCTTATTTGTAGGGTGGGCAGTTTCTCTGTCATACCCAGGACGCAACGGTTCGTCTACCTTACAACCGATAAGCTTGGATGCTCCGCTTCTCCGCGTCTCACTTAAATTGGCAGGCCGAACGCCCGTATGTGCTTCCCCACATACTGAGAGTGTAATAACTAGACAGAGCACTTGCGATAATTGATGGTTGTGATAACCCATAGCCTGACGCCTCGGATGACTAGCGATTACAACAGCGGTTATGCACCAACTGAATGATGCATAACCTGAGCAGGATTCCAGTCGCTATGCTCAGAGCGACCCTAGTTCCTTTGTATCATACCAACTAGGAAGTATTAGTGAACAACGTATCACGCCGTCTGGATTTAGCCCCAGCTGCCCCAGTCTATTAAGTAGGCTTCAGGTTACCTACATGAGCTTCCCCTCATGCTGAGTGATGACTTTACGTTGTCAGCGGGATCCTTTGAATTCCCCGAGAATCAGTACCTATACCTATCAAGATAATAGGTATAGGTTCGCCAGTTAAGCTAGCGCAGCTACCACGTTTACAGGGTCTGGTGGCCTTGACCTCTCGTCCCAGTTTTAAGTGTGATTGGAAACCACTACCCGAGCTTCCCCTCAGGGCTGAGTTTTGAGTTAACGTTATCAACGAGTGGAATCGTTCAGGCTGAACCACCATTAGCCTCGCACCTATACTAGTCACGACAACTAGCATAGGTTCACTGTTGAGGCCAGTGTTACCACAACCGTAGTTGTAAATGTGAGGAGTTAGTTACCCTTTGTTAAAAGGGCAACTCGATGTCAAGTGTTGCCTTGACATCCGACATCTGCTTGCTGAGAGTAGGCATGGTGACATTGATATCAATATCACCATTGCTAAAAGTCTCGAGCAAGATGTTAGTCGAGTTGTACAGCTTAGCTGTCATCTCTTTGTAGACGAGAAGCATCTGCTGTAGCACACGCTCCTTACGCTCGTGAGATTCAGACAGTTGATCTGTCTTGAGGATGATTTCGATGAGCTTGTTGGCAAAGTCCTTGAGCTCATCAAGGTTGTCGACCTCTTCTACCTTCTTGGCAGCAAGGGTCATGAATTCGTTAATGTTGTCTGACATATTAGTTGTCCTTCCAGTGGCTTTGGTGACCACAGTTATTACGGGTACCATCACACTCGGATGAGTGTGAATCGTGCAAGGCAAAGGGCGCACCTAATACCTTGACTGCTTCCTCCTGCATGACATCATACAACTTGTTAAGGTGCTTGATAGCCAGCTTGAGACCGATAGGGAAAATGATTGATACACGCTCTATTAATTCAGTATTGTCACGGTCATTCTCAAGGACAGTAGCAACCTTAACAAACGGTTGCATGATCTGACCCATCTCCAATGACCAATCTTTCATGCTGTTGAGATACTCAGCATGAGCGATGCGCGCCTCAGCAGCCTCATCTAATGTTAAGTTGAGGCTATTGAAAGCTTCGTCTAGGTTGAATTCTTCTGACATATATCCTCCTTAAGGATAGCTTACTTACTATAGGAGAGTAGCCACACGTCGTTGTGTAGCCACTCCCCTAGTTGAAGTGTTGTTAGTAACGACCAAGCAATGCTTGGCGGATAGGACCGGCTGGCTTGTTGATAAGCTTACCGTTCTTGAACATCTTGACAGCCTCTGCTACAGATGGAATCATGATGATCTTGTGCTTCTTGACAAGGCGTGCGCACTGTAACACAAGCTCGTCGTGTTGACCACCACCCATGGATGTCACCTCGCCATCGGAGATCCACACGATGTCCTCACCGTACTTGCGCTTGCGCACAGCCCATGTGAGAGCAGTACCGTCGACGCCGTTGTTGGCACCGCCGATGTGGCCAATGTCCTTGACACGCCAACCACGGTCAGCTAGCAACCAAGCATTGGGATTATCACTACCGATGTCACTGTATGCCATGACAACAGCAGCTGGTGCTGCCTCGACGATGGCATTGAGGTCGTCAGTGTTAAGACGCATAGAACCTGATATGTCAATGACAACGATGCCACCCTTGACCTTGACCTTGCGACCGAAGACACGACGCTCAGGGTCAGTCAACAGACGTGATGGATAACTGACACGACGACCGTACTGCATAGCACGACGCTTGCGCTTCATGTAACCATCGACCTCGACAGTACGCTTGAGTGACTCATCCCACACAAGCGCACCGAACTCACCGTTGTCGGTATCGAACTCGAAGTCGTCAGGCATGTCGTCAATGTCAATAGGTGATAACCCATGTGGCATTGTACCTCGTTCGTCAGTCTCACCCCACTGCTGAGCAATCTTATCGATGGCTGCTTCGTTGAGTGCCTTGATAGACTTAGGAGCCTTGTAACCACTAGACAAGTATGATGCAATCTCACCAGCTGCTTGCAAGGTGTGACGGAAACCTACAGGCATAGTAGCATCGTCACCGATAGCCATAGGAGCAGTATCCATGAGGTCATTGACAGGCTCGTCGAATGATGCACGCAGAGTCTTGTCGAGACGCTCGAGTTGCTTGGACCACTCAGGATTGACTGATCGTATACCTGAACGAAACGAGTCACAAGACTTGGTACCGAAGTTGAGTGTAACAAACTCAACAGCCTTGTCCCATGAAGTCTGGTCGTTGGCAGTAGCTAGACGCTTACCGATGGTCTTCTCAGATCCGTCAGGCTCACGCTCAAGACCACGAGCATCAGCAAAGACAGAAGTGATAGCGTTGACTCGAGCTTGCTCGGCAACACGAATGACCTCTGGAGAGACACCGCTCATCTTGTACACCTTGCCAAAGTGATCGTACAACGATTCATCTACGGGTGATACACGTAGACGAATCATCTCACGCAGCTTGATGCGCTTGGAGTAGCTGTCCCCAGTTAAGGGGACAGCTAGTACTCCAGCAGCAAAGTCAACGCCAACACCAAAGTCACCAGCAGTAGGCTTGACGCGCCACTGTTGGTCGTTAGTGATGTCCTCGCGGAATGATGCAACTACACTTGCAAGTGGAGTTGACTGGTCATCAAGCTTGTTGACGTTGTCTGGCATTATAGTGAGCTCGCTGAGAAGCTAGGAGTCATGGTGCCGATAGACAAGGCACTGATGATCTCGTCAGCCATGCGCTTGCCGAACACAAGTACAGCAGCACGCTCGGTGCCGATGTCTGGTGACTTGCGTAGCTGCTCGAATGCGTAGAACGCACGGAGCGATGCACGCTGACCAGGCTCAGCAGAGACAATAGTAGCAGCAAGCATACGCAACTCTGGTGGGAGTGCGTCGACAAGTGCAGCTGGGTGCGGCGCGTCGATCTTAAGTGCCACTGGGAAGCGGTCCTTAAGCGCAGTCGGCAGCTCGTTAGGGTCCTCGATGTTGGAGGTCATAACGGCTGAGAAACCAGCAGACGGCTTGTAGATCTCACCGGTGAATGGGTGAGCAAACGATGCTGAAGCCACGCTGTCTAGGAAAGCTAACAGTGTAGCAGCGACATCGCCACCAGCCTTGTCGATCTCGTCAACAACAAGACGAGAACCCTTGTGCCATGCACGCAGTGCTGCACCAGGAATGAACTCGAAGCCACCCTGCTGGTTGGGCATGACTGCACCGGATACATCGGCGTTGGTCATGTCCTCTGAACAGATGAGGCGCTCGGCGTTGCCTGGCGTGGTGCCGAAGGTAAGCCCTGCGAATGTCTTACCGGTACCTGGGGGACCGTACAAGATGACACGGTCAATACCGGCAGCAAGTACATCTTCCAGGTCACGGAAGCATTGTGGAACAGGGATACCCTGGTAAAAAGATTCGCTCATGCGTAATCCTTTCATATAGGTCAGTGCTCGTACGTCACTGAACACATATCATTGGTGATATGTATGGTACTGCAGGTGGGACTTGAACCCACATCGCCAACCCTAGCTTGGCTGCTCTACCATTGAGCTACTGCAGATACCTACTGCCTAACAGTAGTCTTGCCACTCAGGGTATAGACCACCGTTGCGGTAGTAGTAGAACAAAGCAACCATACTTTGTTCAGAACCAGATGCCTGGTTCGGTGTGGGTGGTAAGAAACGCATGATTGATCTAGCGTACCTCCACTCCGGGGGCATAAATTGGTACCAACCTTCAGCCCCACTGACACGGTTGGTATCCATGAGATGGTTGCGTGACTCGTAGTAACGAATGCACGCAAACTTCTCTTGCACTGCTAGTGGCTGCATAGTCATGGGGTCAGACTTGTCAGGCCAGCTAGCTGTGCTGTCTTTGGTAGTAGTATCCCACTTAGATAATGCTGGTGGGATAGTAGCCGTAGTTACCAAAGCAACATGCCTGGCATGGTATGGGGGAACACCATTACCAGGCACGAAGTACAGCCCAAACGTTACAGCTACGGCAGCCATAACTGAGCGGGCTATCATCCTTCAGCCAACAGAAGCTCTGGGATGTTACCAGCATCTGGGTGTGTCTTGGCTAGCTCCTGCATCATGTTGATGGCCTCGCGGTGATCCTCGAGGGTAACACGAGCAACAGCAGTGATGACTTGACCGTTCTCTTCATCGTGTCCAGCCAGGTGACATGTCCACTGAGAGTCATTGTCACGAGTGATGAGTCGAAGATACTTCTCTTCAAAGACTGCACCGTTGAGGTAGTTGAGGAACTCTCTGATAGTGCCGAAGTTGTCGATGAAGTCGGACGGGAACACCTGAACCAAAAGGATCTCAACCTTGTTGGTTATCTCGTCACGTCCAGCGATGATAGCAAACGCTTCACTGGGATCGTTCTTTGAGATGTAGAACGGTGTGTTTTTGTATCTTGGCATATTGCCTCCTTGGGGGTTGAACAGTAGTGATTGGGACACGCGCAGGCCACAAGATTGTTGCCCGAAATTCCCAATCACTACTGTTATTTAATTAAAACTCTTTGAACCAGTCCTCTTCGGTAGCGAAGTTGACAGGGTCTATAGCTATTAGCTTAGGACCAGCCTTGAGCATCGAGTAGAACCACTCCGGGATAACACCAGCACCCGGGGTGTGCTCGCGACCTGCTTCTATGGATGCTTTGACAGCTTCGTCTATCGCTTCCTTAGCCTTGTTCCACTTAGCAATCAGCTCTTCGTTGGGTTCAAACGACATTGATTGTCTCCTCTTCTATAAATATGGATGCTCCATAGATAAGCATGTTCAGAAACCACTCGGGCATAAAACCCGTGTTGCTTTCTTCATCTACCTCTAGATTAGAAAGCTCAACGGCTTCATAGATAGCCCGTTGAACCTCATCCCACTTGGCGATTAACTTTTTGCTAGGTTCAGTTGACATCAACTTCCTCCTCTTCTCCAATGATAACGTCGTCGTCATCATCGTCATTGTATACGAACTCAAGCGTGCCCATGTCTCCCATTCCGTACACGGCTGCTTTGTCGTACTCCATCAGGTAAGCAATCTGCTCATCTGTCAAGCTGGTTTCGTAACCTTCCTGGTCTACAACATCAGACACACAGATGACATCACCTACCATGACATCGGTCTCACCCCACTGGTCAATCCAGAGAGCGGTCGCAATGGGGTTCTGGGGCAGGCCGTGAAGCTTGCCTTCCTCATTGCAATACATCGTGACACCGATGTCGTCAAGCGGGACCTGTTGGATGTAGCCATCCACCGCCCCACTTAGGACCCCGTAGGCATTGTCGTTATCGAATTCGACAATCTCCTTCGAGCCATCCGTCTTAATGATTACTGCTTTCATACTAGCACTCCTTCTCGTACTGGATTGTACAGGTCAACGTGTTGGTTGATTAACAGATGGAACAACGACCGATCAATCTTCCAGGTTGGACACGCCTCGAGCATCTCACTTTGCAGTGATTGTGACTCGCGGGCAACCTCGTTACTTAACTCACTAAAGTTACTAGTAACAATGGTCATGTCCATGTCACTGATAGTCTTAGTAGGGTCAATCTTGATGAACGGCTTAGCCTTGATGAACATCCACGTGCCACCTTGCGGGGAAGCGGAGATCTCCAATGTATTAAGCACATCCCAGCAGTCAACCACAGCAACATGTATGTGGT
>Ga0164296_1005267_pt1 | contig 11412 bp, 8 predicted proteins | sample GEODES057metaG_FD_113533 | JGI IMG/M metagenome (GOLD analysis project Ga0164296, IMG submission 113533) | Dystrophic lake water microbial communities from Trout Bog Lake, Wisconsin, USA - GEODES057 metaG | ecosystem: Environmental > Aquatic > Freshwater > Lake | place: USA: Trout Bog Lake... | reverse complement strand
TGTTCGTGCTGCTATGCGGCCTGCTGTTGCTGCTCTACCGAGAGGCCTGATAACCGGCTGGCACGTGCCGCCCGCGCGGATACGACACCAGCGGCTCCGCCAAGCCCGATCGCCGGCGCCGAGGGGAAGGCCGTGATACGCTGCGTTCTGTGAAGAAATCCGCCATCGCGGCCAAGGGCGATCAGCCCCGTCGCGGCGGAAGGCGCTTGAACGGCACCGACTTGGCGCTGATCGCCGATCGGTCCGACCAGATCAAAGACCGCGCGACTGCTTGCGAGGTGTCTCCGCGACCTGTCCGCCGGCACCTTGCCCCGACGTCGGCATTCTCGATGATGCGACGTCGGGGAAAAGGCGCTGCTTAGGTATTCATCGCGTCGAAGAAATCGTTGTTGGTCTTGCTGTATTTCAGCTTGTCCAACAGGAACTCCATCGCGTCGGTCGTGCCCATCGGATTGAGGATGCGGCGCAGCACCCACATCTTCGTCAGCGTCGACCGCTCGACCAGCAATTCTTCCTTGCGGGTGCCGGACTTGGTGATGTCGATGGCGGGGAAGGTCCGTTTGTCGGACAGCTTGCGATCCAGGATGATTTCCGAATTGCCGGTGCCTTTGAACTCTTCGAAAATCACTTCGTCCATGCGACTGCCGGTATCGATCAGCGCGGTGGCAATGATCGTCAGCGAGCCGCCTTCTTCGATGTTGCGGGCCGCGCCGAAGAAGCGCTTGGGGCGTTGCAGCGCATTGGCATCGACACCGCCGGTCAGCACCTTGCCCGATGACGGCACGACGGTGTTGTAGGCGCGTGCCAGACGGGTGATCGAATCCAGCAGGATCACCACATCGCGCTTGTGCTCGACGAGGCGCTTGGCCTTTTCCAAGACCATTTCCGTGACCTGGACATGGCGTGTCGCCGGCTCATCGAAGGTGGAGGCAACAACCTCTCCTTTCACGCTGCGCGCCATGTCGGTGACTTCTTCCGGCCGTTCGTCGATCAGCAGCACGATCAGGAACACTTCCGGGTGATTGGCGGCAATCGCAGCCGCCATGTTCTGCAGCATCACCGTCTTGCCGGTGCGCGGCGGTGCGACGATCAGCGCGCGCTGGCCCTTACCGATCGGTGTGATCAGATCGATCACGCGCGGGGTGAAATCCTTCTGCGGCCCTTTGGCGACCGACTGGAACGTGTCGTTCTCCATCTTCAACCGCTCTTCGGGATAGAGCGGTGTCAGATTGTCGAAATTCACCCGGTGGCGGACCGAATCGGGCGCCTCGAAATTAACCTCATCGACCTTCAGAAGAGAGAAATACCGCTCCCCGTCGCGCGGGGCACGGATCTGACCGTCCACCGTATCGCCGGTGCGCAGACCAAAGCGGCGGACCTGGCTGGGGGAGACATAAATATCGTCCGGACCCGGCAGATAATTCGCTTCGGGCGACCGCAGATAGCCGAACCCGTCGGGCAGGATTTCCAGCGTGCCCTCGCCGTAAATGGCTTGCTCATTATCCGCGAGGTTCTTCAGGATCGCGAACATGATGTCCTGCTTGCGCAGGGAGGAGGCGTTTTCAACCTGCAAGGATTCCGCGAAGGCCACCAGTTCGGCCGGTGATTTCTTCTTCAATTCGGCAAGATGCATACTGTGACCTTGGGTGTGGAAAGGGCCTGAGCCTCGGGCCAAATCGCGCGAAAGCACGCGTTTGCCAGGAGATTGTGAACCCGTTGCTGTAAGGATTCGGCAGCTGATCGCAAAAGGCGGGCTGTCGATAGGAAGGAAGCATCCGTTGATTACGGGGCGGCTACAGCGGAGTCAATGGTTTGCTTCACGCTGTGCGGCCAGGCGAACAAACGGGCGGGCGAGCGATGCCGGTGGGTGTAATGGCGCCTGGGTGGGTGGCGATGTGGCCACTATGTGCGCGGCTTATCCACTGGCAAACCCACTGGCAAACCCAATGGCAAACGCCGATCGGGCACCCAGGCCTTGCAAGCGGGCCTTGTAAACGGGTCGGGTGAAACCGGCTGGTAAAACCGGCTATGCTTGGCACCCCTCGAATGCCACTTGCGTTCGCTTGGCAGGGTAGGGGTCTGCATTGCCAACAGCACCCAGCCCAACTGCGCCCGCGCCACCCCAGGGTGTCCGGCCGCATTCAGCCCAGCAGCACTCAGCCCAGCAGCACTCAGCCCAACCGCGCTCACGCCGACGTCAGGTGGACCCGCAGCCCGCGCCAATCGCCTGCGCCCAATCGCACGCGCCCAATGCCACTCAGGCCAATCGCACTCAGCCCAGCCGATCGAGCGCTGCCCGCAGGCGCGCGATTTCCGAGCGGGCGGCCTCCAGACGGTCCCTATTTTCGGCGACCACTTCCTCGGGTGCGCGGGCGACAAAGTCGGCGTTGGCAAGTTTCGCCTCGGTCTTCTTTGCCTCATTGGCCAGTTTGTCGCACTCTTTGGACAGACGCGTGCGTTCCGCTGCCAGATCGATCAGCCCTTCCAGAGGCAGCACCACGGTGGTTTCATCCAGCACCGCCTGCGCCGATCCTTTCGGCATATCGCCGGTCAGCACCTGTACGTCCGATGCCCGCGCCATGCGGCGGATCGCTTCCATCCAGCGGCCGACACGGCCCATCGCCGCGGCTGGCGCATCGCGCAGCAGAACCGGCGAGGGCTTGGACGGCGGCACGTTCATTTCGTTGCGTACGGAGCGGACAAGGCCGATCAGGCGCACCACCCAATCGAGTTCGTCGCGTGCGTCCGCCGCATTGGTCACCGGCGCAGGTGATGGCCAGGCCGTGCCGATCAGGCTATTCGCCGGACCATAGCCGAAACGATCCCATAACTCCTCGGTCACGAAGGGGATCGCCGGATGCAGCATGCGCAGGATCGTGCCCAGCACATGCGCGCCGGTGGCGCGAACCTCGGCCGCCGCTTCGGCGTCAGCGCCTTCGGCCAACAGCGGCTTTGCCAGTTCCAGGAACCAGTCGCAGAACGTGTTCCAGACGAAGCGATAGCCGGCCTGGGCGTATTCGTCGAAGCGATAGGCTTGCAGTGCCGCTGCGGCGTCCACTACGGCCGTGTTGGCCGCATCCAGCAGCCAGCGGTTCAACGGCAGCGTCGCCGCGGCCGGATCGAAGGACGGATCCGGCGCCATGCCGTTCATTTCGCAGAAGCGGGCAGCATTCCATAGCTTGGTGATGAAGGTGCGATAATCCTGCACGCGGGTCGCACCCAGTTTCACGTCGCGGCCCGGGCCGGTCAGCGCGCAGATGGTAAAGCGCAACGCATCGGCGCCGTAGGTATCGATCAGTTCCAGCGGATCGATCACATTGCCGCGCGATTTCGACATTTTCTGGCCCTTTTCGTCGCGGACCAGGCCATGGATATAAACGGTGCGGAACGGCACATCCTTCTTGAAGTGCAATCCCATCATCATCATCCGCGCGACCCAGAAGAAGATGATGTCAAATCCGGTGACCAGCACATCGCCGGGATAATAGCGCGCGACCTCGGGTGTTTCCGCTGGCCATCCCAATGTCGAAAACGGCCAGAGCGCCGAGGAGAACCACGTGTCCAGCACGTCCTCATCCTGTGTCAGCGTTTCCGTCCGACCGTAATGGGCCTCGGCCTGTTTTGCCGCTTCGGCCTCGTCATGCGCGACGAACACGTGCCCATCGGGACCGTACCAGGCAGGGATGCGGTGGCCCCACCATAATTGGCGAGAAATGCACCAGGGCTGAATGTCGCGCATCCAGGCGAAGAAAGTGTTTTCCCATTGCTTGGGCACGAAGACGGTCTTGCCCGACTCCACGGCCTCGATCGCGGGTTTCGCCAGTTCGCCGGCGTTGCAATACCATTGCGTCGTCAGCAGCGGTTCCACCGGCACGCCGCCGCGGTCGCCATGCGGCACCTGATGGATATGCGGTTCCACCTGCACCAGAAGTTCCAGCTTTTCCAATTCCGCCACGATCGCGGCGCGGGCGGCGAACCGGCCCTGGCCGGCGAGGCTATGGACGAAAGCCGGATCGGCGATGCCCGGAACCGCAACAAGGCCGTCGGCAATCTCGTCCAGCGTGATATTGGCCTGCTTATCGAGGATCGACGGCATCGCCAGATCGTGCCGGCGGCCAACCTCGAAATCGTTGAAATCATGCGCCGGGGTGATCTTCACCGCACCGGTGCCTTTTTCCGGATCGGCGTAGTCATCGCCAATAATCGGGATGGCGCGCCCCACCAGTGGCACGATGGCTCGCTTGCCGATGAAGCGGGCCAGTTCGGGGTGCGCCGGATGCACCGCCACGGCGGTATCGCCCAGCATCGTCTCCGGCCGGGTCGTCGCGACCGTGATGAAGGCGCCGTCCGTGCCTTCGATGGGATAGCGAATATGCCACAGATGGCCTTTGACCTCGCGGGTTTCGACCTCGAGATCGGAAATCGCCGTCTGCAGTTTCGGGTCCCAGTTCACCAGCCGGCGGTCGCGGTAGATCAAGCCGTCCCGGAACAGGCTGACGAACACTTCCCGCACGGCTTCCGATAGGCCGGAATCCATGGTGAAGCGTTCCCGCGGCCAGTCCAGGGAGGCGCCGAGGCGGCGCAACTGGCGGGTGATCGTGCCGCCCGATTCGGCCTTCCATTGCCACACGCGTTCCAGAAACGCCTCGCGTCCCAGGTCTCGCCGGTCCTTGCCCTCGGCCGCCAGCAGGCGTTCCACCACCATCTGCGTGGCGATACCGGCATGGTCGGTGCCCGGCTGCCACAACGCGTCATAGCCGAGCATGCGGCGGAAGCGGATGAGCGTGTCTTGGATGGTGAAGGTCAGGGCATGACCCATATGCAGGCTGCCGGTGACGTTCGGCGGCGGGATCATGATGGTGAAAGGCTGTGCGTCCGAGGCCGGATCACAGGCAAAACTGCCGGCGTTTTCCCAACCTTCGTAAAGCCGCGGTTCCACCTCGGCGGGTGCGAACCTGCTATCCAGGGTCATCAATCCACTCCCGCAACCCGGCGCTGATCACCCGGGTTGCCCCAATTTCCATGCCTGACCGACCTCGGCGCGCATCGCCGGGGCGCTTCGCATCCGCGAAGAAGGCGCGGTGTATCAGGGAATGGCTCTGCCGACGACCCTCTCGATTTCAGCCCTGACCAGACGTTCCACCAGGGGCGGAAGATTGGTGTCCAGCCACTCTTTCAGCAGCGGACGCAGGGTGACGCGCACCAGGTCTTCCAGCGTCGGGCCTTGCGACCAGATCTGCGGCTTGCGATCGGCCGCGAGGGTGCGCACCAGATCGCCCATCGCCACCGCTGCTGCCGCGGCAGCCTCGGGCGCGACCAGACTGGCATGATCCGGCGCCGTGCTATCGGGCGTTGCGCCAGGTGTCTGGCTAGATGGGGTTTGGCCAGATTGGGCCTGAGCTGATTGGTGCCGCGCAAGGACTGGTTGGTCAGAGGGAACCGCTTCAGACGCCGGCGTCACCGCTTCACCGCCAATGGGGGCTTCTTGCAGAACCGGCGTGAGCGACGTCACTGCTTGCGCCGGCATCGGGTCCGTGCTCACCGGCTCCATCGCCTCCGTCGCGTGATGAGGGGGGGCGGACTCCGCCATCGGGTCGCGCACCATCATCGACCGATCCAGCACCAGGACATCCTCCTGCCGTTGTTCCGCCGGTGGCTCCGTCGCCGCCGGCGGTTCTTCGTTCAGTATCCGCCGGATCGAGGCGAGAATTTCTTCCATCGATGGATCCGCATCGGGCGTGGCGGGCGGGGGCGAAGCCATCAGACTTGTCCTATCCTCATGCGTCAGCGGATCCTCGTGACCTAACGGCCCGGCTGGTTGGTGGCATAATCGCCGAGACCCGCCCACCGATCCTTGACGGCGTTGTAATAAGCAGTCTCGTCATACAGCGGCACCGGCAGGCGCAGATCGCGCGCGGTCAGGCGTCCGATCGCGGCGGCGACCTGGTAGGACGCGGTGACCGTCTGCGCCAACGCCGTGACGAGGTTGACGCGGGAGTTGAGTAGCGCCTGCTGTGCATTCAGCACGTCCAAGGTCGTGCGGCTGCCGACGATCGCCTCTCGTTCGACGCCTTCCAAAGCGACCTGGTTGGCGCGAATCTGCGCGCGGGTGCTTGCTGCGGCGGCCTTGGCGGCGACGAGCGTGTCCCAGGCGGTAACCGCGGCCTGCACGGCGGTGCGCCGCGCGTCTTCCACCAATTTGTGCGTTTGCTGTTGCGATTGCTTGGCCTGCCGCACAGCGGAATATTCCGAACCGCCCTGGTATAGCGGCACGGAGACCTGGGCCAGAACCTGATAGCCGTTTGACGCTGTCGAGCGCACAGCCGCGTTGTTTTGCTGGAACGTCTGCCCTTGCAGGCTGACCTGCGGCAACAATGCCGCAAACGCCACGTCAACAGCGTCCTTGGCCGCTGAGTCGTTGAACAGCGCGGTAATAACGGTGGGATTGTTGGTCGATGCCAGCGCCTCGGCGTCTTGTTCGCCTTTCACCGGCAAGGCGAGGGGTTGCGGCTCCAGCAGATCGTCCGGCGGGTATGCACCGATCACCTGCACGAAGGTGCCGCGCGCATTGGCCAGATTGCCCTCTGCCGTCTCACGGGTTGCCCGTGCGCCTTCCAATGCTGCCTCGGCCTGGGCGACATCGGTGCGCGTAATCTCGCCGACGCGGAAACGATCATTGGTGGCTTGCAACTGTCTGGCCAGAACTTGCTCGTTATTGACCTGAAGCGCCAGCAACTGCTTGGTCTGAATGACGCCGACATACGCCTGCACAGCACTGATGAAACTGTTCTGTTCCGCTGCCAACAAGGTTGCGCGTTCGGCGTAGACTTGGTCCTTGGCCTTGTTCAGGTTCGCCTGCGTTTTGCCGCCGGTGTAGAGGTTCTGCGTGACCGAGGCCTGTCCGGTGCCGATGAACCGGGTGCCAGGCGTGTTCAACCACCGGCCGCTGGTGGTGTTATAGGAGCGGGATAAACCGTCGCCGTAGCCGGTCGACCCGCCCATCACCACGGTCGGACGCCATCCGGCCAGCGCCGTCGGCACGTTTTCGTCCGTCGCCCGCAATTTCGCGCGTTCCGCCTGCAGGGCGGGCTGGGTGAGATAGGTGGCCACAAGCGCCTCGGCCAAGGTGCGGGGGGCGTTGGCGCTGGCTGGTTTTCCGGCCGTATTCGACCCCGATGCGGCCGAAGATTTTGCCGGCGCCTGCGTCGGCGCAGCGCTGGATGCATTTTGCGCAGACCCGGAAACTCCGGCGGAAGTGCCAGCGGAGGGGGTTTGCGCGGCGGCGGAAGCGGCTAGGGCAAGCAGGCTGAGGCTCCCGATCAAAAAACGACGCAGACCCATTCGGCTTCCATCTCCAAAAACCGCCAGCGCCATAGCTGGCTTTTGCGCGATACTGCTTAAAAATTCGTTAACGGGAACATCATCCCGCCACCCTTCCGTATGATCCGCCCGAGGCACAGCTTGTCACGACGAAAAATCGATGCCTTCATCCCACGGCCAACCGCAACGCCGCGTATCGGGAGATTCCTCCCAATTGCTTGGCGCTGTCTAGTGCCGGAACGCATCAGACCGTGCCGACGCTATCAGAATTCGAACGCGGCGGCTTTTTTCAGAGAAGGCAGCGGCGGTGTGCCGCAGTCGAAAAGCGTCGTCATGCCAAGCCCGGCCGGCGTCGCCTCCGCCAGCACGACGTGGGTTGCCCGGTCCGGCGCGCAGATCGCGGCGACCAAGCGGCCTTGTTCCTGGTGCAACTGGGCTTTCAGCGCGGCGGGTATTTCGGGCACCGCCCCTTCGATCAGGATCAGGTCATACGGCGCGCTCGCCGCCCAGCCGGCGGCCACTGGACCGGTGACAACCGTCACCGACGGCGCTTGTTCCGCCAGGACCGTCTGCGCCAGGGTGCAGAGGGCGGGGTCGTCTTCCAGCGCGACGACTCGGCAGCCACACGCGCTGAGCACGGCGGCGCTGTAGCCCGTGCCCGCCGCGACGATCAACACACGCTCGTCAGCGCGGGGCGGGGCGGCCTGCAGCATGCGGGCCAGAACCATCGGCTCTGTCATATAGCGGCCATTGCCCAACGGTACGTCCTCATCGGCATAGGCGAGGGCTTGCACGTTGGACGGCAGGAAGCGTTCCCGCGGGATTTGGCGCATCGCCGCCAGGATCCGGGGATCAGAAACCCGATTCGGACGGACTTGGCTGTCCACCATATGCTTGCGGGCGTCGGCGTAGAGGTCTGCGGAGGTGGTCATCGGCCCCGGTCTTTATGCTGCGCTGCGACCTTATAGCGACGGCGCGGCAGCGCGCAAAGGCGGCATGGTGCGCATCGAAGCCTGGTAAGGGGAAATACCGTCCCGGCGCGGGGGAGCGCCAAGGGCTGCCGCCATGGGGGGAGGGGATGCCATCGTGATGCCCCGCTGGGGCTTCGTATCGTCGCGCCATCGGCGCGCGGATCAGAGGTAGCCATCGGCGCGCGGATCAGAGGTAGCCATCGGCGCGCGGATCAGAGGTCGCCATCGGCGCGCGGATCAGAGGTAGCCATCGGCGCGGATCAAAGACCGCCGCCGATCGGCCAGCACAACGGGCGATGTCGCGATGACATCGCCCAGCACCGATCAGGCGGCGTCTTCCTTGCGATCCTTCACGCGCACATAGGCAAGCTTGGCGTGCTCGTCGCAATAGGGTTTGCCTTGCAACGACAGATCGTCGCAGAAGCGGAACCCTTTCGTCCCCGGCTCGCCGATCGGCCAGCAGCAGGTCGGCGCCGAACGGCGGAACGTCACCGGTGCGACTGCCCGAACGGACACGGGCTCTGCCTTCGCCACCGGTGCCGGCCTGACCGGCGCCACCACCGCGACGGGGCGCCGGGGGGGCAGTGGGTCGATCTTCACCACCGGCGGCGGCACGCTCGCGCTCGCCAAGGGGGGTAATGTTGGCCCTGCCAGGCGGACTGGCGCTGCCGAGCGCTCGGAGTCCGGCTTGGCCGAATCGCGCCGGATGGGGGATGGTCTGGCATCCAGTTCCAAACGGTGGGCTTTTCCCACGATCGCATTTTTCGACACGCCAAGGCGCCGGCCTATTTCGGCTGTGGAATGACCCTCAGCCCAGAGATCGCGTAATTGACGGATCGTTTCTTCGTTCCACACCATATACAGTCTCCCCGCTCGGTGTCTGACACAAAATACAGTATTGACCGTTCCGGCGAGACGCAACGCCCGATTTGCCGCGAGTCGCAGATTCTTGTGGACAAGTCTGTCGGGGAGTCGCTGCTGGGGCGTTTCAGGCCCGATTGCGTTAGGGCGCGAAAGCCCCGTGTAAGGAATTGGTAACAGCTGGCGTGATCTACTTTCCGCGCCGGATGCCCGCATCCGTTGTATGGCGTTGCAAAAGGATCGACGGTGTCTGACGGATCGGAAACGGCGGAGGCCCTGGCGGATATCCAGGCGCCAGCCACGATGGCGCTGTCAGGGACAGTGCAGGCATCTTGGAAGGCCATCGTCGTCGAGATATTCGCCCGCGGCACGGCGACGGCCACGTCGGGCTATTTCGCGTGGAATGCGGCGCGCCAGGTCATGCTCAACCCGGACCGGATCGCGCTGCTCTGCCTGCTGTTATCGGAAACGCTATCGCTGGTGTTTATCCTGATATCCCGCGTGCCGCGGCGGCGCGATTGGCATCTGCTGTCAGTGCTGGCTGGCATTTACGTCTACAGCTATTCGCCGCTATTGGACACCACGCCGGGGCTGAGCATCGCGCCGCAGAGTATCGCCGGCGGGATTGGTGCTTTCGGCTTTCTGTTGATGATCTGGGCCAAGCTCAGCCTCGGCCGGTCCTTCGGCATCTTGCCGGCGCAGCGCAAACTCGTATTCCGCGGACCCTACGCCTTCATCCGCCATCCGATGTATGCCGGCTATACGATGATCAGCGTGATGTATCTGCTCAGCGACTACAAACATCGCAATGCGCTCGTTCTGGGAACGTTGCTGATTTGCCAGCTCTATCGGATCATGCGCGAGGAACGGTTGCTGCGGCTGGATCCGGACTACGTGGCATACTGTGAGCGCGTCCGCTTTCGCTTCATCCCGTTCGTCTATTAGCCGCGAACGCGACGCGCCAACGGCCGGGTCGGGGGCGAACGCCGACGTCAGCGGAATGGGCGGCCCCGGAAATCAGCCAGGGAAACGGGCCAGGGAAACAGGTTGGGGAATCGGACGAAACTGCCGCTGGAGGTCCGGGCCGGAATCGAACCGGCATACGCGGATTTGCAGTCCGATGCATCACCACTCTGCCACCGGACCCCCGAAGCAGGACGCGGTATATGTTCCCCGCCACGCGACCGGTCAAGCCCCGATCACAGCATGCGGCCCTTTCTGGCGGTCTTCGCGCCAGGCGATGCGGCAAGCCTCGGGCCATCCACCCGAGCGCCCAATGCCCATCGCGCCGGCGATGGCGATCCTATCGCCAAGGCGATGGCGATCCTATCGCCCCGTGAAAACCGGCTTGCGCTTCTCGTTGAAGGCCAAGACACCCTCCCGCCGATCCTCGGTATCGACCAGGCGGTTATAGGCTTCGATCTCGAACATCAGACCGCGCCTGAGGTCCATCTGCAGACCCTGGTGGATCGACTTCTTCGCCTGGCGCACCGACAGCGGTGCGTTGTCGCAGATCGCCTGCGCCGTGGCGAAGACCGTCTCCATCAGCGTGCCAGGCTCACACACGCGATTGATCACCCCCCAGTCCAGCGCCTCCTGCGCCGAGAAGGGCTTGCCGGTCAGGATGATCTCTTTCGCCCGTGCCTCCCCCACGCGGCGGGCCAGGGTTTGCGTGCCGCCGCCGCCGGGCATGATGCCGATCGTCACCTCGGTCAGGGCGAAACGGGCCGAGGAAACGGCATAGGCGAAGTCGCAGACCAGCAAGGTTTCCAGCCCGCCGGCATAGGCATGGCCGTTGATCGCGGCGATGACCGGGACGGGACATTCCAACAACGCATCGCGGCCGCGTTCGAAAATCTCGTGCTGGTGCTGCCATTGCTTCGTGGTCAGTGTCTTGCGCTGCTTCAAATCGCCACCGGCGCAGAAAATTCGCTCCCCAGCGCCGGTCAGGATCACGCAGCGAACGTCTTGCGGGTCGTCGATCAAACTGGTCCAGAGGTCCAGCAGATCGAGCCCCATCTGCGTATTCTTGGCGTTGCCGACATCCGGCCGGTTCAGCGTGACTTTAAGCAGATGTGGGCCGATCATCTCGGTCAACAGCGTTTCATAGGTTTTCATCGGCGCACTCCCATCAGGCTCATCACGGCGCGTCTGCGCCAGTTTCCGGCGTTTGTGTCAATGCCGGCGGATCGTGCTTGATCCGGAGCACGGGGCATTTCACCCTACCTACGGAACATAGGAGTCCGCCTTGCTGGCCTAC
>Ga0164296_1005265_pt1 | contig 11416 bp, 8 predicted proteins | sample GEODES057metaG_FD_113533 | JGI IMG/M metagenome (GOLD analysis project Ga0164296, IMG submission 113533) | Dystrophic lake water microbial communities from Trout Bog Lake, Wisconsin, USA - GEODES057 metaG | ecosystem: Environmental > Aquatic > Freshwater > Lake | place: USA: Trout Bog Lake... | reverse complement strand
TAGAGGGTGAGGATCTGGCTCAACGCCAGCCCGCCGACCATGGCAAAGCCCAGCGGGCGCCTGAGTTCGGAGCCGGCGCCGTGGCCGAGCATCAGCGGCAGGCCGCTGAACAAGGCCGCCATCGTCGTCATCATAATCGGGCGGAAGCGCAGCAGGCAGGCCTGGCGGATCGCCTCCAGCGGTTCCATGCCTTCCATGCGCTGCGCATGGACGGCGAAATCCACCATCATGATGCCGTTTTTCTTCACGATGCCGATCAGCAGCAGCAACCCGATCACTGCGATCAGCGACAGGTCGTAGCCGAACCAGGTGAGCATCAGCAGCGCACCCACGCCGGCAGACGGGATGGTGGACAGGATGGTGACCGGCAGAATGTAGCTTTCGTACAGCACGCCAAGAATGATGTAGACGCTGATCAATGCGGCCAGCAGCAGGTAGGGCATGGTGGAGAGCGACGCGGCAAACGCCTGCGCAGTGCCTTGGAAAGTGCCTTGCAGGGTCACCGGGGTACCGGCGGCAATCATCGCCCGGTTCACCGCCTCTACCGCCTGCCCCAACGCCACGCCCTGAGCGAGGTTGAACGACAGGGTCACGGCGGGAAACTGGCTTTGATGGCTGATCGACAGTGGGGCGACGCGGTTGGTATCCACCTTGACGAAGGTTGAGAGCGGCACCGCGACACCGGTGTTGGAGCGAACAAACAATTTGTTCAGCACATTGAGGTCGCCCTGCAACTCCGGCAGCACTTCCAGGATCAGCTTATAGGTATTTACCTGGGTGAAATACTGCGTCACCTGCCGTTGTCCGAGTGCGTCGAACACCGTGTCGTCAATTTGCTGGGTGGTGATACCGAAGCGGGCGGCGGCATCGCGGTCGATGGTCAGGGTGGCGGTGGTGCCACCGTTTTGCTGGTCGGTCGCGAGGTCGCGCAGTTCCGGCAAGGTGCGCAATTTGGCCAGCACTTTGGGCGCCCATTCGTAGAGTTCCGCCGTATCGGAATCCTGCAGGGTGTATTGATACTGGGTTTTGGACGGCCGACCGCCGACCCGAATATCGGAACCAGCCTGAAGGAAGAGTTGCGCGCCCTCAATCTTCGAAAGCGGGGCACGCAGACGGGCGACAACTTGCTGGGCAGTGGCATCGCGTTGGTCGAACGGTTTCAGCGAGATGAAGAAGCGGCCGTTATTTTCGGTCTGCCCCTGCGCGCCCGGGCCGACGATGGACGAATAGGCCGCGACGGCCGGGTCTTTCAGCAGCACTTCGCCGAGCATCAACTGGCGGCGCATCATCTCCTTGAAGGAGATATCCTGCGCCCCTTCGGAAATGCCCATCAGGATGCCGTTATCCTGTTCGGGGAAAAATCCCTTGGGCATGTTGATGCCGAGGTAGACGGTGAGCGAAACGGTGGCGACCCAGGACAGCAAGGTGATAAAGCGAAAACGCAGCGCGATATCCAGCGTGCGACGATAGCCGCCGATCAGCAGGTCGAAGAAACCTTCAACGATGCGGTAGAGGATATTATGCGTGCCGACGTGGTGATGCAGGAAGCGCGAGCACATCATCGGGGTCAGGGTTAGCGACACCACGGCCGAGACCACCACGGCGATCGAGACCGTGACCGCAAACTCGCGGAACAAGCGGCCGACGATGCCGCTCATCAACAGCAACGGAATGAAAACGGCGATCAGCGAGGCGCTGATGGAGATGATGGTGAAGCCGATCTCCCCGGCGCCTTTGATCGCGGCGTCGAACGGGCGTTCGCCGTCTTCGATGTGGCGAAAGATATTTTCCAGCATGACGATGGCATCATCAACGACGAAGCCAACGGCGATGGTCAGCGCCATCAATGACAAATTGTCCAGGCTGTAATTGAGCAAATACATGATGGCGAAGGTGCCAACCAATGCGATTGGCACCGTTACGCTCGGGATGACCGTGGCCCAGAAATTACGCAGGAAGAGAAAGATCACCATGACCACCAGGCCGACGGTGAGCACCAGCGTGAACTGCACATCATCCACCGAGGCACGGATGGTTTGCGTCCGGTCCATCACCTCGCTGACCTTGATCGATGGTGGGATGGATGCGGTCAGGCGCGGCAGTTGGGCTTTGATTTTGTCAACGGTTTCAATGATGTTGGCGTCTGGTTGCTTAAAGATGATCAACTGCACGCCGAGTTTGCCGTTCTGGTGGCCGGCGACCTGCCAGTTATCGGCATCATCCACTGCCTGCCCGATATCGCGCACCCGGATCGGCGCACCATTGCGATAGGCCAACACCAAATTGTTGTAGTCGCTGGCTTTGGTCATCTGGTCGTTGGCGTAGATGGTAAAGCTGCGCAACTCACCGTCCACGGTGCCTTTCGGGCTGTTGACGGTGGAGGCGAGCAAGCTGGCCCGCGCATCCTCCATGGTCAGCCCCATGGCCGCGAGGCGGGCCGGGTCCACCTGCACGCGAACGGAGCGCTTGCGCTCGCCGCCGATAAAGACCTGGCTGACGCCGGCAATGGTGGAGATCTGCTGGGCGAGGATATTATCGGCGTAGTCGTCGACCGTGATCAGGTCCAACTCGTCCGACTGCGCCGCCAGGATCAGGATGGGGCTGTCGGACGGGTTGACCTTATAGAAGGTTGGCGGATTGGGCAGGTTGCGCGGCAACTGGCCAGCGGCGGCGGTAAGCTTCGATTGAATATCGAGCGCGGCGCCATCGATATTGCGGTTCAGATCGAACTGCACCGTGATGGTTGAGCGGCCGAGCACGGAATTGGAGGTCATCTGCGCGACGCCGGGGATTTGCGCAAAAACCCGTTCCAGCGGCTGGGCCACTGCGGTGGCCATCGTTTCCGGACTGGCGCCGGGGAATTGCACCTGCACCGAGATGGTGGGGAATTCCACGTTCGGCAACGGGGCGACCGGCAGCAGCGGATAGGCGGCAATCCCTACCAGCACCATGGCGGCGATGAGCAGCGAGGTTCCAATCGGCCGGCGAATAAAGGGGGTGCTGATGCTCATCGTCGCTACGCCTATCGCTTATGGGTCGTGCCGCAAGGTCGGTTTCAGCTGTTCGGTTTGGCCTGGGTGGGCTGCACCTTGGTGCCATTTTGCAGCCGCGACTGCCCGGCGATCACCACCACCGCGCCTTCGTCCAGCCCCTTGGTCACGATCGCCGTCTGCCCGTCATCCTGGCCGAGTTGCACCGGTTGCACCGCCGCGCTGCCATCGGGTTTGACGACGTAGACGAACAGGCCATCGGCCCGCCGCTGCACCGCGATCGACGGCACGGTGATGGCGCCTTTCTGGATGGTGGTTTCCAGCTTCATGTTGACGAACTGGCCGGGCCAGAGCCGGTTATCGGCGTTGGGGAACGAAGCCTTCAGCTTAATAGTGCCGCTGGTCGGGTCGATGGTGTTATCGGTGGTCATCAGCGTGCCCTGTCCGAGCGAGGTCTTGCCGTCCGGGGCAGCCGCGAACACGGGGAGTTTGGTCCCGGCCTTGTTAGCCGCGATCATGGCCGATTGGATTGCCGGCAGCGTATCTTGCGGCAACGTGAAGGTGACAGCGATCGGGTGGATTTGCGCGATGGTGACAATGCCGGCGCCGGCCGGGTCCGCCGCCCGGATCACGTTGCCCGGATCGGCCATGCGAATACCCATCACGCCATCGAACGGCGCGGTGATGTTGGTGTAGTCCAGATTGACCTTGGCGGCGGCAATAACGGCGTCGTCACCCTGCAGGTTCGCCGCCAACTGGTTCATCACCGCGAGCTTCTGATCTACCACCTGCTGCGTTTCAAACTGGCGCTTGTTCAGGTCGGCTGCGCGCGCATAATCCCGCTTGGCGCTCTCCACCAACGCCATGTCGGCGGCCTTCTTGGCAACCGCCTGATCGTAGGCGGCTTTGTAGGGGCCGGGATCGATCAGCGCCAGCCGATCGCCCTTTTTAACCTCCTGCCCTTCCTGGAAATAGACTTCCTGCAGGGTGCCGTCCACGCGCACGCGGATCAGCGCGGAATAAAATGGCTGTACGGCGCCGATATTGCCCAGCAGAATCGGCACGTCCTGCTTCAGCGCCGGGGTCACGGTGACAGGGATGCCGGGCGCCGCGGGTTGGGCCGCCGCGGGCTGGGCGAGCGCCAGAGAGGACAACAACGGACTCGCGGCCAGCACCGCCACGCGTAAAGACAAACCCACCACGAATGACTTCCCCGAACCGACCGGTTGCGCACATGCCTCTGAACGGCTCCGCACGACGGGGGGACCCGTCGATGCGGAGTGGTGCAAAAGCATGCCGCAACGCTACGCGCGCAGTGATTGACGCGCCGATAACGTTCAATCGCATAAAACGCGGCGTGCGCGCAATCAGCTAAAGGCCGGTTTTCCGTGACGTTTTGCTAATCCGGCGCCACCCCGATGGCCTGGCGCAAGCGCAGGGTGAGCATGGCGCCGTCGCGCGGCGGCAGGAAGCGCGGTACCTCGGCGGGGGAAATGCGGATGACGGCCAGCAATGCCTCGGCTTGCAGGCGTGGGGCGAGCGCATCCACGCCGGCCATGTCGTCCACCACGGCCACATTGCGCCAGCCGCAGCCGCGCGCGACCACCGACAGATCGGTGCCCAGCGACGTGTGGCTGCGTTGATGCCCGGTTTCACCGAACTGGCCGTTGTCGAGGATGACGATGGACAGATTGGCCGGGGCCATCGCGGCGACGGTGGCCAGCGCGCCCAGGCCCATCAAAGCCTCCCCATCGCCCGTCACCACCAGCACGCGGCGGGAGGGTTGGGCCAGCGCGAGGCCGAGGCCGATCATCGCCGCCCCGCCCATGGCGCCCCAGAGGTAGAAATTTTCCGGCCGGTCGCCGGCGGCACCGATGTCGTACACCGCCGAGCCGAGGCCGCAGACCACCAGCAGCGGGCCGCCGGGGGCGGCATCCGCGGTTTGCACCAATTTCGCCGCGACGGCGCGACGGTCCAGATTTCCCCCGCTCATTTCGTCCACACCTTTGCACCGATCAGTCGTTGGGAGAGCAGCACGGCGACGGGGATATGGCTGTCAAACGCCAGGGTGGCGCTGGCGGCAACGATATCCACCACCTCATCCGCGCGTTCCGCCCGGCGCACATGCACGCCGGCGGCTTTCAGCACTGCTTCCGTGGCGCTGCCCATGGGGACCTGCCAGGGGTTAAACTCCCCCCACTCGCCACGCATGGTGATGATGGTGAAAAACGGCATGCGGCAGTTGATCGGCAGGCTCAGCATGTTGATGCAGTTGCCGACGCCGGAGGACTGCATCAGCAGCACCGAACGCTGGCCACCGAGATAGGCACCGGCGGACAGGGCAATGCCCTCTTCTTCCGTGGTGCACACAACGGCATGCATGTCGTTATCTGCATGCGCCATTTCGATCACCCGGGCGTGGCCAGCATCGGGCACATATGCGAGCTGTTTCACGCCGGCGCGTTTCAGCGCGGCATAAACCTGGTCTTGCCAGGGAAGTTCGGTCATCTCGGTGCGTCTCCTTGGTCGCGTTGGGGTGATGATGACGGAAACCCAGCCGCGTGGCCACTGCGCCTTGCACGAAAAACCACCGCGCCGTAATCGAGAACGGTCCAAGCCACCCGAGGGAACCCATGCGCGACATGCACGCCGAAATCCGTGACGAAGTTAACAAGCTCTGCGCCCGGTTCCCTGGGGAATACTGGCGCAAGCTGGATGCGGCGCGCGGCTATCCCACGGAATTCGTGCAGGCGCTGACCCAGGCCGGGTATCTTGGAGCGTTGATCCCGGAGGAATATGGCGGCGCGGGGTTGCCGCTATCGGCGGCGTCCGCGATTTTGGAGACCATTCACCACGCCGGCAGCAATGCGGCGGCGTGCCATGCGCAGATGTATATCATGGGCACCATTCTGCGGCACGGGTCGGAGGCGCAAAAGCGGCATTATCTGCCGAAGATCGCCACCGGCGAGCTGCGTTTGCAGGCGTTTGGGGTGACGGAGCCGACATCAGGCACCGATACCACCTCTCTGCGCACCTTTGCCCGCAAGGAAGGCGATAAATACATCGTCAACGGGCAGAAAGTGTGGACCAGCCGGGCGGAGCATTCGGATTTGATGCTGCTGCTGGCGCGCACCACGCCGAAGGACCAGACGGCGAAGCGGACGGAGGGGCTATCGACCTTTATCGTTGATATGAAATCCTCGCTGGGCAAGGGGCTGACCATCCGGCCGATCCGCAGCATGATGAACCACAACTCCACCGAAGTGTTCTTCGACAATATGGAAGTGCCGGCGGAGAACCTGGTGGGCGTCGAGGGGCGCGGGTTTAAGTACATTCTGGACGGGATGAATGCGGAGCGGTTACTGATCGCCTCCGAATCCATCGGCGACACCAAATGGTTCATCGAAAAGGCGACGGCATACGCCAATAGCCGGGTGGTGTTCGGCCGGCCGATTGGGCAGAACCAGGGGGTGCAGTTCCCGATCGCCAAGGCGTATGCGCAGATGCGGGCGGCGGAATTGCTGGTGCATGAGGGCTTGCGCAAGTTCGATGCCGGCGAGCATTGCGGCGAGGAAGCCAATATGGCGAAGATGCTGGCGGCCGATTGCGCCTGGGCGGCGGCGGAGGCCTGCATTCAGACACATGGCGGCTTCGGTTTCGCCGAGGAATACGATGTGGAGCGCAAGTTCCGCGAGGCGCGGCTGTATCAGGTGGCGCCGATTTCCACCAACCTGATCCTGTCCTACGTCGCCGAGCATGTGCTTGGCATGCCGCGGAGCTACTAGAGTGAGCAGCCTGCGCCCGCTGGAAGGGCTGCTGGTGGTGTCGCTGGAACAGGCGGTGGCCGCGCCTTATTGCTCGTCGCGGCTGGCGGATGCCGGGGCGCGGGTGATTAAGCTGGAACGGCCGGAGGGGGATTTCGCCCGGGCGTATGATAGCGCGTCCAACGGCATGTCCAGCTATTTCGTCTGGCTCAACCGGGGCAAGCAGAGCCTGACGGTGGATATCAAAAACCCGGACGATGCGGCGTTGCTGCACCGGATGCTGGCGAAGGCGGATGTGTTCATCCAGAATCTGGCGCCGGGGGCGGCGGCGCGGGCGGGGTTTGGCTCGGACGCGCTGCGGGCGGCCTATCCACGGCTGATTACGGTGGATATTTCCGGCTATGGCGAAGATGGGCCGTATGCGGAGATGAAGGCCTACGATCTGCTGGTGCAGGCGGAAGTCGGGCTGGCGGCCATTACCGGGCATGAGGCCGGGCCGGGGCGCGTGGGGGTTTCGGCCTGCGACATCGCCTGCGGCATGGCGGCGCATTCCGGCGTGCTTGAGGCGCTGATCGCGCGCAGCATTACCGGCAAGGGCAAGGGCATCAAGGTCAGCCTGTTCGACGGCATGGCGGATTGGATGAATGTGCCGCTGTCGTTCTACGAAAATCTCGGCAAGGCGCCGCCGCGCATGGGGTTGGCGCATCCGTCGATCTGCCCGTATGGCGCGTTTGCGTTGAACGATGGCGCGCAGGTGCTGATCAGCATTCAGAACGAGCGCGAATGGGCGGCGTTCTGCGCCCGCTTTATGGACGAGCCAGACCTGCCGAGGCGGGCGGGGTTTGAGAGCAACGCCGTTCGGGTAGCGAACCGGCCGATGGTGGATGCGTATATCGCGGCCAAGTTTGCCACCATGAACCGCGAACAGGTGGCGGTGAAACTGAAGGCCGCCAATACCGCGTTCGGGTTTGTGAACGAGGTCGCCGATCTGTCCAAGCATCCGGCGTTGCGGCGGGTTGCGGTGGAAACCTCGGTCGGCACCATGCATCTGGCCGCACCGCCGGTGGTGCTATCGGACGGGCCGCGCGCGTTGGGGCCGGTGCCGGATATTGGCCAACAGAGCGTGGCGATCCGGGCGGAGTTCGCCGCCTAACCCCACGGAATTGGGGTGAGGGTTTGTGGCAGGTACAGCGGATGCACCGGCACGCCGTCTTTGGACAGGCGCAGCACGGTCAGCTTGATGCCGGCCTGGCGTAAGGCGGTGCAGACCGCTTCCGCATGGCGTTGCAGCCCTTTGGGCAGTTGGCCGTGGGCGATTACGGTAACGTCCGCCTGCCTGGCCATGTCCACGATGGCGGGCAGGTTTTCGGCGCCAACCGGGTCTGCCAGCGGGAGCAGCGCGCGCTTGTCGGTGGCGCGGTAGGCGCAGACATTGCCGACATACAGCCGGCCATAGCCCCAGGCAGCGGCATAGCGCATGCATTTGGCCACTGTGGGGTCGTTGACCTGCTCATCGGCCGTGCTCGGGTTCATCATCACGAACAGCGCGGATGGCAGTGTTTCATCCCAGGTGCGGCGCAGGCTGTAGCGGTAGCGGCGGTCGGCGGAGAAATGGGCGACGGAGACGACATTGGCGGCGAATTTCAGCCGAACTTTGCCGCCGGGATCGTGATCAGAAGTCAACCTTCATGCCCCCTTCGGATTTGCGGCGGGCGACGAAGCTGGCGAGTTCCTCGGCGATGGCGGTATCGAGCGGCGGGGGTTCGTAGGCGGCCAGCACATCTTTCCAGACGCGGTTGGCTTTTTCCATCGCCGTTGGGCTGCCGGCGTCCTGCCAGCTTTCGAAATTGCGCCAGTCCGAGAGGATAGGGGCGTAGAAGGCGTCCGCGTAGCGCGCCTGGGTGTGGGCGGCACCAAAATAATGCCCGCCCGGCCCGACTTCGCGCACCGCAGCCAGGCCCAGGGTTTCGTCGTCCACCACCAGCGGGTCGAGGAATTCGGCGACCATTTGCAGCAGATCGACGTCGAGAATGGTTTTCTCGAACGAGCAGGTCAGCCCGCCTTCCAGCCAGCCGGCGGCGTGCTTGACCAGATTGCCGCCACCCATGGTGGTGGCCCAGAGCGAGAAGACCGATTCGTAGGCTGCTTGCGCATCGACGGTGTTGGCGGCACAGACGTTGGAGGTGCGGTAGGGGATGTTGTAGCGCCGGGCCAGTTGGCCGCCGACCAAGGCCGCTTTCATGTATTCCGGGGTGCCGAAGGCCGGGGCACCGGATTTCATGTCCACATTGCTGGTGAAGCCGCCATACATTACCGGCGATCCCGGCCGCACCAACTGGGTGAAGGCGATGCCGGCCAGGGCTTCCGCGTTTTGCTGCGCCAGCGCGCCGATGATGGTGACCGGAGCCATGGCGCCGGCCAGGGTGAACGGCGTCATCACAATCAACTGATTACGGCGGGACATTTCGATGATGCCTTGCAGCATCGGGTCGTCCAACCGCAGCGGCGAGGAGGAGTTGATGACCGACATCACGCTCGGCTCCCGCTCCAACTGGGCGCCATCGATGCCGCGGCCGATGCGGGCGATTTCGATGCCGTCTTGCACCCGCGCGGTGCCGAGGGAATAGAGATGAAAGGCTTTGTCGGTCAGGGTGACGAAGTCCGACAGACAATCCAGATGGCGGGTGGAGGCGTGCAGGTCCACCGGTTCCACCGGATAGCCAGCGGTGAGGTGCAGGATGTTGAAGCTTTGGCCCAGCCGCAGCAGGTTTTGATAATCCACATGGCTGCCCGGTCGGCGGCCGCCATCGAGGTCCGAGCAATTCGGCGCGCTGGCCATTTGCGCGAACGCCACCCAATCGCCGCCGAGGCGGACATTATGGGCCGGGTTACGGGCGTGCAGGGTGAATTCCGCCGGGCAGGTGCGGATGGTTTGCTCGATCAAGGCGCGGTCGAAGCGGACGCGGATGCCGTCCACCGTGGCGCCGGCCTGGCGGCAGATGTCGCGGGCCTCGGCGTTGAGGAAGTCCATGCCGATTTCTTCGAGGATGGTCAGAGACGCCGTATGGATGGCGTCCAGCGCATCGGCTGAGACGATTTCGGTGGCCGGAAAGCGGCGGCGCGGCTGGCGGAACGGCTTTTGCGCAATCGGGCCTTTGCCGGCACTGCGGCCTGCTCGTCCGGCGCGGCCGCCTCGGCGGGTGGTGTCACTCATGGCAAACTCCTGATGGCTCGGCGGCGGGAACCTGCCTGTCGTTTGCCTCGCTGTCGAGGCGCTTCACGCGGCTGGGGAAACTGCTAGCATCGCGGCAACGAGGCCGACGGGGAGAACAGATCAGTGCCAGCCGAGACCGACATGTTGCAGGAGACCGCCGCGCGGGTCTTCGCCGACCATTTTCCACCGCGTGTGCTGGCGGCCGCCGAACGGGGCGAATGGCCGGCGGCCGGCTGGGCGGCGATTGAGGACGCTGGCTTTACGCGTGCATTGGTGCCCGAGGAGGCCGGTGGCTATGGCGTGCCGGCGCGGGAGGCGTTGAGCATTTTGCGGGCGGCGGGTGGGCATGCGGTGCCGCTGCCGCTGGCGGAGACGATGGCAGCGAGTTGGTTGCTGGCGGGCGCCGGGTTGGATATCCCGGATGGCACGCTGTCGATCGCCCCGGTGCTGCCGGGCGAGGCGCTAGCAGCACGGCCGACGGAAACGGGCTGGCACATTGAAGGCACGGTGCGGCGTATCCCGTGGGGGCGGCAGGTCGGCGCGATGGCGGTGCTGGCGGAAGGGCCGGACAGCATGATGGTGGCCCTGGTGCCGGCTGGCGGCTGGAGTTGTGCGCCGAGCACCAATCTGGCGCAGGAGCCGAGGGATACGCTGACGTTTGCCGCCGATATTCCACACGCCGCAGCGGCCAAGACCGCCACCGATGTTGCGACCTTGCGCCGGCTGGGGGCGGCGATGCGCAGCCTGCAAATCGCCGGGGCGCTGGAGCATATGCTGGGGATCACGCTGCAATACGCGCTGGACCGCAAGCAGTTCGGCAAGCCGATCGGGAAATTCCAGGCCGTGCAGCAAAACCTCGCCGTGCTGGCCAGCCAGACTGCCGCCGCCAGTGCCGCTGCCGATATTGCCGCCGAGGCGGTGGGCAACGGCATCAATGCGCTGCCGATCGCTGCCGGCAAGTTGCGCTGTGGCGAGGCCGCTGGCATCGGTGCCAATTTGTCGCATGCCGTGCATGGGGCTATCGGCTTTACCTATGAACACAGCCTGCATTTTTTCACCAAGCGGCTGTGGTCGTGGCGGGATGAATTCGGCAACGAGGCGGAATGGGGGCTGATGCTGGGCCGCCACATCGCCGAGCGTGGCGCCGATCATTTCTGGTTCGACCTGACCGACGCGGCCTGAAGGAGATACGATCATGAGCGCCCTCACCTTCCCGCCGCCGCCGCCTTCGCCGGAAGCGGAAATTCTGCGCGCCGAAGTGCGTGCCTTTTTGAAAGTTGAACTCGCCGGGCGCGATCCGCGCGCCAAGGCGGAAAGCTGGTCTGGCCACGACGACGCGTTCAGCCGCAAGGTTGGTGCCAAAGGCTGGATCGGCATGACCTGGCCGAAGCGTTACGGCGGGCACGAGCGCAGCGCGCTGGAACGCTACGTGGTGATGGAGGAAATGC
>Ga0164296_1005264_pt1 | contig 11416 bp, 11 predicted proteins | sample GEODES057metaG_FD_113533 | JGI IMG/M metagenome (GOLD analysis project Ga0164296, IMG submission 113533) | Dystrophic lake water microbial communities from Trout Bog Lake, Wisconsin, USA - GEODES057 metaG | ecosystem: Environmental > Aquatic > Freshwater > Lake | place: USA: Trout Bog Lake... | reverse complement strand
TTGGCATAGTATTCGCATTCTTTCCAAAATTCTTTCATTTGTGGGAAAGTTTCTAGGAAGTTAGTATTGCGACGTTTATCATGTTCATTGAAGAATCTGTAAAAGTCTGCACGTTGCAGTTTAACATATCCTGGGTCCAGATTGCGACCTTCTTTCATCCAATCTATGTCTCGACGCATACGTTGTACTTCGTAGTCTTTAAAACCATTAAATGGATCTTCTGGCTTTTCTAAGTTCATTTCCATCCAATCTGCTACACGTTCTAAATGTTTAGCGTATACTTCTGGCAGTATTTGTAAACTTTGCCAAGATGGTGTACGTAGTAAGGGTGTATCAAACCAAACACGTTGATATGTTGAACTATAGGCTCGTCTTAGATCTAATATCCATTCAAGTTGATTTTGTATACCTAGTACACTAAGATTATTCATTGTAATAATAAATGTCAGACTATTTCGATAGGGAATATCTTCTAAGAATCTGTGTACGTTATGTACTAGTCTGTGCCAGTTTAATCCATTACGAATATATTCTGCATGTTCTGATTTACCAGAGTCTAAACTAACATACTGCATAAAATGTTCTATATTTGTATTACATAGACGTTTTACATAACCCAAATACTTTTCCATTAGAGAATCTTCCACTGAAAAGTTACTGGTGACATCCAAATGTAATTCAGGATTAGGTAGTGCTAGTACATAGTCAAATACTTTATATGTATTCTTATCCATTAGCGGCTCGCCGCCGGTCATACGGAAATGTTTTAGTTGTGGATAAAGAGATGGAAACCAGGCCCAAAATGCATCAACATAAGGATTATCCTGGGAAGCAGGTATGGGACGATTGCGACCAGTAAAATGGCTGGGATCATTGTGTATAGTGCTGGTCGGGTAGCCGCCCCATCGATCCACTTCTTGCTGCCAACTACTGCTAAACTGAGGGCTACAATAACTGCATTTAAGATTACACGCATGATTAAAGTTAACTTCGACGTACGAAGGAATAACATCCGTTTCTTCTCCGGTACTGTTCCTAATGATTTCATAATCTTTAGCCGCCCAGGGCTCTCCTGATCTATAGTGTCTATCGCTTAGATTACCTAAGTCTTCTTGCGTCCAGCAGTAGCTACATTCTTGTGGACGTTCATCCTTTAACATAATAACACGTTGAGCTTTTTTATTCTCGGTATTGTGTAATGCGCCAGGATCACTCTTTAATGCATCCGCATCAATTGGATGTAGCGGCGGATGGTAACAGCTATTATTTAAGCCTGTAGGTAAATGCAAGCTGACCTGTTTCCATTTAGCTAAACATAACCCCCGGCCTAGTTTTTCCTTCATCTGCTCTGCGGCAGACATAAAATCACTCTTAGCGTTATTTTTCATTTATATTATTATAGTGTAAAATTGTGCTTTCTGCATCCTTACTGGTTGGACACATTGCACAAACAGCGTGTGGTTTTCCATAATTCTTTAAAAAAGCTTCTATTTCTTTAGCACTACTGCTCGGAGATATAGAATAATGACGATATGGATCCCAAGCTGGGTCAGTTATTCCAAAACGGTCAAGCGTTTGGTTAAGCCCGCCCAGGGTACTGCACTTGTACATACGTCCTTCAAACATTAGCGGACACTTTTGTTGCATACAAATATTAAAACTATCTGCAGGATTACTATTAAACGGCATCATGTTGGCATAATCGTTTTGATAATATTTAATAAACGTAAGTGGGCGATTAACTTGAAATCTTAATCCGTTTGTAGTTTTGTAACGGTATATACCAAACTCATATACTGGTTCCCATTTATACATTGAAAATATCTTTGCAATGACATTTTCCACACGTTCACTATGTCTGTGTGCAGTAATCTTAAAAACAAAGTTACCTACTTCGTGTGCTGTTTCTAATACATCTAAGTGTTTGCCTAACAGTTCACCATTGGTACTAAATCGTATAGTACTCGTAGGTAGCAACTCACGTAGCCCACGGATCCACTGTTTAAGTTCAGGGTTAATCAATGGCTCTCCACCCATAATACCAAAATCTTCAATATCCATAATATCTAACCATGGCAGGATTTCTTTGAGACCGTCGTTCCAGCGAACATATCCTGTATGTTTTAAATCTGCATAGTTACTACATCCAAGGCAACTGAGATTGCATACTTGTGTAACCTGCATTTCTACAAAAGGTAATTGGAATTTAGTCATTGAATGTTTCTGCAATTTTTGTTTGCGTTAGTTTAAGGAATGTATTAAAGTTATGATCTAGTATAGGTTTCATTGCCGCTAGTTTACTTACTAGTTCTGTGCCAGACCAAGAACTTATTGTAGCCATTACATCAGTAATAGCACGTATTCTATCTTCCATAGCAAGTGTATCATAGCTTTCGTCCCAAAACTCGCTAAATGTCTGAAATCCCAATCGACGCATATTAGCCAAATGATATTGTCCGCCTGCGGTAATAAATGGTCGATGTGCTAGTATAGGGCGCCAAGTTTTTTCTGTGCAAAAGAATACTGCACCTGTTAAAAAAGTTTCGTTTACAATGTCTACAAAAATATTGTTGTAATATTTTAATATATTCAAGTTTTCTGGAAATTGTATGGGAAAACTTTTAATATCTTTATGCTCATCGGGAATAATTCTAGGACAAGTATTTAGGAAATCAACAACTTCGGGTAGTATGTCACAACGACGCTTAACTAAATCTTCTAGTCCAATATAGTCTACTTTGGTAAGATCGTGTGTTAGATAGTTAGTACTAAGCCCGCCGTTAAATGTTTGGAAACTTTTGTCTGCATAGCAACTTGATAAAACCGCGCCTAGCCAGAGTCTATTCCAGTTGGCTTTACCAATGAAATGACCAAAGTGTTTAGTTGGTTCATACAACGGCTGAACAGGATTGTCCCACAGCCATTTTTGAATCGACGGGATTTCAAACCAAAATTCTTTAATACGTTGTATATTGTATTCAGGATGTCGTTCAATCATATTTCCTGTTTGTATGGTAATATTATTTTTAGCGTAGCCAGTGTGTTCGCAAAAATTATCTAAGTACCAATATAGCCCATTTGATTCAAGACTACTAGCTTCTGGAATCGTTGTAAGTAACACAGGTTTATTGTTAAGTAAACAATCGTACAGGTGCATAAACAACTGATCTTTGCGCCAAATCTTATGATCGTTAACTCCTATTTTGTAAGCATTATTCAACGTATGTTACCTCAGTGGTGTACGATTGTTCTAACAACAATCGATGGTTATGTTCTAGTATAGGTTGCATCTGATTATATAACTCTGCCAGCTCTGTAACAGATTTAGATGCCAGGGTGTTGATTAACTCTAATATCTTTACGTAACGCTGTAGGCCATCGTGTCCGTCATAGCCTTCATCCCAGAAGTCATGGAATGTTTGAAATCCCATTTGTCTTAGATGTATTAAGAAACATTTAGGACCCATTACAATGTAAGGCTTTTTTAATAACATCGGACGTGCAGTTTTTTCTGTAGGGAAAAATGATCTACCAGTTAAGAATGTTTCTGCAACAATGTCTATTAGGAAGTCAGGATAAAACTTAGCCAGCTGATCTGTGTGCATTTGCGTAGTGGCACCTACAGTATAACCATCTGCTTTTTCAAGTTGTTTTGGTAGTTCATTGTAGATCAACATAAAGTTCTTAGCAGATTCTGGGTGAGCAAGAAACAACTTATCTAACTCAAAATATTGACGCTGGTCTTCATCCAATGGATTGTATCTAGCGTTTACCGTAGACATTCCGGGGCAGGTCGCAAGTAAATGTGCTGCCAGCCCAAGTCTCGGCCATGTGGGCCTATTATAAAATGCGCCAAATGCTGTGCGCTTATTCCAAGCATGATACGCTGAATAATCTGTATTTGCTGGAACTGTTAAAAATCTAAAACGATCCCTAAACAATGCAATCTCATATCGAGGATGTGTTTCTAATACATTGTCTGTTAGTATTGTAACTGAGGTAAACTTGAACTGATCTATTAGATCATACACGCCAATGCTTTGACAGCAAACACCTTCTGCATTAGTATCTACTATGATATCCTGTCCTTGATTGTTTACCAGGAACTTAATAAAATCAAGTTGATTCCAAATCATAGTGTCATTGAGATCTAGTGTAAACTTACTCATAATCTTTTAAGTATTTCTTGGGCATAAAACTCATGTGCTTCTGCACTAGGGTGGATACCGTCGGGATTAAACCAGTTATTTTCTTTACAAATAGATTGTAAATCTGTAGTATATATTTTATCCCAATCAAGTTGATTATATAAATGTTCATATCTAGGAAAACGTCTAAAAGGTCTTGCAAATGTAAATACGTAAGATTGATTGATACTTTTTAAATAACCTTGTAGTCCAATGACTCTGATTAAGTTAGTCTGATACTGTTGCCAGCGTGTGGTATGTTGATAATATCCAGCAAACAGTTCAGCTAGCGCAGGGTCTGTTTCTTGATTTAGATATCCGCAACCAAATACCCAATCTTTTTCTACATAGTCTTGATCGTTGATAGGGTAGATAACTTTGTCTGGCCAATCATTTTGTGTAGTTTGATATTTAGAGGTATATGTTGTTCCATCAAAGTTATCTATATCGTTGACTTTAAAGTCTATACGATCAAACGGAGACCACATAATAACAACTTGATCATATTGGCGCTGTGCTAGTTCGGCTATAGTAGTTTCTTGTATGTAGGTATTACCGCAACCGGCTACACTTAGATTAACTAAGTTGCACCCAAGTTGTTGTTGTATTAGTGTAGGCCAACTTGTTTCGCCTTGACTAAAACTGCTACCGTTTACTAGAATATTCATTCTCTAACCATCGGCCCTTTGTTTGTAAACTGACTCTTGTAGTGATGTTTAAAGAATTGACTTTCGTCTGCATCCATATCTACAATAGGCAATCCTAACTTGCGACGTAGTATGTCACCTAGTTCGCGGCAACGTTCAGCATCCTGATCTTCTGCGCTGTTGTTTTCCCAAATTTTTTCTAGTACAGAAAAATCCTGCACTTTTTTATAATCCCAATCAGCAAGCATGGTCATATAAGTTCCTGTCCTTGCTCCTAATATACTATAAAAACCGTTATCTGCATCCGCTCCAACTGACTGCCAAATACATAAATGATCGTAGTTACGGCTATGCACACGCTGTTCAAACTCTGTTAAAGTGGGTCGAGTTCCGCGATCTAAACACATCTTAACACCTTCACGGAAGCCGGCACGCCAGGCTTGAAATGGAGTTGCGTTAGGGTATGTTGTTGAATAACAATCATTCATTGCCCAGTAGTTGGGATAAAAACAAAACTCTACATCATTGGCGTCTGTGCCATCTGAGTTTTCATGAGTACGCATTTTGTAAATAAAGTCCTTAGTCCAGGAACTCATTCCACCGTTGCCATACATTAGTCCGTTAATAGCGTTGCGAGCCCGCCAACGAAAAACGCAAGACTCATTAGTATCGTTAAGCTCCAGTTGTAGGTTGAAAAAGTCAGGATCTGGAATATTATCACCATCAATAAGAATAAACCTGTCTGTATCACTAGCGTCCGCAGCCGCTTTATGAGCGGCGTCACTGCCTTTAACTCCGTCCACTCGTTTGGCCCATGGCACCATGTTTGAGATTTTAATCCAGCTTTGTTCTTTGTTTGGTTCGTCATAGGTTAAAAATATACAGTCTAAGTCTGCTACATCAATTATTTGTTTTTCGCTCATAATATTCTATTTCTGTGTAAGTTTCGTTGGGCAACAATGCTATTGCCGCAATACCTTTTACTACTGGCTGTCCTTCGGTACTAAGTTTTACCCCTGCGCGATAGTTGATTACCGGATCAACTTTAATTAGTTTACCATTCTTAACTTTAAGCAGTAGTATGTTAGCTTTATAAAACTGATCGGGATCATCTAAAACAATATAGTTGTCACCTGGAGGATGATTGTTTTCTACAAAAGTAACAATTGTACCATCAGTATCGTAGTATAGTCTGTACTCTTTGAAAGGTGGCGGTGCAGTTAGTAACCGATTAAGTTCTTCTGGACTCATACCATTCTCGCATTTCTTTTGTAACAAAGTCTTTTTCATAATAGTGTAACGGACTTGTTTGATTTATATTTCCGATGCGTATCATCCCACGATCAAACTCTTTTAAATATACATCTGTTACACGTTCTGTTTCTTCTAATCCGTTTATGCCCGGTTTTAAATGTATAAAGTTTATAAAATCCATGCTAGGGATAGTACATTGATCTTCACCAACAAGTCGGGCGGTTATTGCGTACAGTACATCTGTACTGGGCGTATCTTCTCTGCAGTTTTTTAATACTGTGTCGCGTAGGTATTCCCAGTTATTGATAATACTTCTTGCGGTATCAAAAAACTGTTTAGCTTCGCGACTGTATCTAAAATACATTAATCCGTTGTAGACATCTGGCAGTTTGTTATCGTCAAAAAGCCGACGATACTTACGTACAGATGATTGGTGTCCTTGATAGTCACGACATCCTGTTGATAATACAAGATTTTTTAATCTAAATGCTGTCCACCAATGGTCTATACTGCGAGTAAATAGTAGATCTGATTCTAGCTTGATGGTTTCTTTAAAAGGTGTAAGATAAAATACTTGCCACTCGTTAGCAAACTTTCTATCACTGGCAGGATCATTATAATCCATGGGCAAATCAATAATATAATCAAAAGCAGTATAATGATATTCACGTACTTTCTCCTTAGTTTGGGCATCTACAATAACTGCACACCGGGCAGTCTGTTGCGTTGCCTTAATGTTTAGAGCCTGTATATATGCAAGCTCTAGATAATCTACTGTGTCAGTATTTTGTGCAAAGGTAACGTACCCTTGCTGTTCTTTATGCTGTGACATTGGCTACAAATTCTTTAAAGTTATCGCTTTGTAAATATCGTTTGCCCATGACGTGTAGATTCATTTTTGGTATAACATAAGCCGATCCCGTATCTTTAATAATCAACTGATTATCTTTAACTGTCATGCTGTTCACTGGGTGTGTTACATTTATCATTGTTCCAGGTATACTAACATCTCCGAGAACTTTAAATCCATTTAGTATAACATCGGCCATGGCAAAAGCATAATCATTTCTATAAATCCTATCTGTTACATTAAATAGTTCTTTATAATAAAGATAGTTTTCTTGTATACGTTCAACTAAATCAAAAAACATCCTGGCTTTGTCTGTGCGTCTAAATGCAAACACCGTGGCCCACACGTAAGGTAAACTGTGTTCGCCCATTGTTGTGGGCATGTAATCGTTATTCAGTGACCGTGCATTACGCTGTAGAATATAGTCCCAAGGTGTGTCAAATATTTTTAATAAACCAGCATCTTGAACAACATAGTCAACATCGATTACTAAAGTTTCATCATATGGACTTAGAGTATAAGCACTATTACGTCCTACATTTTTCCACTCAACTGCTTGTCCTGTATCTATGTCTGTGCGTGTACTGAATCTTGCATAGTTGGCTATACTGTCTTCGGTAATAATAGTGTAAGGTAGTCCTAATACTCGTCCGGCCAACGGAACAGTTTGATTAGCAATAGAAACATAATCGGTTGTGCTGGTATTAACAGCAAAGGCAACGATTCCTCTAGATTTTACGGATGCGTTTGAGTTCATTGTGTTCTTGATGCCAACGGTTCATTACTTTTTGATATTGTTCTTCGCATACTGTACGAAACTCATCACGCTCAACTTCAATTGGATTGTGATATGTGTCTTCAATATACATTGTAGTATATCTGTATGTTGCCACAAAAGCCAATAACTCAGGTGTGACTTGAAACAGTCCGCCGTTATAGGCAACGTGTAGGTCAGTTAAGATTTTTTCACGTAGTATTTCTTTATTAGTTTGGTAGTCAGTAGCAAGACGCACTTGCTCAACAAGTTGATTGATATCAGTCATAGTATTTGATAGAAAAAGGGCATAGTATAGTTTACACTATCTACGCCCAAACGTCAACTATTTTGAGTAGTTAGATTAAGACGATGCAACCGTAACAGAGATTGGACCCCAGCTATTAGACGATAGATTAGTTAACTCTGGAGGAATAACTGTGATACTTTGGTTAACTGTAACACCAAATGAATCATTAAATCCATAGTGACCTGGATAAGGTCCTGATCCGCCATCTGTACCAGAATTAGTTGTAATAGTTGTCCAGAATGTTACTGAACTGCCGTTGTCAGCATTGCCGCCAGCATAACCATTGGTCTTGTATTGAATGTAACCTGTGTCAGATGAGTATGCACCTGAGTTCTGACTCATTGTAACTAGAGTAACGTTACTAGTAGGCATAGTTGGATTTGCTGTCCAGTAACCATAAGTGGTATAGTTAGAACCTAACTGACCGCCCGAACCAGTACGTCCAGCATTGGTATTGGCACCAAATGTACCTATACCGCCCATGTAACCTAACATAGCAATAATTTCGTTAGTACGACTAGTAGTACTTGATGCTTGTGAACCACTGATACTATATGTTAACTGACCACCAGCATTAAAGAAATAACGTGCTTGGTCAGCACTTGAGAAAGTTGCTGTTAAACCAAAACTACGTGTAATAGATGTTTGGTTAGTTTGTGAGTTTGGAGGATTACTGCCGGCATTACTAATACTTGCTGAGAAGTTTGTAGTAATAGTTCCACCTGGAACAAATGAGCCGCCGTGTCCGCTAAAGTTTAATGCGTTATTATAACCTGTTGTAATAGCACTTTGTAGTGTGCCTAAATAAGAAATTGTGTTACCAAAAGTTGGTAAAGTAATGCCTGTACCGCTACTACCTTGGTGTTGTAAAATACTATTTACAGTACTGATTAATGTTGACCACTGGGAAGCATATACAACGCCGTTTGGTGATATTTGACTCAGTGGACTTTGACCATATCCGCAAGCACCGGTTCCTATACCCCAAATAGTGTTAATTTGGTTAGGTGCTGTGGTTGGCCCAGTATTACCTACTAAAGTATTATAGTCTGATGCCTGTACTAGGCCATATTGTGCATAAGTCATGTGTGTGCTATCCTGTTATTTAAAGTATTTATCGCTAACCTACTTTTTATGATAATTTTTGTTTCAGATCATTAACTTCTGCTCGTAGTTCTTTAATAGCTTCGATTAATAGCGGAGCAAAACGTTCGTACTGTACAGTTAAATACTTGTCATCAATTGGTGCAGGCTTAACTATCTCAGGTGCAACTAGCTGTGTTTTTTGGGCACTTACACCCATTTCACGTTGAGCTGTGTAGCCTAAATCTTGTGCAGTCTGGTTAGCTTCGTAGTAGAAACCCTCTAAACTACAAATCTTATCTAGTGCGTTTTCAATCTTGCCTAGTCGAGTTTTTAAATTGTCGTCTGAGTAATAGGCAATAACGTTGTTGGTAGCACGAATTTCGCCAGTAGTTCCGCTTGGTGCAGTACCAACGCCTAAACCATTAACTTGGAAGTTGGCACCAGTGTGTAAATCTTGTGGAGCAGTTAATGTTGGAGTATTAACAGCACCAGTGACTAAAATACGATTAGTTGTTCCAGAGATTGATGTTACTGGGTTTCCAGCAAAACCTATGGTAACTGTTCCTCCTAGTGCTACTGTGCCACCACCACTTAGTCCTGTTCCAGCTGTAATAGTAATACTGTTATTGTTTAATGCACTATTTGGAATGTAGCTAAAGTTATTACCACGTAGCGTTGGACTGGAGTTAGAGGCAACATTTTGATTTAATAAAATATTTGTTGTGGCAATAATAGTGTTAGCACCGTTATTTGAGCCAGTGCCGCCGTAAGTTGGTTGTACTACGTTACCTTGCCATGTGCCAGCACCAATCGTGCCAACAGTTGTGATATTTGGTTGCGAGGCTGTAGTTAGTGTACCAGTTAATATGGTACCAACGTTACCAATGTTACCAGCCAATACTGTTGCCGCTGTTACATAGCCGCTAGCCGATATGTTACCGGTTACTGTTGCTCCACTGCCAACTGTTAATGCGCCAGTTGAACTTAATGTTGTGAATGCACCGGTACTTGGTGTAGCATTGCCAATCGGTGTATTATTGATACAGGCAAATGTTTCTGCGCCACCGATGGTAGCAACTTCTAACCCATTATAGTAGGCTTTGCCGCTAAGGACTGTGGTACCTGTAGTATTTAGATTTGATATTACGCCAACTGTAGTGATATACGGCTGGAAGGCAGTAACCACAGTACCTTGAAAGTTAGTAGCAAGAACAGCTGGTGCACTTACTGATCCAGATGCTGTTACACTAGTTGCTGTTACGTTACCGTATAGGTTACCAGTAAAGGCACCGTTTAAATTTGTTGCGTTAACTGTGGCAGCCGCTACAGTTGTAGCATTTAGAGTCACTGCATTAACACCACCAGCACCATCGCGTTGAACTAATGTGTTATTTGTAGGATTTACGTCCTGTGTACTCAGTCCCCAGGTTGGACTTGCTTGATTACTAAAGTTAACACCAGCACGTACGATTGGAAAACCAAACAGCGCACTAGAGAATGTGTCTTTAGATACGATTGCATATACTACACCACTGATAATAAACTGAATTACAACGTGGCTAGCGCCAGCAGTATCGGTCATTAGTGCTGGAACTGCACCAGAGTTACCGGTTGCCGGAGTTGACACTGGACCAACTAGTAACCAACTTGAGCCAGTCCATACGTTTAACTGACTATTACTAGTATCAAACCATAAGTCACCACCTAAGGCACTTAGGTCGCTTGGCGGATTATTGTGACCGGCACTTGTAGCACCAGTCGAAATCTTCCAACTACTACCAGACCAAACACGTAAAATATTATTTGTTGTGTCCCACCATAGCTGTCCTACTAAAGGATTAGGAGGACTTGCTTGATTAGCAAAGTTCTCTAACATGTGAACTAAGTTATCGTTTAAAAATGTACCGTAGTTAGCGTAGTTTTTACCAATTAATACAATACTGGTAGCAGAACTGTTTACTGTTCCGTCAGATAGCCCGCCCGGAATCAGACTTGAGCCATTAGTTAGATTAATTGTATACGGCATTTAAAGAACCTTGATTAGTTGTTATATTTATCACGTTTTTAGAACATCTTTTGTATATAGCAAAGTGCATAATACGGAGGTAATGTACCAAATCCTACTCCGGAACCGGAAGTATTAGTATTACCAGTTACTGTAAGTGTATGAGTATGTGTTGCGGCCTGTGTTAAACTGATGCCAGTTACTGCTGATTGTAGTGCTCGAGCGCCATATCCTGTACCATTTTGTCCGTATGCGCCGCCATCTCCACCGCCATTGAATGCACCAGAACCGTATGAGTAATGTACGTGTCCATTATCAACGAC
>Ga0164296_1005260_pt1 | contig 11424 bp, 8 predicted proteins | sample GEODES057metaG_FD_113533 | JGI IMG/M metagenome (GOLD analysis project Ga0164296, IMG submission 113533) | Dystrophic lake water microbial communities from Trout Bog Lake, Wisconsin, USA - GEODES057 metaG | ecosystem: Environmental > Aquatic > Freshwater > Lake | place: USA: Trout Bog Lake... | reverse complement strand
CATTCCCTTCTGCGGGTACAGCAAATCTAGGTAATTTGGCAATAGCAACATATTTCCAAGGCGACGGTGGCTTGTTGTCAAATATCGCTGGTGGAAATGTCCAAGGCAATGTTGCATTCGCTAACTACGCATACAATGTTGATGCAGCTAATGTCAGCGGTACAGTAGCTAATGCAAACTATGCAGCTTATGCAGGTAATGCGTTCTATGTAGACGGCGCAAATGTCAACGGAAATGTCGGGTTTGCTAACTACGCATATAACGTAGATGGTCCGAATGTAAGCGGCACTGTCGCTAACGCAAACTACGCCTCATATGCAGGCAATGCGTTCTACGTAGATGGTGGCAATGTCAATGGAAATGTCGCGTTCGCTAACTACGCATATAACGTAGATGGTGCTAACGTCAGCGGAAATGTCGCGTTTGCAAACTACGCATATAACGTAGACGGTGCTAACGTCAATGGTACTGTTGCTAACGCAAACTATTCTCTATACAGCGGCACTGTACTCACAAACGCACAACCAAACATCACTTCAGTTGGTACACTAAGCTCGCTGGTAGTGTCAGGCAATATTCAATCAAATTCCGATGTTATTGCTAATACTGTAACTAGTGTATCAGGTACTATCACAATTTCGTCAGCTGCTGGCAGCGGAGCAAATATTCAACTTTATCCAGACGCAGGTGGAAATATTGATGTGGGATCAGTTAACATTAATAATCTTGCTGATCCAAATGCTGCACAAGATGCTGCTACCAAATATTATGTTGATAGTGTTGCACAAGGATTAAGTCCTAAAGCCTCTGTTGTGTATGCTACTACTTCTGGTCTCCCTGCATATACATATAATAATGGTACTGCAGGAGTCGGTGCTACGATCACAGGTAATGTAGCTGGTGCTCTAGTTATTGATGGACAAACTGTAGCTTCTACAGAACGAGTATTAATTAAAAATGAGACTGGGGCAAATGCGCCCTACAACGGTATCTATGTTGTATCTAATCCTGGTAACTCAACTGCATCCTTTACATTGACACGTTCTTCTGATTTTGATCAGGGCAGTCAAATTCCGGGTGCATTCGTGTTTGTTGAAGATGGTCCCGTAAATGGTTCTTCAGGATGGGTCTGCACTGATGTAGCTCCTGTAACAGTAGGAACAACAAATATCACGTTTACTCAATTTTCCGGTGCAGGTGCATACTCAGCAGGTACAGGTCTCACACTTACAGGAACCCAGTTCAGCATCTCCAATACAGCTGTGACAACAGGCTCCTATGGAGGAGGAGACCAAGTAGCTACCTTTACAGTAAACCAACAGGGACAATTAACTACTGCTTCTAATACGTATATCACTGCAAATGCTGCAAACTTGACTGGTAATGTGCTTTCTACATCTATCCTCACATCAAGCTTGACTTCAGTTGGTACATTAGGCAATCTATCAGTATCTGGTAACATTACAGCAGGTAATGCAAATCTAGGAAACGTAGCAACTGCTAATAGCTTCAGTACAAATGGTAGCGGTGGCGATGTCACTCTAACAGGCGGCAATGTGACCGGTGCAAATGTAGTATTCGCCAACTCATTCACTTCAAATGGTGGCGTAGTAGATTTCAGCACTAATAATCCAAATGTGCAATTAGGCAATGTTGGCAATGTTCATATCGGCGGCGGTTCATCTGGTCAGTATCTACAGACAAATGGTTCTGGTACCCTTTCATGGGTTTCGGTACCAACTGCTACTAGTATCGCTAATGGTACATCAAATGTAAACATCAGTACTGCTAATGGCAATGTCACAACTTCAGTTGGTGGCACTGCTAATGTTCTTGTTGTAACTACTACTGGTGCAAATATCCTCGGAGACGCTAGTGTAAGCGGAAACGTGATTCTGACTAATCCTGCTAACACAGCAGCAGGAACTGCTTATCTTGGGTATGCATCAGTAACGACTTCGGCTGTTACCACTGATCAAACAATTGCATCTGTCAATGTAGCCGGAATCTCTGGAAATATCACTGGTGCAGAGTTCTTGATCAAGGGTGTAGATGCAGGTGGCTCTAAGTATCAGGTTACAAGCATTCATGCAGTAACTGATGGAACTGATGTGGGCTGGTCTATCTTCGGCGGGGTCTCACTAGGTACTAGTGTAGGATCCTTCTCAGTCAACATCGTTGGGTCTACTCTAAATCTAGCAGTAACACCTACAAGCAGCAATTCAACTGTATTCACTACTCAATACAGACTAATCTAATAATTCTATCGCATACCAAAAATACGGGTCATTAAGTTGATCCGTATTTTTATTCTAATAAATAAGTAAGTTGAAATTTATTTTTAATTTACCGTAAGTTGAAAGTTTACAATGTCAGGCGAAACACAGTTTAATTCAATATCTGGCTATTCACTAGGCAACACCTACGCCATTATAATAGACCCAATTGGCAATGTATATGCTAATAATCTTAGTGTAACTGGCAATTCTAATTTCAGTTCCGGAACAATGTCTGGTAATGGATATGGTTTAAATAACATCAACGGCGGAAATGTTACAGGTACTGTAGCAAACGCGACTTATGCAGTAAGTGCAGGCGCCGCCGGCACAGTAACAACAAACGCTCAACCAAACATCACTTCGGTCGGTACATTAAGTAACCTTGTCATCTCAGGCAATGTTACTGCTAATCTATTGATCGGTGAGAGTGTGGTAGGTAACCGAGCAAATATATCTTTGGGTGCGGTAGCTAATACGGTAGTCATAGATCAATTTTCAGCAGCAGATTATCGGGTAGCAAAGTATGTAATAAAGGCAGGCGGAGATTCAGGATTTCAAGGCATAGAGACGCTTTTAGTGCACGATAGTATAAATAGCAATATAACAATTTACGGAAGTATAACAACATCAGGCAATGAAATAGTGACATTGACATCTTCAGTTAACGCTGGACTTGTACAGTTATCTGCTACTGCATTATCTGCGAATACAATCGTCAACATCACCGGTACATATGTCACTGATTAAAAGGGAAAAAAGATGGCAACACAAAATTTCGTAGTAAAGGGTGGTCTTACAGTAGGTACCGCAAATATCGTAGCATCAAATGGTGCTGCTAATTTCGGTGCATTAACCTTATCAGGTAATGCTAACCTAGGACCGGCTGCTAATATAACTATCACCGGCGGTTCTACTAACCAAGTTCTTACTTATGGCGCGGGCAGCACCCTACAATGGGCTGACCCTGCAGTTGGCTCTTCCCTTGCAAATGGTACTTCAAACGTCAACATCAATCTATCAGGTGGTAATGTAACCACTTCAGTCGGTGGCACTTCTAACGTACTCATTATAACTTCAACTGGAGTCAACGTAGCAGGTACATTGAATACTGGTACTGGTAACATCACAACAACCGGTCTTGCAAACATTGGTTCGCTAGCAGTAACTAGCACTTCTAACTTAGGCCCAGTCGGCAACGTCACTATTCAAGGTGGTTCATCTGGTTATTATCTACAGACAAATGGTTCTGGGTCCCTTACATGGGCGGCAGTACCAACTGGCACTGGCATTAGCAATGGTACATCAAACGTCAACATTAACCTTGTAAATGGAAATGTAACTACTTCAGTCGGTGGTACTTCTAACGTACTCGTTGTCACTTCAACTGGTGCAAATATCGCAGGTACTTTGAACACCGGTACTGGCAATATCACCACTACTGGAAACCTCTCAGCAGGTAACATCATTGGTATTATCGCTGCTGGCGCCAATGCCATCACTACAACAGGTAATGCTAACGTTGGCAACTTAGGTTTCGGCTCTGGCGTAGTCACTGGTACTGGTAACATCACTGGTGGCAACATCATTGGTGCTGTAGCAGCAGGTGCTAATACAATCACTACAACTGGCAACATCACTGGTGGTAACATCATTGGTACTATTGCTGCTGGTTCTAATACGATCACAACAACCGGTAATGCTAATGTCGGCAATCTCGGCTTCGGCGCAGGCCAGTTAACTGGTTCTGGCAACATCACTGGCGGTAATATCATCGGTACTATCGCTGCTGGTTCTAATACAATCACGACAACTGGTAATGCTAATGTTGGTAATCTAGGTGCAACTAACGCAGTTATCACAAGTAATGCTAATATTAACGGAAATACTAATACTCCAAACGTTTTAAGCTCAGGTGTGTTAATACTGAGTGCAACTGGTAGCAACAATATCGTATTGACTACTAGCGGCAACATTAACTTATCAACACAAACATGGATTACAAACTTACAGGATCCATTAAGTGCGCAGGATGCTGCAACTAAGAATTACGTTGACGCCGCAGTTGCTAACCTAAATATTCACGATGCGTGTAACGTTGCGACAACTGGTACCCTTGAATCTCTTACTGGCGGTACGATTGCATATAACAATGGTAATAGTGGTGTCGGCGCTAATCTAACGTTAGGTGGTTCACCTACTTTAGGATTCACTAGTGCAAATACATTTGACGGTAATTATACAGCAAGCGTATCAAATCGTATTCTTGTTAAGAACCAAGCAAATGCAGTTTACAATGGTATCTATACAGTAACAAGTAACACTGTATTAACAAGAGCCACAGACTTTGACACAACATTCGAGGTGAACGGCGGTGACTATACGTTCGTTGTTGCAGGTACCACTTATGCAAGTACTGGTTGGGTACAAACACAGCCCAGTGTAGTCATTGGTACCGGAAATATCATATTTACTCAATTTTCAGGTAGTGGTACATATACAGCTGGTAATGGACTATCTCTAAATGGTACGCAGTTTAGTATTACTAATACAACAGTCACTCCGGGATCGTATGGTTCGGGTGATGCAATCTCAACATTTACTGTAAACCAACAAGGTCAGTTGACTGCTGCTGGTACTACTCCGGTTACTGCTAACGCGGCAAACTTGTCCGGTACTGTACTCAAATCAACTGTTGTTACTTCAAGCTTGACAAGCGTTGGTACTCTCGGCACACTAAGTGTAACTGGAAATGCAAACGTCGGTAATATCGGTGCTACAAACGCGAATATCACTGCAATCACTGTAACTGGAAATGCGAACGTCGGTAACTTAGGCTTCGGTGCAGGCCAGCTAACTGGTTCTGGTAACATCACTGGTGGTAACATCATTGGTACCATCGCTGCTGGTTCTAACACTATCACTACAACTGGTAATGCAAATGTTGGTAATCTAGGCTTTGGTTCAGGTGTCATCACTGGTACTGGTAACATCACAACAACTGGTAACATCACTGGTGGTAACATCATTGGTACTATTGCTGCTGGTTCTAACACAATCACAACAACAGGTAACCTCTCAGCAGGTAACATTGCTGGTGCTACAGTTATCAACACAACTGGTAACATTACGACTACTGGTAACCTCGCTTACGGCAACGCCGTTAGTGGTAATATCGTCGGTACTACAGTCATCAATACGACTGCTAATATCACTACAACTGCTAACTTAGTTGCTGGTAACATCGTTGGTGCTACGATTATCAACACTACAGGCAACGCTACAGTCGGTAACGTAGCTGCTGCAAATGTTAATGCAAACTATACAGCATTAGCTAATGGGGTGGTATCAAGTCGTGCAAATGTCTCAGTAACATCAACACCGGCACTGATTGATTCGTTCTCACCATCGTTGTTCAGAGTAGCTAAGTATGTTATTATGGCAAACGCAACTGGTGCAAACGCAGGCTGGCAAGCGGCTGAGGTATTATTATTACAAGATGGTGTAAACGCATATATAACAATATATGGTGATCTTATCTCTAATGCATCTCCGGGTGCTGATGTTATTGACATCACAGCTAACATCAACGCAGGTACAGTTTCATTGTATGCAGCGGCAAATACGACATTTGGTGCAACTGCCCAAGTTAATTTGATTCCGATGTACTTGAAACCATAATATAATAACGTATACCATAGTTAAACAGGGATAAATGGAACTGTGACGACAAACACTTTTGTAGTAAAAAACGGCATTACCGTTGGAACAGCTAGTATAACAGCATCCAGCGGTAATGCTAATGTCGGCAATCTCGGGTTCGGCACTGGCCAGATTACTGGTACTGGCAATATCACAACAACTGGCAACATTTCTGCTGGTAACATCGTTGGCGCTACTATTGTTAACTCAACCGGTAATATTACAACAACTGGCAACCTATCAGCCGGTAACATTGTCGGTGCTACTCTAATTAATACAACTGCCAATATAACTACGACCGGCAACCTAGCAGTCGGCAACCTTGTAAGCGGTAACATTGTCGGTGCTACACTTATTAATACAACTGCCAATATCACAACAACTGGCAACATTTCTGCTGGTAACATCGTTGGTACTACTATCGTCAATACAACTGGTAATATCACAACGACTAGCAATATTTCCGGTGGCAATTTATTAGGGACACATGCGAACGGAACTTCAAACATTGCGATTACTTCTAACGGCAATATCAATCACTATGTAGGTGGCAATGCCACAAGTCAATTGATAATAACAGGAACCGGAGTTAATATATCCGGTACATTAAATTCTGTTGGTAATGCTAACGTAGGTAATATTGGTGCTACAAATGCGAACATAACTGCGATGACTGCATCCGGTAATGTTAATGCCGGTAACCTCACTACAACTGGTCTTGCTAGTGTTGGTTCACTTGTTGTTACTGGTACATCTAATCTAGGTGCTGTAGGTAATATAACTATAACCGGCGGAGCAGCAAATTATTATCTGCAAACTAATGGGTCAGGGGGTCTCGCTTGGGTGGCGTCAACCCCGTTAGCAGGTGCGTTTAATTATGCACAAACAGTTGCTGGTACAACTTGGATAGTAAATCACAATCTAGGATATCAGTATGTAAACGTTATGGCAGCAGATGCTTCAGGCAATTCATTTGCTGGTCGTTATGATGCACCGGCAGTAACTTTTAATAATACGAATTCGTTGACGCTTACCTTTGATAGCGCACAGACAGGATATGTTGCAGTTACCTCAGGTGGAGGAGCCACTGGACCTTCTTCGCCGGCAGCCGGAACTAATACTCAAGTACAATATAATAGCAGTAACACATTTGGTGCAAGTGCTGCTTTCACCTTCAACTCGGTAACTAATACTCTTACTGTGACGAATATTTCTGGTAATGGCGCCGGTTTATCATCAATCACCGGCGGAAACGTAACAGGTACTGTAGCGACTGCCACGACTGCTGGTACAGTCACAACCAATGCACAACCGAACATCACGTCAGTCGGAACTCTTACTTCATTAGTCGTAGGTAATGCGACAGCAAATACGACATTTGGCAACGGCACATTCACTGCGACCGGTAATGTTACTGTCGGCAACTTGACCGGTATACTAGCAAATGGTAGTTCAAATATCACTATTGCAGCAGGTGCCAATATAAATCTCTTTCCTGGCGGACAATCATTATTAATCCTTACTAATACTTCAAATGCAAATTTAGGTGGTAATCTAAATATATCAACCGGCGGCAATATCCTCTTTACGGCTGGCGGTAATATCACTACAACTGGCAACATAACCGGTGGCAATTTATTAGGGACACATGCAAACGGCACTTCAAATGTGAATATCAATACGGCAGGTGGCAATATTGCGATGTCAGTTGGTGGTACATCTAATGTGGTTATTGTTACTACGACAGGTGTTAACGTAGCTGGTACTCTTAATACTGGCACAGGTAATATCACAACAACTGGCAATATCTCAGGTGGTAACTTACTTGGACCACATGCGAACGGAACTTCAAACGTAAACATTAACACAGCAGGCGGAAATGTGAATATATCTGCAAACGGTAACGCGAACATATTAGCAGTAACCGGTACCGGTGCTAATGTAGCGGGTACATTAAATGTTACTGGAACTGCAAGTTTCCCTGGAAATTCAAGCACCCTTGCCGCACTCTTCACTAACGTAGGAGAAATAGCAAATGTTTCTAGTGCTAATGCCACCGGTACAATTACTATTTACCCATCTACACAGAGTGTTCTATATTACACTGCAAACGCGACAGCAAACTGGACAGTGAATATTACATTCTCCGCAGGTACGACGATGAATACTGTCATGTCTACTAATCAAGCAGTCACTGTTGTGTTTATGGCAACACAAGGTGCGACACCTTACTATAATAATTCGGTACAAGTAGACGGAACAACAAGTGGTGTCACGACAAAATGGCAGGGCGGCGCCCCGACAGCAGGTAATGCAAGTGGTATTGATGTCTATACTTACACTGTTATCAAGACCGGTAGTGCTGCGTTTACAACATTGGCAAGTCAAACTCAGTTTAAGTAAGTTTATAGAACAGCATCATCAAGTATCAATTTAGAGATAAATACAACTACAATCTTTTGGATAGCACTATGAAACTTTATATTCAAGTACGAGATGGTCAATCAGTTGGATATCCGATATTAGAAGAAAATCTAAAGATCGCATTTCCTGATATGGATCCGGATGATCCAGCAAATGGTTATGCCCCTTTCAATCGTTTACCAGTGCCTTCCGATGTTACTCCGGGCGTATTTCAAAAGCTGCAAGATACTCCTGTATTAGGAGCCGATGGTATTACCTGGGAAGATAAATGGCAAGTGGTTGATATAACTGATGCGGAGAAGGCCGACCTGATCCAACAAGCACAGGATTCTGGTCCACCTTATCCCAATTGGATATTAGATATCACTACACTACAATGGAATGCACCGATACCAATGCCAGTTACTGGAGGACCATATCATTGGGATGTCCAAACAAACAATTGGGTGTCGCGTGTTAATCCTATACCACCGGTTCCCCCTGTGGTCGTATAGGAGAACTGCGATATGCCCTCTTTAATCACACGCGGTGCCGGATCTGTTAGAGGTTATGGGTTTGGTAGACCGGCTGCTGCTTCTTCTAGTAGTTCTATGTCCTACACGACACCGGGAACCTATACGTTTGTTACTCCGGCTGGTGTAACCAGTATTAGCGCCGTTGCGATAGGCGCGGGCGCAGCTGGATATGCCTTTAATAACGGAGGCGGCGGCGGGGCGCTGGCTTATGTGAACAATGTAGCGGTAACATCAAGCTCAACAGTAAACGTCACTGTAGGATCATCCTATTCAAGTGTTAGCGTTTGTGGAACCTGCAAGGTAAACGCAAACGCCGGAAGTTACGGTGTGGGCGGCCGTGTGGCAGTAGGTACCGGATACCAGGGGGGCAACGGCGGCGGGGCCGGTGGTGGCGGTGGAGGGGCTGGTGGTTATGGCGGAATAGGGGGGTCAGGCGGAAGTTACAACAGTAATGGTATTTCTTTTACAGGCGGAGGAGGAGGTGGTGGTGGTGGCGGATACTACACTACTTTAGGAGGTTGTCTGTATTACGCTGGCGGCGGAGGTGGAGGAGTTGGATTATACGGGAAAGGTTGTAGTGGAGCGGGAGGCACAGTTTGTAGTAGTTGTTGTTATCATCGTTCAACCGGCGGAGGTGGTGGTAGCGGGGGTGCTTCCGGCGGCAATGCCACCGGAAATATTTACCCATCGCCCGGACAAACAGGTGGAGCGGGCGGCGCATATGGTGGCGGAGGTGGAACGCGAAGTGTCTATTGTACTTCTGCTGTTACGGTATATGGCACAAGCGGGGCAGCCGGAGGCGGCGCGGTCCGTATTTTATGGCCAGGCAACACACGCTCATTCCCCTCAACATGTGTAGGAACACCATAAAATTTAACCACTCAAAAGTATTAAAGTAAATACTCATGTCAAAATGAAAGATATTACTTTATGAAAAGAAAATTGGTATCATCAAAGAAGAAAGAGGCACCCTCTGAAGAATTATCCACATTCCATTATTTCCCCTGTGCAGTTTATACGATAAACAAACCTGAATTCCTACCAACAACAAGAGAAGTCTGCAAAGAATATCTAGAAAAGCAAGATCAAAGTATTAATGACATCTACCCTGTTCATATGACTGGTGACCTCTATGATGATCCACGTATGGAACAATTCTGTAGTTACATCGGTGATACATCTTGGACTATACTACAGTCACAAGGATATGCTATGCAACATTTCCAGACATATTTCCAAGAGATGTGGTGCCAAGAACATTTCAAATCATCGGCTATGGAACAACATGTTCATGGATTCGGTTGCCAGCTTGTGGGTTTCTATTTTGTAGATGTACCTGAGAACTCGTCACGGGTTGTATTTCACGATCCAAAAGCTGGAAAAGTTCAAGCAAATCTTCCAGAAGCAGATTGGACACAAGCGACACTGGCGAGCAATATGATCAACTTTGTTCCAAAATCTGGTATGCTCATGATCACAAATGCTTGGTTGGCACATTCATTTACTCGTAATGCTTCCGAAAATCCAATAAGGTTTATCCATTTTAACATTGGTATCATAGATGCTGCTCCCCAAAACTGTGTTGTACCCGGCGATGTTGAGATCATATGAACAAATACCGTATAAGATTCAATAAATCTAGGGGCATGACCGGTCGTGGAACACTAGATCATGTGTGGCGTGTGTTTGAGAACGAGAAAGAATATTTATTTAAGCATGTAAAAATAAACGTACCGTCTTGGAGCGAGCCTGACATGGCAGACTGGAATATCGTCTGTGAAGGTAATATGACTATTGATAGAGAAACCTCTACTGCCATTATAGATAAATAATATAACGGGCGAGAAACATAATAAATCCTTATTTCTAGTAAAATTGTTAATTGTCTCACCTAAAATACTAATATTTCAGGTATACTGAACGCAACATACGGTTAATATATAATGGTTCAATTTTCTGGTGGATTTAAAATAAACGGTGGATACGATGTTCGTCCTGCTATTGCTCTTGGTCCTGTAACAGTATCTTATCTAGTCGTCGGCGGCGGTGGTGGCGGTGGTTATTCAGGGGGAGGTCTATCTTCGGTGGGTATTTACAATGGACAGGCTGGCGGAGGAGGCTCTTACATCGTGTCTACTGCTACTAGTGTTGCTACTAGTGATGGACAATATGACGGGTCCGGTACCTTTAACGGAGCATCTATTACCAATCTAAGTAGTTTTAACACTACATTTGGTTCAGTTGCTGTAACCTCATTATGACAGTAATACATACTGGTTCATTTAGATAAATGAGTAATATTGTAAACCCATCATAAGTAGTATCGTGCTTAACATATTCCTATTAGATTTTTATTCCCGGCTCAGAGCCTGGCATCAACACAAAGAAGACCTCAAAGAGGCCGATGTAGAAACAATCTGCGTTGAGGTTGATAGGTTCTGGCAAAGATGTCCTATGAGTACAAGGTATCTCCATCCAGATGAGATAGGATCCTGGCCTGATCCCTG
>Ga0164296_1005259_pt1 | contig 11425 bp, 10 predicted proteins | sample GEODES057metaG_FD_113533 | JGI IMG/M metagenome (GOLD analysis project Ga0164296, IMG submission 113533) | Dystrophic lake water microbial communities from Trout Bog Lake, Wisconsin, USA - GEODES057 metaG | ecosystem: Environmental > Aquatic > Freshwater > Lake | place: USA: Trout Bog Lake... | reverse complement strand
GACCATCAACACGCCTCCCTTTGGAAAGCATATCGAATCAAACGATCAGGCGTCGATCAAGAGGTTTTTGGAGGTGTCCATCTGGGTGCCTATAGAATTCATCACCGGCGATATCTATTACGTGATACCAATGTTTCCCTCGAAAGCGTTGCGAAGTCTCCGGTGGCTTTGGCTTCCCAAACAATTTGAACAATATGGAATGGATCAACCCAAGAATTGTGTCAGGCGGAGCGGTGTGAATTCCGATTTTATTATAAACAAGCTTTAGCGGGTGCATGAGAATTTAGAGTATCAGTTACATTTAGATGGCATCTGTATTGCCATAATATTCTTATTTTTCAAGTTTATTTATTCTATCTTCCGCCATCTAAATGGCCGCCGCGCCAGGCTCTCAGTCATCTCATAACGCTTTTGGTTTATGGGCCGCGACGTTCTTCACGGCTCGGGGTGTACCTAGAGCCTGGCCCGCCACTTCGTGGGACGCGCCAAGTGCGAGGAATTCTCGATGAACACCTGAAAGCCCGGCCTTTGAGATTCAACCCAATTCGCCTAGGATGAGTCGACACGTCGACGTAGGGGCGATTCGCATGGGCGAACTGAAAGAGAAGAAGACGACACGACGGACAGAGACGGGTGAATCTCAAATCATCGGTTTCCGGATGCCGAAACCTATCGCCAAGGCGATCAAGGTTGAGGCGGCGCGGCGTCAAATTCCTCTGAATGGCCTGCTGGCTGAGATGTGGGAACTTTATCGAGAGTCAAAACGTGCCAGTTAATTTGAACCAGCCCCAGCTTTGGAAGGCCGATATTGCGCAGTCGGTCGATATGTACAACGACTGGTTCATGACCTTCGCGCCCGTTGCCTACCGCGACACGCGGATCAAGACGACGAAGGCCGTTGAAGAGACGCTCCACAAAACCGCCAACCTGAGCGATGTGAAGGCGAAGCTCCTCCGCGAACATCCTGGCGTGCTGCCGACATTGCGCATGTCGACCTGCCCGCCGATTGCGGTCGACCGCCTGGTTGGTCTGGCCGGTGTGTCGAAGAATCTCGTCGGCTGCATGGAGGAAGGCACGCTCCCGCCGCGCATGGCACCGTCCGCCCTGCAAGCTGACCTTGAGAAAATCGGCACCATCATCGAAAAGATGGCCGATCCCGATATCTTCGTATGGCTCCAACCGCTTCGGGCCGCCACGGAAGTCGAAGTCCACCGCGCGGCCACGATCGTCGCCGATCGCCTCTGCGGCGCGGTCGCCAATCCGATCATCCGCAACGCGCAAGAGAAGCGCCAGCTTGCAGCCATCGCGGCCTGGCTGGAAGCGCGGGGCTACACGCGACTTCACGAGGGCGTCAAATACAACGCGATGCCGCCTGGCACCTACAGCTTCCGACTCAACGTGCCGGTCAACGTCGAAGGTGGCGTCAACACCATCAACATCCCGATCGACACAGCGGTCATGCCGCTGACGGCGAAGCCGGGCGAGTTGCCGTTCATGATCGAAGCGAAGTCCGCCGGGGATTTCACAAACACGAACAAGCGACGGAAAGAGGAAGCGCAAAAGATCAATCAGCTTCGCCATACATTCCCGAATGGCGTGCAATTCATCTTGTTCCTCTGCGGATATTTCGACAGCGGCTATCTCGGATACGAGGCTGGCGAAATGATTGATTGGGTGTGGGAGCATCGCATCGATGATCTCGCCAAATTTGGGCTCTGAACCATGGACGCCGTCACCCCCCTCGAAGATCGTCGCCTTTCCCTGCAAAGCGAGCTCGATGCTGCGAAAACAGCAAAAGAGCGGAACAAGCTCGGACAGTTCGCCACCCCGACCGGCCTTGCGTCAGACGTGCTCGCCTACGCACGCGAGCTAATGCCTCAGGGTGCTCCTGTGCGCTTCCTCGATCCGGCGATCGGCACCGGCTCCTTCTACGCAGCGCTCCTCCGGGAGTTTGACGAGGGGCGGATCGAAGCCGCCGCCGGCTTTGAAATCGATCCGCACTATGGGAAGCCTGCGCGCAAGCTCTGGCACGATCACCCGCTCGATATGCGGCTCGGCGACTTCACGACGGCGACGCCTCCAACGGAGGGGAAGGGCTATAATCTCGTCATCTGCAACCCGCCCTATGTGCGCCACCACCACATGGACAAGGAGGCCAAGAGCCGCCTTCTCGCGGCAACTGCTGCCGCAAGCGGGGTCCAGATGGCGGGCCTGGCTGGCCTCTACTGTTATTTCCTCGGCCTCTCGCACGCATGGATGGAGCCGGACGGCTTAGCCGGCTGGCTGATCCCGAGCGAGTTCATGGATGTCAATTACGGGGTGCCGGTGAAGCGGTATCTGCTCAACCAGGTCGAGCTCGTCCGCATTCACCGCTTCGATCCGAGCGAACTGCAATTCGGCGACGCTCTCGTGTCCTCGGCCGTGGTGTGGTTCCGCAAACGGAAAGCCCCGGCCGAGCATCAGGTCGAATTCTCGTATGGCGGCAAACTGGCGAAACCGAAGCTCTCGCGCATGGTGCCGCTGTCTGCTCTGCAAGGTGCTGCCAAGTGGACCAGCCTCGCCGCAGACGGCGTGCGCGCCATAACGGAAGGGCTGCGCCTCGCGGACTTTTTCGACATCAAGCGGGGCCTGGCAACAGGCGACAACAGCTTTTTCATCATGACGCGGGAGCAAATCGCCGCGCATGGCCTACCGATGAAGTTCTTCAAGCCGATTCTGCCCGGCCCCCGGTATCTCGAAACCGATATCATCGAGGCAGATCCCGACGGGACGCCAAAGCTGGCGCGGCAATTGTTCATCCTCGATTGCCGCTTGCCGGAAGGCGAGGTTGAAGCACGCCATCCGGCGCTGTGGGCCTATCTCCAAACCGGGAAAGCCACGGTCGCGGAAACCTACCTGTGTAGCCGTCGCACGCCCTGGTATGCGCAAGAGAACCGGCCGGCCGCACCCTTCATCTGCACCTATATGGGCCGCAACCTGGCGAAGCGAGAGAAGCCTTTCCGGTTCATCCTGAACCGGTCACAGGCAACGGCCGCCAACGTGTATCTGCTGCTTTATCCGAAGCCAGAGCTTGCAAGGGCACTCGCGGCTGATCACGCACTCGGCCGCAAGGTGTGGGAATTTCTGAGCGGAATCGACGCGGCAACCTTGCTCGGCGAAGGGCGCGTTTATGGTGGCGGCCTCTACAAAATGGAACCGAAAGAGCTTGCCAACGTGCCGGCCGAAGCTATCGCCGCTCTGCTGCCAGAAGCCGAACATCGCCCGCCATCCCAGGGCGAAATGTTCAAAGAGCGGGCGGCGTGAGCTCGTTGAGGGCGTAGGTCAGCGTGGCCTTAGCCTCCGCAACGCACTGCTCATATCCCAGACGGAATTTGTCCGGGGTATCGACGCCAAACCCGGCTAGCTCGCCTAGCTGAACCTCATTGGTCACAAGGTGAGCATGGTAGAAAGACACTGACGCATGGGCAGTGTCGAGCATTGGAATTTGCATCGTATGATCGTGGTCGAGATGGGCGACAAACTTGTCCCGATAATCGCGCATTTCCGCGATGTATTTGTCAAAATTGGCCCGTGACATTTGAATGTGGTCCAAGAGCCTGCTTTCAAAAGCGGAGCTAGCCTTGGAATAATCGGGTGATTTGACTCCGGCTTTTGAAGACCAAAGCTCTTGCAAAGCGAGTCTGCTCTATTCCTGATACTGAGGTCGTATTCGTATATCATTGGAAGCGTCAAAACGTCGCCACCGACTGATGTCGTGACGGCCTTATAGTCGTAATTTCGCCAATCTGTGAGCGAGTCCTTGCCACGCTGGCCATCGAACAATCTCACCTCGTCAACATTGGGGTCGGCTGTAAGAAGGTCTGCGACGAGCGGATTCCGGCATCGACTGGCCGGGACTGATCGCTGAGCGGTTCGGCGCCTGGGCCGCGGGATATTTCGACGAAGGGCAGGCGCTTTGGGCTGCGCCACGCGGCAAGGGGGCCTACGCGGCTTGGCGTGCCATGGCCACGCACGACCTAACGCCGGAAATCGTCGGCCTGCCCGGCTTTGCGCGTCATGTGTCGGAAGCCCCCGATAGTGCTATTGCCTTGATCGCCCGTGCCGCCGAACGGCTGAGCCTCGGGGAAGAGGCCATGGCGACCTATTTCCACCAGATGCTCATGACACTGGGCGGCTGGGCGCAATATGCGCGCTATAAGCTCTGGCAGGCCGAGCTTGCCGGCGGTTCGGATGAGATAGTCACGGACTGTCTTGCGATCCGCTTGGTCTGGGAAGAGGCCCTGTTCCTTCACTATGGTCCGAAAATCGCTGGCAGGTGGGCAAATGTCCGTGCGGCGCACGCGGCGCCGGTCGAGGCGACGGCGGACTTGGTCGCCGATGTAATCCTGCAGGCCGCAGCGGAGCGCTCAGCTCAGCGTGATTTGGCCGCGACGCTGGCGGAGGATCCGCCGCGGATGGCGCTGGATCGCCCCGCGCTACAGGCAGCCTTCTGTATCGACGTTCGCTCGGAAGTTTTCCGCAGGGCGCTCGAGAGTGTGGACCCGCATATCCAGACGCTTGGCTTCGCCGGTTTCTTTGGGCTGGCTACGGCGCACCGGCGCTTCGCGTCCGATGTTGAGGAGTTGCGACTTCCGGTCTTGCTCAATCCCAAAGTCAGGACATGCTCCGGCGGGCCTGACGTCGTGCTGGCCGATCGGGCAGCGAGGGTCAAGGCGCGGGCCAAGCGTGCGTGGGGCCGGTTCAAGCTCGCCGCCGTCTGCTCTTTCGCCTTCGTCGAGGCGACGGGGCCGATCTATGTCGTAAAGCTCTTGAGCGATGCTCTGGGCCTTAAATGGGCGCCGTCTCTAAGCGACCCTGCCCCCCGCCCTGAGCCTGCACTCGATCTTGCAAGCCGCATCGCGGCCGCTGAGACGGTACTGCGGGCCATGTCGTTGACCAAGGGCTTTGCGAGGCTGGTTTTACTGACCGGGCATGGTGCTAATGTCGTCAACAATCCCCATGCCAGTGGGCTTCATTGCGGCGCCTGCGGCGGTTATTCAGGAGAGGTGAATGCTCGCCTGCTGGCGGCGCTCCTGAACGATCCGGAGGTAAGAACGGGTCTCGTGCCAAGTGGCATTAACATCCCCGCTGACACACTCTTCGTAGCGGCGCTGCACGACACGACGACGGATCGGGTGACGCTTTATGCCGAGGATCACCCCTCATCGTCCATCAGGAAGATATCGGCCAGGCAAGGGCTTGGCTCGCCAAAGCGGGCGCACTTAGTCGGGGCGAACGCGCCCTTCGGTTACCACGGGCCAGACATGGACGCGCCATTCCAAGACGGAGCCGCGACTGGGCCGAGACGCGGCCGGAATGGGCGCTCGCCGGATGCAAGGCATTCATCGCCGCGCCCCGCGCGCGCACCGCCGGCAAGAATCTACAAGGCCGCGCATTCCTGCACGATTACGATTGGAAACATGACGAGAATTTCGGCGTTCTCGAACTGATACTGACTGCGCCGGTGGTGGTCGCGAGTTGGATTAGCCTGCAATACTACGGTTCGACCGTGGCGCCGGGGGCGTTCGGCGGCGGCAACAAGCTACTGCACAACGTCACGGGCGGTATCGGGGTCATCGAGGGCAATGGGGGTTTGCTCAGGGCCGGCCTTCCCTGGCAATCGATCCATGACGGCGAAGGCTATGCGCATGAGCCGTTGCGCCTGTCGGTCTGCATCGAGGCGCCCCGCCAAGCGATCACGGATATCCTGAACCGCCACGACGGCGTGCGCGCCCTGTTCGATAACGGGTGGCTGCACCTCTTCGCCCTCGACGACGATGGACGCTTGGCGTGGCGTTACGGCGGAAATCTCCAATGGACCCCGATGATCGAGGTGGGCGCCGTCGAACCGGCGCCCAGTCCAAAGCGCGAGGTCTGAGCTTGCCCACAGTCGAACAGCAAAGGCGGTCTCGGAGAATGGAAGGCACGTGATGCAGCGTAGCGAAACCCATCCCGCCGCGTTGGCATCAGAGTCGATCTACCTCATCCGTGAGGGCGTAGCCAAAGCGCGAAACCCGATAATGCTGGTCTCCATCGGGCATGGTCCCGGCCATGATGGCCCATTTGACGATCCGCACCTGCTATCCCAGCGAGCCGCCGCTTCTGCTGCTCTAAGCCGGCGCGCCTTGGGAATCCCGACGCTGATCGATTTTGGAAGGCTTTCGCCTTCGAATACAGCCTCCATCTTATCGCCTGAGCCAATGAAGCGGTTGACGCGACGAGCAGAAGTCACCTGCGACGGAGCGCGTCGTCACGAACCGGAACGCGCCGGATGCGTGGACACTGCCCCTGCGGCGCCGGGAACTCTGGCGCCGCTGCAACGAACAACCCGCCAATGGCCAATCCCACTGCATGTTCCGCCTAACGAATCGCGCCGAAACTGACATCTCGTGCTACGCGCTACCCAACGACATCTGGGTCCAATCGCTCTAACATGCGGCGCCCTGTCCCATGGTCGAATGAAGCAGCGGCTTGACCGTGGTGCATAACGAAAACCCGCTGGGATTTCAGCCATCAGACCAAATCACCTCCCGCACTGGGTGCTTTCGCGCACCCCGATGCTGGCGGGTCAGCGGCGCGATTGAAGGCTGGCGGGATTGATCATGTTGATCGGTTTGCCCGCCGCGTACGCGACGACCTGATCGAAGATGTCCGAAAACTGCAACTCATATTCGTCCGTGGTGACGTAACCGATGTGGGGCGTGCAGATCACGTTCGGCATGTTCAGCAGCGGATGAGCGGGGTCCAACAAAGGCTCGGTTTCATAGACATCGAGCGCTGCAAATCCTGGACGCCCCTCTTTGAGCGCGGCGACAAGAGCGTCTCGCTCGACAAGACCTGCGCGGCTCGTGTTCACCAGGGTGGCACTGGGTTTCATCCGGCTCAAATCCTGGCGGGTTACGATGTCGCGCGTCGCCGCAACGAGGCGCATGTGAAGTGAAAGAACGTCGCACTCTTCGAAGAAGGTGGCCTTGCTCGTAGCGGCTTCGTACCCTTCACGCGCGGCCAGAACCAACGAGTCAGGCCGCGCCCACACCAGGACCCTCATGCCGAATGCTTTGCCATAGGAGGCTACGACGCGGCCAATTCGCCCATAACCAAAGATGCCAAGCGTCTTACCGCGCATGGTTTGCCCGAGACCAGTCTGCCAGCGCCCATCCTTCATTGCGGAGACCTGTTGGGGAATTTGTCGTTCCGCCGCCAGGACGAGCGCCCAGGTCAGTTCCGCCGCAGCAAAGGACGGCGTCTCGGCATGCATATTGGAGCACAGCAGGATGCCGAGCCGCGTGCAGGCATCGACGTCGACATGGGGATAGACGCTCCTTTGACTGATCAGGCGCAGGTTTGGCAGCCGTTCTAGCAAAGCCGCCTGTATCTTCGTCCGCTCACGGATCAAAATCAGAACTTCAGCGTCCTGAAGCCGGTCTGCTAGGACATCCGTATCCTGCACATGATCATTCCAAATGGTGATTTCGTGCCCGTCGAGCTTGCGAAAGCAATCGAGGCCTCGGAGCGTGTCATGATAGTCGTCGAGGATGGAAACTCTCATATCGGTTCACGCCGCCGAGCTAGAAATCCGGCCTGCTCTTTCGAGCAAAGACCGGCCAAGCGGGCTGATGGCGATGATGATCTCGCTGGTTCCGTTGGACTGTCGAACCACGTAGCGGCCGTCCACCGCGTCTTCCCAAATGGTTAGGCGCGGACACGAAGTGCGCCAGATTTCCATAACCTCCGCATAGGACCGCGGCTTCGACGCAATCCATGCCAAAAAGTCGAGCAACAGCGCGGCCGCTGGGTCGGGATTATAACGATTGGGCCTTGCGCCCACGGCTTCGTTGCGGACCATTTTTGGCTCCATTACGCCGGGAGGCGGAGCGCACGTGGACCAATCGCGCCCCAGCTCCTAGGAAACTTCCCGCAGTTGACGGACTATTGCAAGCCCGTTGAGAAAACCAACGCCGTAGACTGCGCCGGAATTTTCCATATCTGAAATGCACGGTCGTTCTTGGAGAGAGATCGCGGGTCCCGCTCAAGCGTAAATACCACCAAACCCAGGCGCATTTTGACGGTATTTTCTCGAGGCGTCCCTCGGGCACGCTCGGGTTCCGTTAAAATGACTGCCAAATGAAGTGGATGCGCTGGGAAATGCTATCCCAGGGAATTTTTTCAACGAATCATGCAGAGACTGACGAACAGACATTGTAGATTGATCATTCATCAAAAATTATCAAGCAGCAAGACGACAAGCCACTGCTTTTCCAACGAACTTCTCCACAAATCTACGCCAATCGCCTACTCTCACCAAATTGTTCAACAGACGTGTGAATGTCTGTTTTGATTTATAAAATGCCGCCCGCCACTCCAATTTTCCGGTCAGCGATACCGTCAAAAATTCGAGCCTCTGGTTTTATTGATAAATTTCGAGCCTTTGGAAAATTCTCCTATCGCCGTCTATCGGTAGCGGTCTCGAACGCGCCTGTTCGCTTCGCCTCGAACGACATCGACTGCGGTCACGACGACCGATGCTTAAATACTGCTAGAAATCCAAAAATATATCATTATTCAATTACTGATATGAATCTCTGCGAGAGCGTCGTTCGTCCGCTGAACTTTCGATGCCGTCAACTTTCGTCTTTCACCAAAAACAGCAGCAGATCGAAAACTCAGCAGCGGGCGACCGGGCCGACGGCGCCATCCATTGGGCAATCCGACGACGGCCGATAACAGGGCGTAGTGGCATTCCTACACCTTATTACAGTCAGTTCTTGACGCGGCAATGGTTCAGAATGGGCGCTCGAAAGCGGCCCCTGGCAATTTCCGGGTCGGGCTCTGAGCCGAAGTTGCGAATGTCCGGTTGTTGGACGTGAGCCGCTTGCGCTGGTAACGTCCGCTCTCTGGCACGGGGCCAAGGCGAAGAAACGACCCATACCGACGTTAGCGACAGCGTTCATCGCACCGTTCAACACGTCGATGGACTGGGGAAGGTCTCGATGTCCATAGCCAACGTCAAAGCTATGATGGCCGAAAACCGCCAGACACCGCATCCAGGACCGCTAGGGTGTTGAACATGGATCTCGACCCCGCCCTTTGCCGCCAGGCAATGCTCGCAAGAGACGTGCGCTTCGACGGCCGATTCTTCACGGCAGTGACATCGACCGGAATCTACTGTCGTCCGGTCTGCCCGGCGAGGCCGCCTAAGGCTGAGAACTGCATCTTCCTCCCCTCAGCCGCCGCGGCACAAGAAGCGGGCTTTCGCCCATGTCTCAGGTGCCGCCCCGAAACGGCGCCAGAGCTTGGCGCGTGGCGCGGAACCTCAAATACTGTTTCGCGGGCGTTATCGCTCATCGAGGCGGGAGCCCTTGACGACGCCGGTGTCGATGATTTGGCCGCACGTCTCGGCCTAGGTGAGCGACAGCTTCGGCGCCTTTTCATGACCCACTTGGGAGCGTCTCCGGTCGCTGTGGCGCAGACCCGTCGCGTCCTTCTAGCGAAGCAGCTTATCCATGAAACCAATCTCCCGATGACTGAGATCGCGCTGGCCAGCGGTTTTGGGTCAGTGCGGCGCTTCAACGAAGCCTTCCAGACCCTATTCGGTCGTCCACCTGCCGATCTTCGCCGATCCGTGCGCGGACGGCACGAGGGCTCCGCCATTACCCTTACGCTCGCATATCGTCCGCCGTATGCATGGGATCATCTTTTGGCGTTTTTTGCCGCTCGCGCCATTCCCGGCGTGGAGGTCGTCGAAGGTGGGGTTTATCGTCGTACTATCGAACTGCAGGGTGTTATCGGTGAGATTGCTGTAGCGCACGAGCCCAGTCGCTCACGGCTCAAAGCCACCATCGTCTTTCCCCAGGTCAGTGCGTTGCCCACGATCATTGCGAGGCTTCGCCGGATCTTCGATCTAGCCGCCGACCCTCAAGTTATCGAGGCCGCTCTGTCGACGCACCATCAATTGGCCCGTCTCGTCGCCGCACGACCAGGGCTTCGGGTTCCTGGCGCATGGGATGGGTTCGAGCTCGGGGTTCGGGCGATCGTTGGGCAGCAAGTCACTGTCGCGGCTGCGACGCGCCTGATCGGAAAGATCGCGCGCGAACACGGCACACCGCGCGAAAGTGGCTCAGCGGGATTGGACCGGTTGTTCCCGACTGCGGCAGTGCTCGCCGAAGCGACCATCTCGGGAATGCCGAATGGGCGTGCGAAGGCAATCAAGGCCTTTGCTGCAGCGGTCGCGGAGGATGAGCGCCTGTTTGATCGAGGTATAGATCTCGATGAGACGATCAATAAATTATGCCGTCTGCCCGGCATTGGGACATGGACCGCGCACTACATCGCTATGCGAGCGATGCGCGAGCCTGATGCCTTTCCAACAGGGGACATCGGCCTTCTCCGCGCCCTGGACGCCGGCGCAGGTCACCCGTCCATCGATGAGCTGTCAGCTAGAGCGGAAGCGTGGCGACCATGGCGCGCATATGCCGCCCTTCATCTATGGACCGGGTTGGAAACACACCCCGCGCGCCCTTCTCTCCCAGTTCATGATCGGACTCATAATGCAGTTGCAGCTTGATTCCTTCGCCTCACCCATCGGGACGGTTCTGCTTGTCCACGATCACGACCGTAATCTTCGCGCCCTCGATTTCGGCGACCACACGGATCGAATGCATCGCTTGTTGCGTCTGCATTACGGTCATTTCGAGCTTACGGCCTCACCGGCTCCTGCGCACACGACAAAAGCTTTGCGACAATATTTCGACGGCGACCTTGGCGCTCTCGCAACCGTCCCAGTCGAAACAGGGGGGACCACGTTCCAGCGCCGTGTCTGGTCCGCGCTTCGTGATATCCCGGCCGGACGGACTCAAACTTACGGCGCCTTGGCCGCACAGCTCGGATCGCCAAAGGCCATGCGAGCGGTTGGCCTTGCCAATGGCGCAAATCCCGTCGCGATCGTCGTCCCCTGTCACCGTGTAATCGGGGCTAGCGGCGCGTTGACAGGGTTCGGTGGCGGACTGCACCGCAAGCAGTGGCTTTTGGAACATGAGGGTGTGCTCCTCAAAACCAAAATGACCAACGTGGCCGCGTAACCAAGGTATTTCGCCACCGTTCTGCACCGTGCGCCGGTTCTCCGGCCTAGCTAGATCCGCGCGTCGACGAACAAGCCGGAGCCAGACGATGCACGTTACAACGGAACCCCCATCCTCTACTGACGCACACCCGTAACGCTCAGCACAACGCTTTCGCTGGACGGGCGGCGAGCCAAACCGTATCGACCCCACACTTTGGAAACCCTTGATCTACGATATAACAACTAATAATCGTTATATTTCAATGATTCGAGAGTATTTATTTCACTCCCATTCAATTGTTCAACAGACCCGTAAGGCTCTGTTTT
>Ga0164296_1005258_pt1 | contig 11426 bp, 10 predicted proteins | sample GEODES057metaG_FD_113533 | JGI IMG/M metagenome (GOLD analysis project Ga0164296, IMG submission 113533) | Dystrophic lake water microbial communities from Trout Bog Lake, Wisconsin, USA - GEODES057 metaG | ecosystem: Environmental > Aquatic > Freshwater > Lake | place: USA: Trout Bog Lake... | reverse complement strand
TCTTTAGGTAAACCACAGATATCAGTTTCTTTTCCTATCAAGCTGTTCGTCTTTGAAACCCTTAAGCTTGATCATCAAAATATAACCAGTCATCACCCCTGTAATGATTTCTGTCATCAGAAGAGGCTAAGAGTTAATCCTCAAGGCATAGAGTCCCCAGAGGAATACAGACTCTACATCCTTCAGGAAATATCTTTGGTTATGATTGGCTTCGCCAAACTTTGAGGACTGGAGGGATAAAAGCAAGAGTTGAGACAACCGCCAGCGATTGTCTCAAGCATAGGAATCCAATCCATTATTTTTTCTTTGGGGTCGAAGCTGTTGTTTGGGCTGGCTTCTTTTGATTAGCCTTCTGCTCTTGTGCAGGGATGGGGATAGAGGACTCAACTCCGTTCACAGCTTCTTTGAGCATCTTGCCGGCGCTAAAGCGAATCCTTTTGGTTGCTTTGATCGTCATAGGCTTGCCTGTTCGGGGATTGACTCCTTGTCGTTCAGGAACGGATTTCACCGTCAACGAGCCAAAACCCACAAGACGGATGGATTCGCCTTTTGCCAGTCCCTCTTGGATTGCTGATAAAACCCCTTCGACCGCAAGCTTGCCCTTTTCAAAGCTTTGCCGGGAAGCTTCTGCTGTTTTCACTCCGTTCACAGCAAAGACGGTCTCAGCAACGGTTTTAATTAAATCACTTGTGCTTATCATAGAAAATCCTTCTTGAGAGGTGATACTTTCCGCCAAATCCTAACCGATCAGACTGACCGGAGCAAGAAAGGAACACCTGATTTTGAGGCTGAACTGGGTATATAAGCGGGTTTTATGGCTCTTTGCTGAAAAAAAGCAAAGGCTGGAAGCGGAGGGGAAGGGGTCTCTGCTCCCCTTCCAGCCCTTTTTTTAAACACTTTCAGGCAAGAGGGCAAGACAAGAAACTTTTTGAGGTCTTTGTAAACCGAAGACGACAGTTGCCGAATAATACCCTCCGTAATGGGCCAAAAATACCTCGGTAGGGATGATCTGAGATGAGAATGATAAATTGGTAGGGTTTTTGAGAAGGGGCACTGGCGGGCTTTAAAACGGCCTTACAATCGATGTCTAAAAATGGGGGGTGTTTTTGAAGGGGAAACTGATTTCGTTGTGGCAACCCTTCCTAAAATCACTATACTCACCTCAAACAAATTCCACAAGAGATTTTCAACCATGAAAATAACCCCTCTTGCCCGTCACTTTCCTTGCCTTCAATGCGAGCAGCCTATTTCCTACGAGAGGTTTCGATCGCGCTTTTGCTCACAGGCCTGTGAATCGGTGTTTGAGCAAGATAGCAAAACCCGCTGCCAAACCTGCGGCGATTGGAAAACACCGCCAAAACCAGAGAAATCTTCTGGGCAGCGGCTTTGTTTTGATTGCGCTAAAAATCTTTTGGATAGAAACTTCTGCTGTGTGGCAGGGCAAGCAACCTATCTCTTTGAGCTTTACAATGATCGTTATGAATCGAAGCTGAGCACCCTTGAATGGGAACAAAAAGAAATGGATGCTTTGGGCTATACGCTGCGCTCTTTCATCAAAAAATCTCTCAAAGAAAAACATCAAATCGAAGCGCGGCTCAGTTGGTTGTCCTTTCGCAAAGAAAACCATACCTGCGAGGAAAGGGTGTGAGCCCTTTGGGGACAAATGCCCCTCTCCCTTCATGATCATGAGGTGATCATTAAAAATCACCCTAGACAATCGGATGAACATTTTATGATCATAATCAACACCCCCAAAAATCAGGGCCCAAAGCCCCCCTATGAGCCCCTAGCCAATCCTGGGATAAAAGTGCGGCGTTACAATCGGATTGCCGTTTTCATCAAAGGGTTGCTTGAGATAGGTGGTCAGCACTTCGGTAATCACAGAGGTGAGGGTGTGACACCGGCCCTTCTTTTGGGCATGGGCTTTGAGGTTTTGATGTAGGCTTAAAGGAATCAGGGTGTTGAGGCGTTTGGTTGCTTCTTTGGCGGTTGCTTGTTCTGTTTCGATCATAGGCTGTCTCCTTTCGGTTGGGGGGGGTGTTGATTATGATCATAGTCTGCTCATCAAAACCTCTGGGTTGATTTGCAATGATCATACTATGCTCATGATGAAAGAGGGGCTTATTTTTTATGATCATGACATGATCATCGATCGGTGTCCGTTGAGTTGTTATGATCATACGATGATCATAACGATTGATCGACGGATTGACAATGAGCATAAGATGCTCATATTAAGGGATGAGCATGGAGGCGGCCATCAAGCAGGCGGGCCGGTGTCTCAACCCCCCTCTTCACGCCTTTGTTTCTGCGGGGTTTGCCGCTGTCTTCCAGGCAGGCTGGCTCTATCCCGATGCCTTTATCCATACCAGAGGAGGGGGTGTTTGAGCGGAGAGAATCCCCTACCGCTGCCGCCCCCCCCGGGTTGGTTTTTGCTTTGAGGCGGGGGCGGGATTTTCGGAGAAGAAGATTATTTATCTTCTGGTATTATGGGTATAAGCCAATTAAATGCTTAATAACAATCTCCAACTTTCATTAAGTTTACCGCAATCCTACCAGTTGACCGCTCCAGACCTCTCAAAACAACCTCTCATTTGCCTGATCAAAACAGAAAGAACAGGAGCCCCCGCGGCCTCTTTTCCCTTTGTTTTGCCATAGAGGGGGCAGCCTCTATGGTTATCTATGTTAAATAACCATCATAATCATAGCCCCGCGGGGTATTCGGTTCTGTTTTAGACCCATACACTGGGTTTCTAGGGTTAGAGTCCTCCAAAAATCATTGGAATCATCCCCATCGCGGGGATTTTGACGGAGAATCGATGAAAAAACCAGTCTTTATGCCAATGACCGGCACTCATCAAAACTGTATGCGTCATGGTTGCCTGGACCGGTTTGATTATGAATCTAGAGCCTCAGCCTTTATGTCATCAATCTCAGCTGCAGATAATCCCGTGGCTTTTACAATCTGATCCGTTGGTATTTGAAGTTTCTTCATCCCAAGGGCAGCCACTAAAAGACCTTCCTTTTTACCTTCTAAGAGACCTTCTGTCTTACCTTCTATCTTACCTTTTTCTACGGCTTTTTCTTCAATATCCACGATGGTTGTATTGTAATAATGGATGGAGCGCATATAACGATCCCTAACCTCATGTGGTAAATTCTTTACATCAATGCGTTCAATAAATTCCCTAATACCAGGGTTTCTATTCGCGATCAATTCTATATCTTCAAGTTCTTTTGTTTCTGGTATTTTTTCTACACCCGATCTCAAAGCCCGATCCTTAAAAACATAAGCCCAATCTTCAATAGGGGTCTTTAATTCAGAAGCGGGTTTGTTCAGGTGATTCAACATCAAAAGGACGATCCTATTGGGTACATCTCCGTAACGACGCTCCAGTTGTTCCGTATGGCGTAGCTCATAAGGATTGACAAGCAAAGGTTCCATCGCTTTTTCAGAGGGATAAGCAAGTTTCATCCTTTTGGAATCAAAAACCTTATTTGTAATAACGATCGTGTAAATACCTTGAATGCCCTTCCAAAAATGAGTGGCATCTTTCTTATTTTTTTCTGCCCTTTTGTCTTTATCCTCCATGGTTTGATCTGTGTCTAACAGGCTTAACATGCGGGAGTGTTCTATAAGGGCTTTCAGATGATAGTCGTCCCGAAAATCATTTTGCATTTCCACTAAGAAATGGTGCCCTTCTTTTGTTCGGCACCTCACATCAACAGTGAAATGATATCCCAATGGAGAGGATGGGTCAGCTGTCGGCATATTTTTTTTGATGTGCTCAACGTTCTGTATCTCTTTTTCCCCTTTAAAATCAAGGGCTGCATTTAAGAAATTAGTAAGAGCAATATGGCTTTCAAACCCATATTGAAAAATACCATCAACGCAAGGATGATATATTTTCCTAGAGTGAGAGTCTAGGGATTGAGAACCAAAAAGATGCCTTGGGGTCTCAAAAATAGAGGGGACTGCAGAACGGTTTGGCCGAAGCGTCACAATCCCATGAGAAAAGCTGACGGGCCTCACATCTTGAGTCAGACTCGTTGAATACCGAGCAACAGACGGAGGTAGAAAAGACAGGGCCCTTTTGATGCCATTCATGAGCTCAGGCTCAAGCATCGTTAGCCGTGAAGCCGAAAAGCCGTCTGTTTGCAGGAGGGCTAAAACAATTAAAACTTTGGCAATAAATTTCATGGCATCCTCTTCGTCGATTCTGAACATTGATTTTAAGGCTCATTCTAACACAAAAGCGATAAAAGATAGGATGCTTATACAACAGGGGCCCGTTAAAAGCCCGTTAAAACGGGTTATTGACTGTATCCTGTTCTTTCTTGTTCGTCTAACCCTGCTTTTTCGGTTTAAAGACAAACCGTTTCTTCTTTCGAAGCGACTGAATTGTTTCAATCGCTAAAGCAGCGCGGGCCTTTTGAGCTGGAGTTATTTCTTCAACGGCATTTCCTTTCAAATCAAGGCGATGGGTTTGTTCTAAAATGGCGAGGTGATAGTTGATGCCGCGAGTATACCATTGCAGGGCTTGCCTTAAAGCGAATGCTGATAAGATCCCCTCCCCTGTCATGATAGCGAGAATGTCTTTATGAATACCCACCTTGACCGGCTTCCGATCGGTCATCCTAAACGTCTTTGGAAAACGCTCACAGAGCTTTATCATCAAAGGCGGCGTGGGTATTGGAGGCTTAGGCTGTTGTTGGTGAGCTTCGAAGCTATACACATGCCTGACAAGACCACAGATCTCCCCATTTAAGTCAAACCGCTGATCATTGGTTTTAAGCCCTTTCGCATAAGCAGCGCTGTTGATGTAATAGCATAAGGCCTCATATAAACCCTGGGTTGTAACCAAAGCATCCCCTGCAAGCGCCTGTAAGATATCTTCTTCAATACCCACTTTCAGGGGCTTTCTAAGCTTAAGGTTAAAGAGCTTTGGAAACTGTTCGCAGAGCTTTATCATCAAAGGCGGGGGAGGTGCGCCTGCTGTTGAGGCTTTGTTATCAGCCTCTTGCGCTTGTTCTTCTCTTTGTTCCTCTTCTGGATTGTTGGGATGATCTTGTGCAACCCTTGGTTTTGCTTGAACAACCGGGTTCTTTAACGTCAGGATGGGACGCATCATAGCAAGCCTTCCTATCAGTTTGGTCTCTGTCATGGGGTTGATTATGAAAAGTTTTAATAAAAGATCAAAGAAGCAAAAGAGAAGGATTTTATCATCCTTTCCCCCTAGCCGTGTTTTTTGTCTACTTTTTTGGGTTTCTCATAAAAACCAAGACAATTTCAAGACAATTTATGGATTCAAATTATTGTATTGTTGCGATGCTGATGGTAAATTAATCGGTAGATTTTGAGTCAAAAAAAGCCACACAAAGTATCTTCATGCAGCTTGTTTTCGATCTTTAATTTTAGGTTAAAGAGGCCCCGTCCACCTCTTATACTAAAGTGAACATCTCCATTCTGCAAGAAAATTTAAAAAGGATGTTCTTGGTGCAACCCACAAAAATCATCGAAAAAACAGAAACCACCAGAGGGGAAAAATCCCCCCTGCTTTTGTGTGTCTCGTTCTCACAACAAACAGGAGGGGTTTCAATGTATTAAAAATACATAAACAAAGCAGGGTTTACCCTTTGTTGAGAAGGTTTCATCAATCCAAATTTGAAACCTTCTGTAAACGTTTTGCTCAAAGGAACGTTCACGTCATCCACCAAGAAGACATTCATTCCTTTAGCAAAAAATAACAGCTAACAAAAGCTATTTTTGTTGTTTTTCTACTTATTTGTTTAAGGAATTTTTTTATGTCCCTCAATTTTTCTTCAACCAACACCCGTTATGATATTGAATCGATCGCCAAAGCATTAGGCAAAGCGTCTCCCTCTGGCAGCGGCTACGCTTGTTTGTGCCCTGCCCATGATGATCATAATCCCAGTTTATCGATCTCTCTAGGAAACGATGGAAAACTTCTTTTAAAATGTTTTGCCGGCTGTTCTTTTGAGAACATCCTCCAAACCTTACACCATCAGAACCTATTACCGGATTCGTCCTATAACACCCTATCGGCCCCTCAGGCTTCTAACAAAAATACCAGACAGACTGGACAAGGAAGCGGGCCCCAATCCTCTCCCCTTCCCGTTGTCAAGAAAACTCTCAAAGAGCAATACAAGGCGATAATCCCTGTGCCTGCAGAGGCGCCAGCCTTTTGTGAAAGCACCTGTGAGGGCTATAACAAAAAGTTTGCCTGTTATCCTTCAGCTATTTATCCCTATTACACGGCTGACGGCGGTATTGCCCAATATATGGTTCGCTGGGATGGTATTCTTCAAAAAGACGGAACCACCAAAAAAGAAACCAGGCCTTATGTGTACGTCCAAAATGATAAAGGCAGAAAATTTTGGATATCCATGGGAATGCCGGCCCTCTATCCTCTTTATAACTTGCCGGAGATTCTTAAAAGATCTGGCGATACTGTGTTGGTTGTCGAGGGTGAAAAGACCGCGGAAAGGGTTAAAAGTCTTTTTCCAGAATATGTGGTCACCACCTCAATGTATGGCGGTAAATCACCTCATCAAACAGACTGGTCTCCTTTAAAAGGCAGGAACATTGTTATTTGCGCTGATTTTGATGAGGTTGGGCAACAGTACGGCGATACGGTCTATCAACTCTGTGAAGGGAAATCGATCCACTCTTTGCCCATTCAAAAAATTGCCAAAGACCTCTTAGGCATAATGGACATACCGCCAGGGTATGATCTGGCTGATGCCATAGAGGATGGATTAAAAGAGGTACTGGATCCAAACACATGCCTCGATCATTATCTCTTTCCCTATATTCGCCAAATTGACAAAGAAGCCCAGTCTCTTCCCAAAAACTTTCGTTTTGATGACAGACAAAATGTCCAATTTATGGTTAAGGAAAAAAACAAAGAAACCGGTGAGTGGGAAGAAAAATGGAAATTCCTGTGTAGCTATTTGGTTGTGACTCACTGCATGAGGGATGGTAAAAGTGATGACTGGGCAAGAATCTTAAAAATATTAGATCAAGACGGGGTTCAAAAGGAATTGAGAATGCCGATGTCGTTACTGGCCGGCGATGGAAGTGTCTTAAAAGAAAAATTGCTCTCTTTGGGGGTTATTCTTAATTTTGCAGCCACCCATATCCTAAAACAATACATTGGGCTCTGCCAACCGAAAGCAAGAGCCAGGGCCTTTGATAAAACAGGATGGGATGGAAACTGTTACATTCTCTCGGAACACAAAATCTATAGTCCGGATGATAAAAACAGCCAAAAGAAAGAACGCTTGATCCTCAATATTGAAGGATACACTTCGACCTTTGAACAAAAAGGCACGCTGAAAGAGTGGCAACAAACCCTTGGCAATTATGCCATTGGTAACAGCCGCATTCAGTTTTCTATAATAGCGGCTTTAGCAGCGCCCCTGCTTAGAGTCTTTGATGAAGATAACTTTGGCATTCATTATTTTGGTAGCTCTTCTATTGGTAAAAGCATCACGCTTCAGGTTGCCAACTCTATCTGGGGTAAAAAAGTCCACACCTGGAGAACAACAGACAATGCGGCAGAGTCTTTAGCGAGGAGCTCTAATGATGGATTGTTGATTTTGGATGAACTGAGCCAAGTCGGCGCTGATGCCGCCGATGCCTTAGCTTATATGCTGGGTAATGGTTCCGGTAAAGCGCGGGCTAACAAAAAAGGAGAAGCCAGACCCATCTCAGAGTTCAGGTTAATCTTTCTCAGTTCAGGAGAAATAGGCTTAGAATCGAAACTGTCTGAAAGCAAAGGTAGAAAAAAGATTAAGGCCGGTCAAACCGTTCGATTCATTGAAATTCCTGCCGATGCTGGGAAAGGCATGGGGGTCTTTGAAAATATTCATGGGTTTGATCATCCAGGAAAGTTTGCAGAGGTTTTGAAAGAGGCTTCCCTTCAGTATCGCGGCTCTCTGATTGATGCCTGGTTAGGCTTGATAACAGAGAACCAAGAGACGGTTGTCTCACAGATCAAAGACCTGCGTCAGCGCTGGATTTATGATCATCCCCCCTTAAAAAAAGAGGGTCAGGTTGAACGCGTCAGACTCAAAATGGCTCTGTTAGCAGCTGTTGGTGAATATGCCGTTACCAATGGATTGTTGCCATGGCAAGACGGTGAGCCATCAAGGATCTGTCGTCAAATATTGGAGGCATGGTTAGGACAACGAGGGGGATTAGAGTCTCATGAGGTTCTAGAGGTGGAAAATCGTTTGATAAGATTTATGGAGGCCCATGGCAGTTCTCGATTTGAACATGTTGAAAGCAAAATAGAAAAAGAACTGTGGCAAGAGGTTAGTCTTCGTAAAAATGAAAATACCTATGCCGCTCAAGATCGAGTCCCTACCTTAAAAAATACAGTTACTCATAATCGAGTTGGCTTCAGGCGCTGGGCGTCTCTGTCTGAACACAATAAAGAAAAAATAATAGAGCAAGCCTTACGAGAAGAAACCCCCTCTCTGTCCGGCGTCGTTTGGGAATATTTCTTTCTCACCAAGTCTTTCGACGTAGAGATCATCAAAGGGTTAAGTGATAAGGAGTGCAAATCACACCTCGTATCTAAAGGCTATCTGATCCCAACACTCAAAGACGGGAAAATTGTCAGCTACTCAAGAAGCACTTACATTTCTGGTTATGGTCAAAAACAGCTTTATCATATTTGTTTTCCAGATGAGATATAGGGAAAGTGAGGGTTTTGCAGCCTTTCAAGGGTCAAAAATCACTTGGTTGCAAGCCCTTCTTAATTTTTTAATTCCATACACAAAAATGCGTGTTTGACTTGTTTGGTTGTTTGATTCTCTCAAGAGCCGCAGTTTACTTGGTGTTTTATCAAACAAGTTTTTAGATAAATCACTTGTTTGATGATTTCATTTTACCTGTTTGAAATGTCTCTTCTTCATACTTGATCAAACATGTGTTTTAAAGTTCAAACAGGTAACCTGTTTGATAAAAACAATTATCAAACCCTTATATATAAAGGAATTTTCTAAGTTTCAAACAACCAAATAATCAAACATGTAAAAATTTTTTTCCTGGCAAAAATTAAAATTTATCCCCCTCTTTTGGTGATGATGGGCCGCTTGACAACACCTTCTTTGTGATAATATTGTAATTACAGTCTGTTTGGATGAAGGAGTAAAAATAATGCGTATAGATATTATAACAATCGGACACTCTCAGGGGATTAGACTACCTAAATCTTTGTTAACGCATTGTGGGTTTCACAAATCTGTAGAACTGGAGATCAAAAACGGCGAGATGATTTTAAGAAAACCGCTTCATCCTCGTATGGGTTGGAAAGATGCCTTTGCCGCTGAGTCTCCCGTGATAGATCAAGACTGGTTAAGGGTTTCTTCCAACCACAGTGATGAGGAATGGGTATGGTAGAACCCGACCCAAAGATATGTTCTGACCCGTGTCGGTTTGATATCTTTTTAGTCGCCCTTGATCCAACCAAAGGATCAGAGATTAAGAAAACCCGTCCTTGTGTTATTATTTCTCCCGATGAGATGAACCACAGCTTATCAACAATCCTTGTTGCTCCGATGACAACGACCCTTCGGTCTTACCCAACCCGTGTGTTCTTAACCTTCAATGACAAAAAGGGACAGATTGCTCTTGATCAGATGAGAACCCTTGATAAAAGTCGGCTTATCAAAAAATTAGGAAGAGTTTCAAAGTCTATCCAAAAAAAGATTTTACAAACACTTCTCTGTGTGTTTTCAGAATAACAACAAAATCCCTTTTCTTTTGTGTCTGGGGTTTTAAATGATTTGTCCCCAATTTCTGTGAATAACTTGTTTGGGCTGGGGTGGTTTTAGATATCATACCCCAGCTTCTTTTGAGAGGGGATACCCTTTGCTTAAAAAATGAGCAACCCTTGTTCTGTTGAGAAAGTCAGAGAGGGGAAAGATAACAGAGGTTATACCCCATAACATTGACACCTGAACGCTTCTGTTTCTTTTTGATATGGAGATGTCTACGAATTAAGAATACCTATAAAAAAAACAGTAAGAAGCAGCAGGACAATCATTATTCTTAGAAAACGAGATTCTAAAGAATGAGGTCCTTTTCTCTCTATTGTCTTTGGTGAGATTTGTATCTCACCATATTCGTTTACCTCTTGGAATTTTGAATGGTTTCTTTCATGTGTCAGCTTTTGATTCCTTTGAGGGTTTTTCAGTTGCAGTATTTTCCTCTTCTTTTTTCCAATATTCTTTTAGGTCAAGTCCGTATTTTTTATTATTTTTTATTATAAGATCGTAAGCTTCTTGAGAGGCTAATATCATATCATCCCATAATGGAGAATTGATGTAGGCTATATCAGGTTTTTTTATTCCAATTTCGTCATAAACTTTTTCAATTGCTAGAACAACTTTTATCACAGCATCGGTTTCTTCTTCATTAAAAAGAGTAATTCCCTCTTGAAAATTTTTAGAATACCTTCCATCTAAAACTCCATCAAAACATAAATCATCTATAGTATAAAAACTAGAAAGGGCTCCACACCAGAAAGAATAAGGAAAATGTGGATTAGGCCATTTTTCTAGTTGTGTTTTTTTATCTTTTAAACTATCCAAAGCACCCATTAAATGATGTCTCATGGATGGACATTCTAGAGTTATATTCATTTTTTCTACCCAATCAATTTTAATATATCAGCTACATTTGGAAACTCATGTAATGGGATATGAGCTTCTGGTGCATCTCCTGGTTTTGGACAATTTGGTGTTTCTTTTATTTCTCGTCCATTACGACCAATAACCTTTCCATTATGGGTGATCTTTACGTAATCAATCTGTTGACATGGATTTGGGTTTAGAGGATCTCCTTTTTGCATCCGAATAACATCCTTTCCTTTTTCTCCATTAGACCACTTAATCCCATCTCCTTTTTTAGCAAACGTACCTACCCCCAATTTTGGGTCTACTTTATCCAAAGCTTCTTTTGGTGGTTTCCAGCTACCTTTAGGCATATTTGTTGGAAGCCTTGGATGTGGAGCACTTTTGATGAGCTTATCAAGAGTTTTGCCTAAAAAGTGTTTGAGGCCTGGATTTTTCGCTATAACAGCTGTAAGAGCCGCTCCTGCAGTTGGATAAATAATGTTTCCGACGCAGTATCCTGTTATAGCGCCAACGACAATATAAATGCCCAGCTTCTGTAAGGCCGCTTCTGCTCCATGCTCTTGATATTCACAAGTGACATCATAAGCCGTCCATGCTAAACCAGCAGCCCTCACGCCAAAGTAAGCAAAAAAGACAAAATTGTTTTCAAGGGCATTAGTTGCTGTGTGCAGTCCTGTCTGAATATCTTTTTGAGCCAGAAGAAGGCTTGTCGCTGCGACGATCTTTGACCAATCGGCTGTATCTTTGATCTTTTT
>Ga0164296_1005256_pt1 | contig 11429 bp, 13 predicted proteins | sample GEODES057metaG_FD_113533 | JGI IMG/M metagenome (GOLD analysis project Ga0164296, IMG submission 113533) | Dystrophic lake water microbial communities from Trout Bog Lake, Wisconsin, USA - GEODES057 metaG | ecosystem: Environmental > Aquatic > Freshwater > Lake | place: USA: Trout Bog Lake... | reverse complement strand
GTCTTTTGAGCTTCATTAAATTGTTCAGCGTTGTAATCAGCCATTAGACGCTCAAGTTTTTCACCCGCCTCGTTTTTGTTGCCACTTGTAAAACTGTTATCTAAATTAATCATTTCAACTCGCTAATTTGTAATTCGATGCTGTTCTGAAACTGTATATAAGCTTCGTAGTGGTAGTTATTAAGATATCTCGCTGCATCTAGTTGTTCCCCAAATAATTTGTCCTCAGTAGACTTAATCTCAGCCTTATAGAGCGCGTTTAAAACTTCTTCTTTTGCCATGCCTAGTATTGTTCCTATCGCAGCCTCTGGGGCCATTGTTGGGCTCATACGATCAAACATTATTTCTGGGTCATACTGTTGCATCTCATTCTTTTGCTTGTTTACTTCTCCTGCCTGATTGGAAAATCTAATCCATATTTCAAGAGCTTCACTACCAAGCTTTGCCTCAAGGGCTTTTAAACACGCACAGACCTTCACCCAACTATCATAGGCATCGGGGTCTAGCCAAGTTAGAGCATTTCTAATCCGTTCTTTCTCGGATTCCAGAAGGACTCCTGTACTCAAAAGTTTTCTGTTGTAACTAAGTGTTTTTTGTTTTGGAGCATCTTTCAAAATCTCATCAGTATCAATGCAGAACCCTTCTAAGTGAGCAGTTCTTCTTGACAACTGAACCCGTTCTGGGTGAGCACAGTAAACCGCCTGCTGCTGACTTAGGTTTGCATCACTTTTATCTAGTGACTTACCCAAGAGCCATTTAGCAGCCGCCAATGTCGCACTTTGATAATCTTTTGGTTTAAGGCTTTTATCTAAGAATAAAAGTACTCTCGCTCTGATATTTGGTTTTGAACCATGACTATGAGTTGTATAAAGAGCATAGCCAAGATTCTTATCATTCAGCTTGGATTTAACATCTTTTAACTCGTCTTGTGTTATTCCGTCTAAATCAAACTTTATCCATGAGCCACTTACGACATGACTGGCAGACCTTTGCTTACCAATCGTAGGCTCACCCTCTCTCTTAGCTTTTATAAGTGTTTCTCCAATGAGAGGAGCATCAGCTAATTCAGAACATACAAATGCCTTTACATATTCCTTGACTGGTTTAACAACTGGCTTTTCCGGTGCAACTAAACTCACTAATTCTGCGAAGGAAATATCTACTCTCATTAAGAATGGTCGAGTTTCATAAAAACCATTAAACAAGCTAATAGATCCTGTGCCTTCAGTGACTAGCTTTTTACTTGGCATCAACATCAATAATGTCTCCCTTCAGCTTTTTCTTTGGATCATTAGAGAAATTAATATTTACAGTGAACTTAGTTGTATCAGCTACCTCAGTATTAGCCTTTTCTTTGAACTTGAGTCCCAGTTCTGCGAGTCTTGCAGCAAAACCAAGGGATATATCACTCTCAGGGCTTTGTAGTAGTCTTGTTAGCATCGTATCAGTAAGGGCATTAGCTTTGAGAACCGCCAACTCACCAGAGAGTCTTAAACGAGTTAATTCAGTATTAATCACACTCTGTATTTCTGGAGCCGAGAGTTCGGCTAAAAGTTCAGCCTCAGTTATTCCTGCGAGGCCTGCTGCAACATTTATAGTGACCACCCTCTCTAAAACAAGTGCCAGAAGTGTAGGGTAGCTGCTCTCATCAAGTTCTCGTCTAGATGAATCAAACAAAGTTAAGGCGGTCATTTACTTCACCTCAGCTTGTCTTGCTTCAATCCAAGCATCAATGGCTTTTTCAGACCACCTGACAGACCTTTCAGAAATTCTCATTGGAGCAGGGAACTTACCTGCAGCCATAAGTCGGTACATTGCACTTTTACTAATGCCAATTTTCTCTTTTACTTGAGTGTCCTTGAGAGCTCGGTCATGCTTGGGAATGTTGTTGATAAGTTGGTCTAATTGCTCTTGAGTAAAAGTATAAGTTCCTACCTCATTAGCCTTAACTATATATTGTGCTATCGCAGTTTGTTTCATAGATTTCCATAAAAAGTTTTGATAACTTAATCTTAGGGAATCTAAAATATTTTTGCTGCGACTTGTCCCACGGTTTTTAATTAATTTTTAATCTGTCTGCGACTTGTCCCACTTTTCTAGCCATCTTATGATAGTTTTATAACTTGGCTTATCTTCACCATCACCTCTTTCTTCCCAGTCATTTAATATAATTTGAGCTTGTTGTCTTTTTGATTTGTGGTTCAAGTCTTGATTCTTTTTCCAAATAATTTCAGCTCGTTGATCTCTTTTGTATTTCCCACCTACTGTGCCGTTGGCCTGATGCTGTGCAGATTTTTCTAGATACTCTTTGTAAAGGCTATTTATTAAAGACTCATTCTTAGTTGTTAAATGTTCTCCACCACTGTCAATTAATAAGACAACTAATTCATAGTTCAAATTTATGCTTTTGCGGTAAACCTTTTTACAAGCTGCCTCTTCTTTATTCAGCCATTCCAGATGACCTATTAAGTCATCATTAATTGCAGTATTTCCATAGCTTACAGGTAACTGATTACACTCATCCCAAGGTATTATTTTAGGTATCATGCCGCAGCCTTATTAATAGGCACTACATTATCTGTACCAACTGCCTTTATGCTTGGTTTATCTAAGAAGTTACACCACTGAGTATGAAGAAGGGCACGTTTATCTAGGAATGTTGTTCGTTCATATATTTTCTTTATGGCATCCCCAACCGCATGCATATTAAACGCTCTACGAACTTCATCAGGGAAGCTAGTTTGTTCAGCAGCCCAGACCCTTCCAGTCGTTCTAAATCCATGAGGTACCGCATCCCCTTCAAATAAACCTTCAGCCTTCATTGTTCTCATTAGTTTATTCAGTGCCATATCACTAAGTGCAACACCGTCTCTATTAGGGAAAATGTAATCACTTGTTTTAATTTCAAGCATCGTTTTAAGTATTTCTAGTGTCTGGGTCGTGAGCGGTACTTGATGGTCATCATCCTTCGTCTTGGTATTTTCTTTCGGGATAGTCCAAACCTTAGCTGCCCAGTCAATCTCCTGCCACTTAGCTAGACGAACTGAACCAGACCTAACACCAGTCCTAATCAAGAATTCAAGTGCTCTAGCAGATGTACCAGGCTTTTTCTTCAAGTGCTGCATGAAGTCCCCAACTCTCTGGTATGGGATGTATGGCATATGCTCAACATCTTTAATCTTATTTGGCTTTGCAAGCAGGTTTTCTAGATTACCTTTCCATGCTGCAGGATTGTCTCCTTCGAATAACTTACTCGCCTTAGCCCAATTAAGGATTCCCTCGATACGTTCTCTAACCCTTGATGCAGTTTCAGTCCTAACTGTCCAGAAGTCCCCCTCAAACTCACCATTTTTATTTTTTACCCCTTGCTTAAGCACTTTCATAACTAAGGCAGAATCAATCGAAGATACTGGAAAACTGCCAATCAGAGGGTAGACGTAAGTTTCAAGAGTAGTAATCCACTGCTGACCATGTTTGGCACTTTTCCACTCAACCTGTCTTGCTTCGATAGTCTTTTCAGCAGCTTCCTTAAATGTACACTTCTTCGCAGCTTCGAGCTTTCTCAGGTCTATAGCTTTATTTCTTTCTTTAATGGGATCTGTCGGGTTAAGCGGGTCTTTGACTATGGCTCTAAGTGCTGCAGCGTGTTTTCTGGCTTGGGCAAGGCTAACTGAATCAATAGACCCAAGGCCCATCTTCCTACGAGCTTTTGTATCTGGTGATGTATAAATGAATACCCATGTTTTACTATCCCCACGAACGTGGAAATATAGATTACCCCCATCTGCATGTGTCCCATCTCCAAGGGTCTTCAGTGCCACTGGTACTAGCTTCCCGACAGTATGAGTTGTCTTTCCCATAAATCTCCTTATTAAAATTGTGTAACATTCTGTGGTACATTTTATCTGGGAAAGTGGTAAGTGTCAAGAAGTCCCATATGGTAACAATCCTATTAAGTCCTTTATTTATATGGGTTTTAAGGGTTATAGGTGTTGATACTACAAGGGTGTATACGGACGTCCGCTCCGCCAATTTTTTAATTAAGCCCTTGTAAATCAAGGGCTTTTTTATTGTCTTGAGATTTGACCCTCAACTAGATCCACAAATTCCTTACCAGGCAGATGGAATAAAACTCTTCTTACCTTTTAAGAGCCAAAGGTGTGGGCAAACAAATGAGGTCAGGTCAAAATCTCCATCACTACTAATGAGATAATAATTTAAACAAAATTAAAAAATTAATTAAAAATTAACTTAGGAGAAATCGCATGACTAAAGTCTGCAAACGTAATCTAATGATGTTCTTTTGTATCTTATTTGCGTGTTGTTCTTTAAATGTTTTTGCGCAAACTTTCCCATCGAAGCCAGTACGTTTTATTGTTACATACCCAGCAGGTGGTAGTTCTGATTTAATGGGACGCTTAATGGCCAAGAAATTAAATGATCTTTGGGGTCAACCTATTATTGTTGAAAACAAGAGTGGTGCGGCAGGTTCTATTGGTATGGAATACGCAGCACGTCAACCAGCGGATGGGTATGCTTTTGTACTCGGCAATATTGGACCGGCATTAATTAATCCTTTAATCAGCAAAGTTACCTACAACATGGATAAGGACTTTATTCCAATTGCAATGATTTCTTCGGGTCCTAATGTATTAGTTGTGCCGGCTAATTCACCATATAAAACACTTCAAGATTTGCTCAATGCAGCAAAAGCGAAACCTGATACTTTAAATTTTGGTTCAAGTGGACCAGGTAGTATGTCGCATATTGCAACAGAAATGATGATGCGTGAAGCAAATCTTAAAATGACTCATGTGCCCTATAAAGGGGGTGGATTAGCATTGATTGATTTAATGGGTGGGCAAATTGACTTTATCGTTTCAGATGCATTACCTGCAGCAGAGCACATCAAATCAGGGAAAATCCGCCCATTAGCGATTACAAGTACTGCTAGAACTCCATTAGTACCGGGAGTACCAACCTTTTCTGAAGCAGGCTTACCTGGATTTGCCGCCTTATCATGGTGGGGAGTATATCTGCCAACTGGCACACCAAAAGATATTCAGGATAAATACCATGCTGCTTTGGTAAAAATTATGGGTGATCCAGAAATCAAAGAGAGATTTGCGGCTTTAGGTGTTCAAGCGCAAGCAACTAGTATGGATGAATTTAAGTCTTTTCTCAGTGCAGAAAATACTAAGTATTCAAAATTAATTACTGAAAATAAAATCAAGGCTGACTAATAGATTGATTGCTTTTGCTATGTTATCTCCAGTCTGACTAACAACCTAACTCACAAAATACGGTTAGGTTTAAATCGATTAGCAAAGGCAATGGAGTCCTCTATATAAAGGTTATTAAAAGATTTTTTTGGTTTTGGATGTTCTAGCTCCTTACGAGGGGCTTTTTTATTACTTAAATTCTCCCAAAACGTTAGCTCTTCACCATAATCGGGGTGGGGGTTTGCATCAAGTGCGTTTCAACAAGTAAGATACAATGTATACTTGTGCAATATATAAGACAAGTAGGAGCGCTTGATGAGAGTAATTAATTTTTCTGATGCTAGAAACCAATTTAAACAAGTGATAGATCAGGTGGTTGCTGATTGTGATGTAACTATTATTTCTAGAAGAGATGCTGATGACGCTGTTGTCATGTCCTTAGATACTTATAACAGCATGATGGAAACAGTTCATTTGTTAAAGTCTCCAGCAAATGTAAGGCATTTAGAGAAATCCTTAGGCCAATATCGCAAAGGTCAAATTAAAACGAAGGCCTTGGTTGATGCGTAGTAAGTTAGTTTGGACGAATGCTGCCTGGTCAGATTATCTTTACTGGCAAGTGCAAGATAAGAAAACACTCAAACGAATTAATTTACTGATCAAAGATGCAATGAGAGATCCAGAAGATGGGATTGGAAAACCTGAAGCCCTAAAAGAAAATTTATCTGGTTTATGGTCTAGGCGTATTGATGATGTGAATCGATTGATTTATGCAATTGAAATAGATCAATTAGTTATTATTGCATGCCGTTATCATTATGAATAACTTGATAGATGAATATGATTTTTTAACATGGTATTCAAATTCATGAGTAAGCTCATAAAATCTGAGACTTAAGAATAGAGTCTTAAAGCCTAGTATTGGTTTTTTGAACCTGTACTTATTCACGTAGAAAAAATAAATTATCTTTTTTAAAGGAAATACTTTGCATAATAAATATGACTCCACCAATTTTCGTGATAACACCAATGCCTCTAACTTGCAAAGTTCCAAAACAAAAGACAGAAATTTAAAACCAATTCCCAAATTCAATAATGAGGAAAGTGAACGTCAGTTTTGGGAAAGCCCCGAAAATGATGCGACAGAATATTTTGAAGTTGCAAAAATGGTGGTTGTTAATTTCTCGAATTTAAAACCTTCCACGACAAGTATTTCATAACGATCATTTGATAGTTTGTTAGAGGGTATACGACAACGGGCCAACAAAGTTGAAGTGCCATACCAATTATTGATGAAAATCTGGTTAACCGAGAAACTTGACGAAAGTCTCCGAAACTAAATGTGCCTTATTTTTTATTCAGACGCATTAGTGGTTTAAAGTCTTTTTTTTGGTAATTCAGCAGTCAATTAATAAGAACCTAAAAAGGCCACTTGTTGGACTTCTTTTATTTAATATTGAGATTTGGAAACGATCAAAGAGTCCCAAGAATGTCTCCAATTGCTATTTCTCCATCGTCCATTATTTGTGCTCTGATACCGCCATTATTTTCATAAGCAATTTGAAAACTCTTTTTGTTAGCTAATTTAGATGGGCGCTCGCAAGGATCACAAAGTTCAACTCCTTTAAATTTGAGCCTACCTAGAAAAAATACTTTACCTACCAAGGCATTTAGTTCATCAGGTAATAAATTCTCAATCACAATATTTCTTCGAGTTTCACTAATATCAAACTCAAGCAAGCCATTTAATTTCAAGTAATGATTTGCAGTATCGATACCCATCTTGGTTATTAAAGTGATATCTCTAATTTTCGGAGGATTAGATTTAGAAAAGGCGCCTAAACGCAATGCGTACCTATCACCTTCAATTCCAATCCCTGCAAGTACCTTTACTCTCTCCAATGGCTTCATTGGTAAGCCAGCATTTGGGCAAATAAAGATACTATGAATATAGGGTTTCTTTTCCATTTTTTTAATGATTAGTTATCTGTTAAGTTAACTATAGTCTAAAACTATCTAAAAAAGATTTCTCAGTCTCTAAGCTTGTTGCTTCTGTGTGGGGCTTCAAATTCAATTAGTCTTCATGGATACTTTCGGACCAAAAAGATGCTCAATAGCATTCACTTTCCAAGACTTCAGAACTAAGTAAACACTCCCATAACCCACAAAACTCAACAACCAAATATTGGCGGAAGGATAAGAAATTTTTTTATTGAGAGCTACGCTGGATTGACTGCTTCTCAACCACAAAAGTTGAAGACCAATGAGCCGATTATTTTAAACATTCTGCAACGATTGCCAGTATCTTGGCGATTGGGACTTTTATATTTAAGTTGTCTATGGATGATAAATAATATCAGTGAAGCAATTAGTCAATTTACTGAAAAATGATCTAGTTAAGTGAAGATCGTGGCAGAAAAAAATCTTGAATTGTCATGTAATTGAGAAATACTGAAATAAAACAGCTGAATTTAATGAAAGATTGAAACAATCATCAAAAGTGCATTAAATCTTTTGCTACTTCAATATCACCTTTGAAATACTGAGCAGCTTCAGTCTTGTAACGCGCATAATCATCTTTCGGAATAACCGATGGTAATAAATGCGTCATGATCAGTTTTTTAACGCCAGTTCTGCTAGCCATTTCCCCAACTTGCTTTGGCGTCATATGCTCATCCACCATATGCTTAGTCCAGTCCTCTTTTTGACTTTGGGTTCGTGCTTGCCAAGTGCCGTTTTTTTCCATGACCGCAATAACTTCTTCTACTTTACCTACTTCGGCAACAAGAACATCACAGTTTTTAGCCAATTGTTCTACTTCTTTAGATGGACCAGTGTCCCCTGTAAAGACATAGCAAGTATCTTTCGTATCAAATCGATAGGCAAAAGACTGGTGTTTTGTGGCTGCATCTGTTGATAAATTGTAGTGTGAGTTTTGTACGGCCGTGACCTTAATATTCTGATCTTGGTAGATGAGTCCAGCTGATTTATCATGGCCAACAAAAACCTTCTCTAAAGGAACAACCTTCCCCTCGGTAACCCTTATTTGAGAATCTTCAGTCATATACTGAATCGCTCCTTTTACTACCGCCTGAGTACCAACCGGTCCATAGACATCAATTGCGGTACGCTTTGCAAATTGCCATGAGTTATCTAAAAAAGTCGCTAGACCTGCCATATGATCATTGTGTTGATGCGTGATAAAAATTTGATTAACCTTCATAAAACTGATCCCAGTTTCGGCCAACCGACGTGAGACGCCATCACCCATATCGATTAAATAAGGTTGATCATTTACCACTAACACATTGGAAGATTGAGCACGATCAGCTCTAGGAAGTGGACCACCTGCTGTACCCAAAGTGATTAGTTTAGTTTCATTACTTTGCGCTGAAACCAATCCAGAAGTTAACAATGTTAAAAAAAGGATCATCAGTTTTTTAAGCAACATGTCTAGTAGATCTCCAAATAGTTTTTTATTTTTAATGAATGAAGCCTATCTTAACTTAATTTAAAGCGATGGTCATTGCTGGGCTGCAAGCACAATGTTTTTTATGATTTAGATAAAACTCCTTTAATTTTGCGTATTAATTTCTTTTTTAATCACTCATTTCTTAACTGAAACTTTTTAGAATGAGATAACATAAAGCTTTTACATTCTCTTATATTGATTAATTAAAGGTCAGTCCGATGTTAAGTGATATTGAAATTGCCCAGCAGGCAAAAATGCTAAAGATTGCTGATATTGCCCAGAACTCTTTAGGCATTCCAGAAGATGAAATAGAGTCTTTTGGCAAGTTCAAGGCAAAAATTTCACTATCGTATTTGAATAGTTTAAAAAGTAAAAAAGATGGTAAATTAATTCTCGTGACCGCGGTTAGTCCAACACCTGCTGGTGAAGGAAAAACAACTACCACTGTGGGTTTGGGAGATGGCCTAAATTACATTGGCAAAAAAGCCATGATCTGTTTGAGAGAGCCATCTCTAGGACCAGTTTTTGGGATGAAGGGTGGTGCAGCGGGCGGTGGTTTGGCGCAAATTGTTCCGATGGAGGATATTAATTTACACTTCACGGGAGACTTCTCTGCAATTGCCTTGGCTCATAATTTATTGGCAGCAATGATCGATAATCATATTCATCATGGTAATGCCTTAGGGATTGATGTGCGTCGGATTCAGTGGAAGCGTGTGGTGGACATGAATGACCGTGCCTTGAGGTCCTTAACGGTTGGTTTAGGCGGTGCTCCAAATGGTTACCCACGTCAAGATGGCTTTGATATTGTGGTGGCATCTGAAGTCATGGCTATTTTTTGCTTGGCTAATTCAATCGAGGATTTGAAAAAGCGCCTAGGGGAAATTGTTGTTGCTTATACGCATGACCAAAAACCTGTTCTAGCAAAAGACCTGAAGGCTCATGGTGCAATGACGGTTCTTTTAAAAGACGCATTAGCTCCTAATTTAGTTCAAACTTTAGAAAATAACCCAGCCTTTGTGCATGGTGGACCCTTTGCCAATATTGCTCATGGTTGTAATTCAGTGATTGCCACGCAGGCTGCTTTAAAGATGGCTGATTATGTGGTGACTGAAGCTGGTTTTGGAGCAGACTTAGGAGCAGAAAAGTTTATTGATATCAAGTGTCGCAAATCTGGACTAATACCGTCAGTCGTAGTGATTGTGGCGACCGTAAAAGCGATGAAATATCATGGCGGTAAAGATTTAGTAAACATCAATGAAGAAGATATTTCTGCACTGGATCTTGGCCTCGTGAATTTAGAGCGCCATGTGCAAAACATTACTCAGATTTACAACTTACCCTGCATTGTGTCGATTAATCAATTTACGAGTGACACTCCTGCTGAAATCGAATTAATAGAAAATAGAATGAAGCAGTTAGGCGTGAAGGTTGTATTAGCTTCTCATTGGGCGCAGGGTGGTAAGGGGGCTGCAGACCTAGCTAAATTAGTGGTTGATTTATGTGAAAGTGATAATCAGCAGATGATTTATGTGTATGAAGATGAAGATACTTTATGGGAAAAAATTAATAAAATTGCTAAGAAAGTTTATCGAGCAAGCGAGGTGAATGCTGATCGTGCTGTTAAGGCTCAGATTGATCGTTTGCAAGAGCAGGGCTATGGACACTATCCTGTTTGCGTGGCTAAAACGCAGAGTTCTTTTTCAACTGATCCTAAATCTCGAGGTGCGCCAGATAATCATGTCATTACAGTACGTGAAGTACGCTTAGCTGCAGGTGCAGAATTTATCGTCATGGTATGTGGGGACATCATGACGATGCCAGGTTTACCAAAAGCTCCATCTGCAGAGAAAATAGATTATGTTGATGGCAGGGTGGTGGGATTGTTTTAACTAGATTGCCGCAACCTGTTTAAAAACATGAGCAGATCTTTTAGAATCATGGCAAATCAATATGGTATTCTAAAACCCTATAAAATTTTTGGACTACCTGAAATGAAAAAAGTACAACAATTCTCCTTGGTATTGTGTTTATCTTTGATGGGTGGCGCTTCAGCGCAGTCTGTATTTGAAGGCCCTTTTGTGCAAGGTGCCATTGGTTATACAAATGTTGGAGCTACGTTTAATCAAACTAGTACTCTCTTAAATCAAGTTGGTGTTTATCCCCAAAATTTTTCAACGGATAATTTATCCGTATTAACGGGTAATATTGGCGGCGGATATAACTTCAGAGTTGATCCAAAATGGTTAATAGGTTTGAGTGTTGATTTCATGCCTCTCGTCTCCGGTTCAGCGAATAGTAAAGTTACCACCAATTTACCTGGTATCGCTGTTTCAAATTCGCTAACAGGTTCTTACCAAATGAAGAACCCGCTTAATTTTTCTGTCATACCATCTTACGAGTTGTCTAGAACTCAACTCCTTTATGGAAAAATTGCTCTCTCAACTGCACAGTTAATCTATAGTGATCCGGCTACTCCTGCAACTAATGTCCTTGTTGGTGGGTATACCTTGGGCTTAGGCTACAAGCAAGCCTTAGAAAATCAGTTGTATGTCTTTGCTGAGGGTTTGTATACGAATTTCGTTGACTATACTGCCAACATAAATGGTCCTTATGTAGGGATAGCGAATACAAGTATTACCGTAAAAGCTACAGGATATACGGGCCTAGTTGGCATCGGATATCGATTTTGAAAACTTAAAAAAACAAAAAAATATTTACAGCCCCATTTGTTTG
>Ga0164296_1005253_pt1 | contig 11433 bp, 12 predicted proteins | sample GEODES057metaG_FD_113533 | JGI IMG/M metagenome (GOLD analysis project Ga0164296, IMG submission 113533) | Dystrophic lake water microbial communities from Trout Bog Lake, Wisconsin, USA - GEODES057 metaG | ecosystem: Environmental > Aquatic > Freshwater > Lake | place: USA: Trout Bog Lake... | reverse complement strand
TCAGTGCCGCCCAGAGTGGCTGCCATGAAGTCCATCATCCACGGCGTCCACTCCGCCACGTGTTGGAGCGACATCGCGAGGTGTGCGCACCCTGCGCGGAGGAAAGCAACGCGCTTCGCGACGGAAATTTAAAGCAAATTTGCAAGCTGCCTTCGCAGGCCCGATTCGGCACACCCAGCAATGTCAACATGTGCGATGGACGGCACACTGTTCGTGTACTCCAAGCAACATCGCCTCGTTGCCTTTCGTAGCCGCGGCACGCCGCCTGGTTCAGGTCATCCCGCAGAGTGGCATCGAACGCCGGTCTGTGTCTTCCTTGGCGGCCTGTCCGATGGGCTTCTCTTCGCAGACTTCGCTCCGACACTAGCTGACGCCATTGGGCATCACGGGTGGTCTCTAGTTCAGCCGCTGCTACGGTCGTCTGCCTCTGGCTGGGGCACCAGCTCGCTGAAAACTGACGCCGAGGACCTTGACGAGCTCTTGAAGCACTTACACGACGATGGTTGTCCAACTGTCGTCCTCTTCGGTCACTCAACGGGCTGTCAAGACGCGGTTTATCACCTCAAGCACGGCGCTTGGTCAGAGCTCGTCTGCGGCGTCGTCCTCCAGGCTCCCGTCAGCGACAGAGAGTACTTCGCAACGCTGCCTGACACGCAATCCAAGTCAGATGCAGCACATGCGCTGGTGGCTGCAGGCAGAGGTCATGACGTCCTTCCTCGAGCTGACAGCAACAGTGTACCAGTCTCGGCATCTCGATGGCTCAGTCTGGCTGGGCCTGATGGCGACGATGACATGTTTAGCAGTGATTTCAGCGACGCAGAATTGAAGGAGAAGCTGGGACATATCAACATTCCCGTGCTTCTCGTGCAGAGCTCCGCAGATGAATACATTCCTAGGGACATCGATGGCGCAAAGCTGGTGCATCGCCTTGCGAACGCAATTGGACCGCAAGCCAGGGCAGTTGTCCTGGACGGAGCCAAGCATGTGCCAGAAGGCGACCATGCTGAGAAGCATGTCGACGTAGTGCGTGCCTTCATTGCAGGGATGCAATGCTCACGCTCTCGCGACGACTCGAAGGAATGAAGTGTGCCCAATGGATGGTGTTTTTTCTTTGCAATGCATACCACACTGCGTGGGTCTCTCCCGTCCCATGCACGTTGCAGCAGCTGGGCGAACTGAGCAGCTGCCCGAAACGGGTCCCATGTTCGTGAAGATTGTCTAGCGCTTCTTGGACACGCCGACCGTGCGTCCCCGGCGACCAGTGGTCTTGGTGTGCTGGCCGCGCACGCGGACGCCCCAGTAGTGACGCAGGCCGCGGTGGTTGCGGATCTTCTTCAGACGCTCCAAGTCGTCGCGCATCTTGGTGTCCAGCACGTTGGACACCACCTGGGTGTATCGTCCGTCCTTGCTATCCTTTTGCCTGTGGGTAAGAGCAGGAGAGCGAGGTCTCAGATCACCAGTTGTGAGCGCCCGCCTGCAGACTCCAGGCCTCCGCGACACCAGCGCGCCCCAGCACTCGTTCTCAGCGCGTTCAGGACACCAGAGCTTAGTCCTTGCGCGCCAGCAACCGCATGTGCGGGCGGCGTGGGTGCTTGCGTGCGTTTGGGCGTTTGGCGAGTGCCTCCCTAGGGTTGTAAGCTGGGAGACAGCCGGCTGTCCGCTCGCACCTGTTGAGGAACCAGTCGGGCACGCGGAACTGGCGCGGGTTGGACACGACGACCATGAGTGACTCGAGCTCGCTGGCCGACAGCTCGCCGGCGCGCTTGGACAGGTCCACCTCAGCCTTCTTGCAGGCGACGTTCGCAAGGCGGCGACCGATGCCCTTGATGGCGGTGATGGCGAACATCACCTGAGAAAGAGCGCGAGCGTCAGAGACCCAGTGGTGGAGCACAGGGCAGTCCGCTGGGGCTCACACCTTCTGGCGGCCATCAACGTTGGTGTTCAGCACACGCAGAATGTGCTGGAAGCCGCCGTCTGAGACGAGGGCCATTCTGTCACAGCAACTGCGCGTGACCCCCGGCCCACAGACGGGCTTGCTGAAGGCGCTGAGAGAGGAAGCGTCAGTGCAGAACCGGGTAAGTTACAGGGTGACTCAAGTGGACACCATCGCTTCGCCGGACGCATCGCCCGTCCCCTAGGGGCGTCTCACTCCGCACAGGAGCGCGCGCAGTGAGGCGCGGGGCCATCTTAGCTGAGACGCACTGCCCACAGCCGCCATAGAGAAATGGCAGAGGACTCGCCTGCCGCCGCCCGCTCACAGCTGCGCGTGCTGAAGCCCAAGACGCGACGAGGCAAGCGAGCGCTGCTGAAGCGCGCCCCGCGACTGGTGGAGGAGCTGAAGAAAGTGTTGCTTCTGCACGGCGGCAAGTCCAGCGCCGTCCTCAAGGACGTGCTGACAGACCTTTCGGCGCTCAAGCGCGGCGAGTGCCTGAAGCTGAGTCGCAAGAACGACAGCGTCCGTCCGTTCGAGTCTGGCGGCGAGGTGACGCTCGAGTTCCTGTGCCAGAAGGCTGACTGCTCGCTCTTCTGCCTGGGCAGCCATAACAAGAAGCGGCCACACAATCTGGTGCTGGGCCGCACCTTCGACTTCAAGCTCCTCGACATGCTTGAACTCGGGGTGCGTCACACACGCACGAGGCGCCCGTGCAGCAGCAGCGCTACTCAACCACCGGCGGCTGCTGACTTCTGTGGGCCGTCTGCCCAGGTGGAGAACTACAAGCCGCTACGCGAGTTCGGCAAGGTAGTTGCTGGCGCTGCAGCAGGCTCCAAGCCGTGCCTTGTGTTCCTGGGCGAGTTGTTTGAGACTGATGAGGTGCGCCCAACACGGCCTGTGTAATGCAATACCACACGGCGCATTCGCTCTGACTTGAACACCTGCTGTGTCACAGGCGATGCGCACTGCAAAGAGCCTGCTCATCGACCTGCTGCGCGGTCGCGTAGTTCCGAGCATCAACCTGCGCGGCTTGGACCGGGCAATCGTCTTCACCGCAGTTCCCGGCCGCATCCTGCTCCGCCAGGCGGTGACGAGCTTCAAGAAATCAGGCACAAATGTGCCTCGGGTGGAGCTCACAGAGTGTGGCCCCCGCATGGACCTCGTACTCCGCCGACACCGCCCTGCACTGCCAGACACAGCCAAGGCGGCGTACGCACAGCCAGCGCCGCCGAAGCAGTGGAAGAACGTGGGCAAGGATTCGCTGGCCGGCACTGTGGGACGCGTGTTTGTGCCACGCCAGGAGATTGGGGAGATGGCTCTTGCGAAGCCAAAGGGCACGAAGCGCCAGCGCAGGGAGTCGGCTGCGGAGCGCAAAGCGGCCAAGCAGGCGGAGGGTGACAGGCCTGGTGGCGAGGTAGAACAAGAGCAGGCTGATGACCTAGAGCAGCCAAAGCGGCGCCGGAAAGTGCAACGATAGACGATAGTGCAACGATAGATTTGCGTCTTCTTGTCTGATGCGTGTAGATCTCACTGTTGCTGGAATTTCAGCCGCGGATCGCGCGGTCCCGTGTGCGTGGCGCCTGCACTTGGAGCCTGCTCAAGTGGCGCATGCTGGGAGCTTGCGGCGCCGGCTTCACCTGGTGCGCCCCGTGCTGCTTCTGTGCTGCCTTGTGCGAGTGTTGGAAGGTAAAACGCCCGCGAAGTCAATACCGTCCTTGAAGGTGCAACTCCTGAGTCGGTACAGGTCCGCATCACATATGAAGCTTTTGCAGCTGCCGTACTGCTGAGCAATATGTTGGCGGCACGGCCAGAGAGGGTTACTTCCATGGCCAACAGCTGGCCGGTTGTGATGGAGAACAGATTGGCGAGCTGCTGTGGTCTACACGGACCAACCATGCTCTCCGGAATCACGTGAACGAATGCCATGAAGTCGAGGCTGATCACGTGGACATCGCAGGGCTCGAAATCTTCCGCCACGCAGTCCGCGAGCTTTGTGCGCACTCGCAAGACGTTGTCCACCAATATTGCCACCGGGACGTGGGCCATGCTGCTCGCATACACGGGCCCACTTGCGCGCAGGATGTTTCGTGATTCGTGGGGCAGGTCCAGCCTCTCCATGATCGTTTCCAATGCCTCTGGCAGCAGTGGCGGTTGAGGAATGGACGCATTTGGCTTTAGCATAACGTAACGCTTTGCCACATCCATCATCAGGCAGCTGCAACGAGAGGATGATAACATCTCTACGGCTTCCGCACGGTCACGAGGCAGCGCCGGGCACGCAGCCACGAGAGCGTCGACGGTGGCGCAGTGTTCTTGCTGCAACCTCCGTACACAGAGAAGGAAGTGAACCACCTGACCCTCCGCATCCAACGGCTCTGCTGATGGCGGCAGTTCTCCAAACCGCGCGTTTACTTTGGCAGCCTCAATTTCTGTCCGGTCTCGCGCTGAGCCAGGCCGAGCAGCGCGTCCAAGAGGTCCATCTCCACCAGCATCATGGCGGAAGTGGGGCACAGCGCCGCGCATGCTGGAAAGATGTGGCATGCCACGGCCGCCCTGGTTCCGCCGCGGAGGCGACTTCGTGCCACGGCGCGGAGACGCGCTGCGACTCCGACTGCTTCTGCCAGCACGACGTCCTTCACGGCCACCACCACTGCGACTGCGGCTCCGGCTTCGACTGCCACGCCGGAAATGGGGGCGCCGCTCATCGCCAGATGTGCGCTGCCGCTTGCGGTCATAGCCACCACCGCTCCGACTGCCACTGCGACTGCGGCTGCGGTTACGGCGGCGGCCCCTGTACTGCTCGTGATGGCCCTGCATCTGCTTCAGCACTGGCGGCCCCGGCGGCAGGGACGCTGGCTGCTGAACACCAGTGCTCTCCGCGGCCATCACCACGTACTGTGGGACTTGACCAGAGACATGCGCCGTGGCGGCTGCACTAGGCATCGGCAGTCCCATGCCTTGCATCGCCGCGGCCTGCGCAACGACTGCGCCTCGAGGTGGCTCAAGCAACCATGAAGGCATCGCATCCGGCTGCGGCGCTGGTTGCGCGACGCTTGGCTGCAGCTGCAAGGCAGCAGCTGCTGCAGCAGTAGCCATAATTTGCTGTGCAACCGCAGGTGTTGCAGCAGCGTGTTGCACCATTTGAAGGAGGAATTCCTGCGACAGAGCCGTCCCCGCCATTTGCGGCACAAGCGCTTGTGGAGCAGCAATCTGCAACTGTGGTAGCAGGGCAGCCACAATTGGTGGCGGTGGCGGCTGTAAAGGCTGCTGCTGCGCTGGCGCGACAAGCGATGGTTGCACAGGCTGCACAGTCTCAGGTGCCTTCTGCACCGGCTTTGCAGCTGCTGGTGCTGCTGGCATAGATGATTGCGGCAGGGGTGCGACTATCCGGGCGTAGAAATACTCCTTCAGGTGCGGTGGCGGCTCGCATCCATCGCGGCTCATGCGCTCCGTGGCCAGGGCGCACATTGGAAAGAGGAGCAGCATGCGGCAGTCTTCCACGGCGCCGCCCGGGGCTTGACCACCGTAGCTGGCGACTTTGTTATCTGTCATGGTTTTCCGCATCTGGCGGTACGCTATGTTTTGCTTTTCAGCGGGGCAGTGGAGCAGAAGATGGACCGCGTCGGCGGCATTCAGCTTACTCATCAGGCGCGGGCGCGGCGGATTGAATTTGTCGAAAGCGTGTAGAACAATCTCCGATTTGAGATTGAAGCCCAAGGAAGTGGCGTTCGGAGGGAGCATATAGGTGACGTGCATTTCGCACTCGCCCTCGCGAACCTTGCCAGTATTTAGATCCAGGAGTCGCATCACGATGGGCTTCTCTAGCTGCTGCCATGTGCGAGCGAGGCACTTGCAAGACAACAGTTTGGGTCGCGAAGGAAGCACACCGTACTCGCCGCTTTTGCTCTCGCTCTCAGTGTCCGCCCCATCGTCGTCGTCGTCGTCGAATCCGCCGCCACCTCCATCGCCAGGAGGCTGTCCTTCACGATGGCGGCCTGCATCTGCCCGCCCGTTCTGAGCAGGCAACACCTCAGTGGTGGAGTTGGGGCGCGCATCGCCCACCGGCCCCGTAGTCCCGGCGACGAATGCGCCTGACGCGTGACTTTGCCGTCCACTGCCATGTGCATGCACAGCGCCAGGAGCTTTGAACTCAGGTGCGTTCTGTTCAAGTGGTGCCTGCACATCGCTGCTCTTTTCGTCACATGACGAGCCGTCCGAGCGGCGGAGAACTTGGTCACCCGAGCGGAGAGTGAGCTGCCGTTGCAGCGCGCCCCCGCTGGTGGCGCGCTTCATTTTTTGGGCCTGATTTTCTACTCGTTTCCAGCCAGCATCGTGGAGCTCTTTCCAAAAAGAATCGCCGTACGACATGAGGATCTCCTTGCCAACATCTATGGGGCAGGTGGTGATGACCATCAGGTAGGGCCACCCACGTATGAAAATCTCCACCAGGGCTGCGTTATTTGGCCGCATCAGACTGCGCAGCTTAGCCGGCTTGTCCTCGGGGCTCACCCCCGGCAGGGGCAGGGTGACAGCATCACCCGCATTTATTCGTGTCAGCACATTGCCCTCGTCCCAGCAGGAGAGGTGGAGCTCGAGACCTTTGCACATCTGCGGGAGGTCCTCCGCTGTGAACTCGTGTACACACCCTTCTATGGCCAGCGACCGCTGCACTCTGCGCAGGTATGCCCACTCCTCGGCATTACTGACATCCTGGATGCGCTCACCGTCTGCAGGTGCGTCTGCTGTCTTGAAGGCACGGTACTCTGTCTTTGTCATGGCAGTGCCTCGCAAGAAGCCGAGCACGACGCCTTGAGCTAAAGGCTGCTTCGTGCGCAGACCGCGCTGTTATGCGAGAACGTGTGAGAACGTGTGACAACGTGCATGCGCAGCGGGGGAGGTGTCAGCCAAGAGCGAGAGGCGCGCTGAGACGACAGTCCAAGGCAAAGAGGCAGCCCCGTTATGTGCCGTGGTCAGCACGCGCCTGGCCGCGTAGCAGGACGCGTGTGTCGGTGTCCACGATCATGAACTCTTCCAGCGCATCTAGCGGCGCCGGGTCGGCGGGCAGATCCTTATCGAAGCCGTCCTGTAGGGGTGCGCAAAGGGCCTTTAGCGGGAGGCGCCAAATGACAGCCTCTGAACGGCGGAGAGCCCTGAACCCGGGGCATCACACGTGCGACACTCCGCCCTTGGCCTAATGCTGCGATGCACTGCGCGCGCAGCGCTGGGGTCGCCGACGCGCACCAGGTTGAGGAATTTCTTGGCGGCGTTGACAGCGTCAGTCTTGAACGCCTCTGTCTCGGCCGCCGGCACGCCATCCACGGTGTCGTTGAGCACTACCCACGGCGTTACATCATTCACGCCGCTTTGCTGCTGCTTCAGGAATGGGCCCCACACTTTGTCAGTGAAGCGGGTGCACAGCACCCGGTTTGGCTCTGTCGCGCCGCTGCCTCTATCCTCCCCGGCGACGGCATGGTCAAAGTAAAATGTGGGGCTATATGTGCGGTGCTGTCTGTCGTCTAAAGACACAGCTTGAGACGCCATGCGAGGGGCGCAGGTGTCCTATCCCCCTTCATAGACTACCCCGTCAAGCGGAGACGACACCTTCACTCGTGTGTTGCATCCTATGTCTCTGTCTGGAATGTATGTCATTGGAACTCTGCAAGGAAGTTGCCGTGAAATTTCGTGATTCGCTCGCACACGCCGTCCATGTCTGACTCTGGTGGCAGGAACGTCGTCCGGAAATGCCATGTGCCATCCGCCTGGCCAAAGCCACTGCCGGGCACGACCGTGATGCCGGTCGCCTCAAGCAGGCGCCAGCAGTAGTAAAAGTCCGCCGGTTTGCCCATGGCTTCTGCAGCTGCAACAGCCTTGGGTGGCAACTGCAGCTGCGGAAACACGTACATGGCACCTTCAGCAGCATTGCAAGTGACACCCTCCAGCGCATTCAACGCCTTGGCGATGACTGTCGCTCTGCGCTTCAGGCTTGCCAAGATGTGTGACCGCTCCTGCGCGTAGCGCTCGTAGCTGGGCTGCCCCTCCTGCGGCGGGTCGCACATGAGTGCAACGCAGATCTGGCCGCTGACGTTGGAGCAGAGGTTCATGCTTGCCAGCTTCAACAACTGGTCCTTCACCTCGTGATCGATACCCGTGACTTCGAAGTAGCCACCCCGGCGACCACATTCGCCGACTGCGCCCTTGGAGATGCTGTTGAATGACACCAGGGGAACTTGGTCAAGCATGCCGAGGTCGGACACCACTTTCTTGAAGCTGGTGAAGCTCTTGCCCTCGGCGTACACATTGTCCTGGTACACTTCGTCCGCGAGCAGCACAATGCCCTCAGCCGCACAGAGACGAACAACCTGCTCTTGATTTGCGCGGCTCAAGCACTGCCCCGTCGGATTACCAGGGTTGATGACAACCAGTGCGCGCACATGCTGCCCAGCTTTGCGTGCCGATGCCACACTTGCCGCGAGCGCATCAACATCCAAGCCCCAGCTGGAGCGTTCATCAAGGTAGTACGGCAGCAGGGTGCCACCGTAGAGCGTGATGGTGGCGCTATAGAGCGGGTACTGGGGGATGGGTGTCAACACGCAGTCCCTCTTGTCTCGAAGCAGGCACTTCATGAGGTAGTGCACGCCCGGGCTGGCGCCGTCTGTCAAGAACAGGTCTTCCACGTCACACGGGTGGCCGTCCCGGCGGGAGATGAAGCGCGCAACCGCCTGGCGGCACACCAGTGCGCCCTTGGACTCGCTATACGCGCCCGTGCCGCCAGGAATGCTCTGCGACAGCGCGGAGATGAAACAAGCGCGGTCAGAAAAAAGGTGGTTGTAGACGTGCACACACTGGCAGTGTCGCAGACAGAGCACTTCGAAGAGGGTGAGTGACAACCCACACACCTCTGTGAACAGACGGGCGCGCTCCAACACGTCTGGCGGGAACAGCTGCGCCGTCAGCGGCTCATTCAACAGCTGCGGGACAGCAGGAAGGAAAGGAGGCAGACGGAGGAGAAGAGGAGAGTGAGGTGCTCCACTGTGTCCGGAGTGACGGCCACAAGGGCGGTGTGTGGACCAACGTCGCACCTGTGGGCAGTCGCACAGCGCCAGGACTTGCCTGTGTACAGAACAGAGGCACGCGGTCAAGGACAGACGGTGTCAAGCACAGTAGTGTGCTAGACGAGCGCGAGAGGGGTCTCCATGCATGTGCGAGTCCGCCGTTTGGTGTTTCAGTCTTACGCACCGGAAGAAGGTGATTGGCGTCTGTCCCAGCTGCTGCGGGTTCCCGATGTTGCAGAACACGACCCGGTCGAACGGCAAGCTGCCGGGCTTCGCCGCCAGGCGGGCCTGTAGCTCTTGTGCGTGCTGCACGATCTCGCCACGTACTGCATACTGTGCCAGCCGCACGTCTGCCGAGATGTTGGCGAGGCACGGCCGAGTCGGCGCGTGACCATTCCCATGCATGGCCATGTCTGGGCCGAGCCAGTGGGCGCGTTACGTATGCTATTTGCCGAATGGTCCCTGCGAAGGCAGACCACCACCTCGACGCCACGTGTTCTTCCGAGTTCCAATCATACGTGTCCATAACCACAATGGTAATATGTCAATCGTCCATGTCAGCGTCTCCGTTGAGTGTCATCTCATCGAGCAGCTCCTCCAGCGGCACCTCCGGGATGACGTCCTCATCGTCCTCTGTGTCGCCCATGGTGTCGCCTTGCGCAGCCTGCCTCGCTGCCGCTGCTTGCTGAGCCGCATTCGCACGCCTGTACAACGCAATGCGCGCGCGCAGCTCTGGATCTTCCTCAATCTCTTCCAAGAACGCCTCCTCCTCTGCCAAACGCATCTCCGCCGCATGGCGCCCACCATGTGCGGTACCCCCGACCCCACCGTCCTGTTCTTCTGCCTCGACTTGCAAGCGACGCAGCGTCCACGCCCTGGGGGCGCCCTTGTGGTTCTGCCGATGGTGTCGCCGCCGTGCAGCATATGATTTGCGGACAAGAATGACATCTGGGAGCTGCAGCCCGCGGAATGTGTCCAGCTCCGGGTCAACTAGCACAGCGCCTGCGACGTCGTAGCCCAGAACGCAGTCTCCAGGTTTTAGCACGCCTCCCAGGTGGCTCCGCACAATCAGCTGCGCGTCATTGCGCCCGAAATCGGAGGCGCGTGCCACAGTCACATCGGCAAGGAGCCAGCGTGCGGCCGCTGCTGCTGACGGCGACGGGTGGGATTGCGGCATGTGGCCGTTATGTTGTAATGCCACTGGCTCAACATCCAGCACGATGAACTCCACCATTTGTGCTGCACTGATCAGCGCGCGGTAAGGTGCGCGCCAGTAAGCAGCTGCATCGACATGCGCGGCCCGGAGCGTCGAAACATCGAGCAGCGTCAATTGGTTGGACACGCGCACACACAGCATCAGCGGGCCCAAGCCGCCGAGCGCGGTGTACACTTTGTGCGGCAAGCACACGAGGTCTTCCTTGCATATGGGAACCAGCTCTATAGAAAAAGTGTACTTGTAGTTGAAGGTGTTGCTGTTGTGATCAGCAGACACGAGCTGCTTGTCTGCGCGGCTCCGGATGGCGACCACGCTGTTCAGGAAATCCACCATCTTGAGCGCATGGCTGCGATGCGAGTAAAAGAAATCTAGACCATCAGGCGCTTCTTTCACTCCAACGCTGTTCTCCTCCGCCCCATGTTTGAGGATGAGCTGCTCTAGGAACAGGAACGTCCGCTTGTGCTCCACCTTTTGGCGAACCTAAATGTGGAAAAGCAGATGACGCACAGAAGATGGAATGCCGGAGGATGTAAGGTTAAACGATGCATGGCAAAGACTTGGCAGTCCCGGACTCACCTGGACGCATGCAATCCAGACTTCGCTGTTTGTGTTGCTACGCTGGCACTGCTCGCACATGTGCGGCTCCACCACGTACTGCGCGCGCGGTGTCAGAAATGCAGATAAGGCACTATACAAGCCATGGGCCGCCTCGTTACCCGCTGCCGCCCCCACTCTCCTGGTGCGCACCTCCACAACGAAGGTCTGCTGTAAGATGGCACCGTTGAGGACCTCTTTCTGGATGGTAACCTTCACCTTGAGTCGGCGGCTATGGGGCTCTGTCCACAGGAAGCCTGCGTCGACGAGCTTCACTTTGTTGAGGCCTTTCACCTTCTTCACGCAAAACGTGAGCAACTCCTTGGACTCCAGGTCAGCGCGGACCCAGGCTTTGGGCGGCTGGCGTGGTGGGCGAAGGGGCGTAGCACAGGGGTGTGTCAACAGAGAGGGCGTCTCACCAATGCTGTGGCGGCGGGAAGCGCATACGCTGCGTCTCACGCACATTGAGCCAGCGGTTGCACTCCTTGCACCAGAGCACCGTGCACTGCTTCTGGATGCCGTCTGTAATGTCCACTTGGGAGCGGATGCAGTTGCTGCACATATTTGCCGGGTTCGGCGGGATGCTGGTGCCGCAGAGGCAGCACAGCACCGTGCCTGGCAGCGGCGCTGATGCGAAG
>Ga0164296_1005252_pt1 | contig 11435 bp, 15 predicted proteins | sample GEODES057metaG_FD_113533 | JGI IMG/M metagenome (GOLD analysis project Ga0164296, IMG submission 113533) | Dystrophic lake water microbial communities from Trout Bog Lake, Wisconsin, USA - GEODES057 metaG | ecosystem: Environmental > Aquatic > Freshwater > Lake | place: USA: Trout Bog Lake... | reverse complement strand
CTGTCCAATATCGGATGTTACGCCAACATAAAGCGTACCGTTTCGCTTATTGGCCATCATGTAAACGGCTGGTTCTTTCATAGCGCATGATCTACGCCGTCGCGCGCCGATTGACCCCTGTTACATAGAACAGGTGCTGAGGAAATGATACGCAACAATAACGAGCCGAAATATTAATTTAACCGTCATTGCGAACGCCAGTGAAGCAATCCAGATGATAATTCAAATTCAACGGCAACGGTGAGGCCGTACTCTTTTCTGAACCTCCAACTGGGTTGCTTCGCTCTCGCTCGCAATGACGAGCTGAAATATGAACTTAACCGTCATTGCGAACGCCAGTGAAGCAATCCAGATGATGATTGCCTTGGATGCGCAACGGTAAGGCCGCACTCTTTGCTGAACCTCCAACTGGGTTGCTTCGCTCTCGCTCGCAATGACGAGCTTAAATGTGAACTTAACCGTCATTGCGAACGCCAGTGAAGCAATCCGGATGATAATTGTAATTCAACCGCAACGACGAGGCCGCACTCTTTTCTGAACCTCCAACTGGGTTGCTTCGCTCTCGCTCGCAATGACGAGCTTAAATATGAACTTAACCGTCATTGCGAACGCCAGTGAAGCAATCCAGATGATGATTGCCATGGATGCGCAACGGTGAGGCCGCACTCATTTCTGAACCTCCAACTGGGTTGCTTCGCTCTCGCTCGCAATGACGGTGGAAGTATTTTTACTCCCTACTCCCTACTGCCTACTGCCTACCCCCTACTGCCTACTGCCTACTCCCTACTCCCTACTCCCTACTCCCTCACTCCAATTCACCTAAAACTCTCCCATTCAACTTAAGGTTGCATCCACCCCTCCCATGCTACGCCCACCCCTCTCCGCGCTCAAGCGCGTCTGTGGGGTTTGCGTTTTGATGGGGTTCGGCTACACTTTCCCTTGGGTCATGTATCCGCATGATCTGGGGCGTAAGACACCCCACAGAAGTCGGCAGCGCATCTGCCGTCACCAAACTGCCCTGACGCCTTCACGTCGGGGTGGCGGCGTTATGTCCAGGTCGCGAGACTAAAAGCGTCGCGGCCATACTTCTGTGGTTGTCTTAACACCCCGGCTCCAGCGTGTTGCACGCTGGGGTCGTTTTCATTTTGGGGGGTGACATGGCGCTCATCAATTTCAACCAATCCGCGACTTTTTGCGATACTGTCGAAGCCTTCGCGGTGATCCTGCAAAGCTGTCTCGTCAAATTGAAGGACGAGGCCGATTTTAGTGATGACGAGAATTTAGCCGCCCTCAACGCGGCCTATTTTTTACTGCATATGCTCGAAGACGCGCGAGAGACTGTGAACGAGGCCAGCTCAAAGCTCGAGAAGCGGCTCGCACACCAGCGCGAACCGTAACGCCCCCTATTCCCGCTCGGTCACGCGTTTGCGAGCGGAGGCTGGGCGGGGTTTGTCTGTGATCTTGTGCTGCCAAGATGGCGCGCCGCGCCGCCCATCGGATCGGTCGATCCGGGCGAGCAAAACCCGCAACTCGTCCCAATCATGCGCATAAGCCATGACTTGCGCCCTCATCCCCTCGCTGAAGACAAATCGAATGGTCAACGGACAAGCCTTCAAAAAGTTCACCGCCACCCACCCAAGCCGAGCGCGGCACGTTAGAAAACCTGTCTTTTGTGACAGGAGGATAAAGACTGAAGCCCCATAATGTGGTATCAAAATGGCGGGCGCGACCGAATGAGACAAAGGCCTATGAAGAAAATCTCATCAGAAGAATTTGATCGGAGATTTGATGCGGGAGAGGATATCTCCTCCTTCGTCGATTGGGCTTCCGCACGTCCGTTTTTTCCGCTCACCCCAGCAACCGGGCCGATAAAAGTGGCGCGGAAACCCGCCAAAACCATGGCGCGCGCCAAACGCTTCCCCGCCCGCTAAACCAATGCGAGCAGCTTCGCACTGCCGCTTTTGCCCCCATGGATGACAATCCGCCTCTCACTCCCGCCGATCTTGAGGCTTTGCCGCGTGTTCCGCAGGTAAAAATCATGCGGCGGGCCTTAGGCTTAACCCAAGACGCGTTTTGTGAGCGTTTTGGTATTCCGCTCGGCACGTTGCGGGATTGGGAGCAAGGCCGCACGGTTCCTGATGCAACCGCCCGCGCCTATCTTGCCGTCATCGCCAAAGCCCCCGACCTCATTGTCCAAGCCCGCGCCGCGCAAGGTCCTTCCCGCGCCTCGCAAGGCCCCTTCTGATCAGGGCTGCCCCGCAAACTCCCGCCCTTTCCAACCCCGCGCCGCTATGCGACAAGAATGCGCGCTCTTTGGCCCGCCCTTGCGCTATAGTGTGGCCGATTCTTCTCTCTGGCGGGTTTGAGGCCCGCCGCCGAAAGCCTGCTTTATGGCGAAAAAGCCGCATGACATGACTGGCGCCGAGCGCCTGCCCACCCGCGAGGAGCTTCTGGCTTTCTTGAAAGGGGACCGCGCGGCCGAAAAAGCGCCCTCTGGCAAAGTCCAAATCAGCAAAGCCCAATCCCATGCGGGCAAAGCGCCCAAAAATCTGCCGCGGCCCGCAAAAATCGGCAAACGCGATATTGCGAAGGCCTTTGGCATCAAGGGCCAGGGCCGCATCGCGCTCAAAGCCATGCTCAAAGAGTTGGAAGCGGAAGGCGCGATTGAAAAGCGCGGCAAGGTTTTGAACCAACCCGGCCATTTGCCGAGCATGACGCTCGCCACCATCACAAGCCGTGACCGCGATGGCGATCTTGTTGCCAAGCCCGTCGAATGGGACGAGGAGCGGCATGGCCGCCCGCCGCGCATCCACCTCCATATCACCACGCGCCACCGCCCGGGCCAGCCGGTGCCCGCCGTGGGTGACCGGGTGCTGTTGCGCGTTGACGCCGATGAGACCGCCAAAGGCACCGCCTATCGGGGCCGTGTGGTCAAAATTCTGGCCCGCCACAAGGCGCAGGCGATTGGCCAATTCCGCGCCTCGCCCACCGGCGGGGGCCGCGTGATCCCGGTTGATAAAAAATCGCTTGGAACCGAATATTTCGTGCCGCCGGGGGAAGAAGGCGGCGCGGAAGATGGCGATCTCGTCACTTTGGCGCTTCACCGCAAAAACAAGCTCGGCCTTGTGGAAGGCCGCGTCACGGAGCGGATCGGCTCGTTGAAGAGCGAAAAGGCAGTGAGCCTGATTGCGCTCCACAGCCATGAGATCCCGCATATTTTCCCCGCCACGGCTTTGGCTGAGGCCGAGGCCGCCCGCCCTGCCACGCTCAGTGGCCCGGGCAAGCGCGAGGATTGGCGGCATATTCCGCTTGTCACCATCGACCCGGCAGATGCCAAAGACCATGACGACGCCGTCTATGCGGAAGCCGACAAGGACCCCGCCAATCCCGACGGCCATATCGTGATTGTCGCGATTGCCGATGTCGCAGCTTACGTCCATGAAGGCTCGGCGATGGACCGCGAGGCGTTAAAGCGCGGCAATTCCGTCTATTTCCCCGACCGCGTGGTGCCGATGCTGCCGGAGCGGATTTCGAACGACTTATGCTCGTTGAAGCCCGATGAGGACCGCGCGGCTTTGGCCTTCCGCATGGTGCTGGGGGCCGATGGCCGCAAGAGGCGGTTTTCGGTGCATCGGGTGTTGATGCGCTCGCACGCCAAGCTCGCTTATGAGGAGGCGCAGCGGATTATTGATGCGGGCGACCGCGCGCATCAGGCCTTTTCGACTTTGGCCGCGCTCTGGGCGGCATGGGCTGCGGCGCAGCAGGAGCGCGATGCCCGCAGCCCGCTCGAGCTCAACCTGCCCGAGCGCAAGCTGAAACTCACCGACGAGGGCAGGATTGACCGAATTCTGATTCCGGAGCGGCTTGAGGCGCATCGGCTGATCGAGGATTTCATGATTTTGGCCAACGTGTCTGCGGCTGAGATCCTCGAAAAGCACAAAACGCCACTCGTCTATCGGGTGCATGATGTGCCGAGCAATGAGAAACTCGCCAATTTGGCGGATCATTTGGCGGAACTGGGGTTTCAATTAGGGGATCGCGATTTCCATTTAAAGGATAAGGCCGTCCATTTAAGGGATCGGGGCTTCCATTTACCTGAAAAGGCCTCTTATTTACCTGAAACCTCCTTGTTTAATCGCATTTTGGCGCATTTTGCCGGTACGGAACACGAGGCTTTTGTCAATGATATCGTGCTGCGCAGCCAATCTCAGGCCGAATATGCCGTTGAAAACAAAGGGCATTTTGGATTGCACCTGAGGCGCTATGCGCATTTCACTTCGCCAATCCGCCGTTACGCCGATTTACTCGTCCATCGCGCGATCATCCGCGCCGAAACCTTTGGAAATGAAGGACTTTCTGACAATTTCATTCCGCAATTGCCCGCCATCGCCGCTGAAATCTCCGCGTGTGAACGGCGCGCTATGCACGCAGAGCGGGAAACGATCGACCGCCTCATCGCCTACCACTTAAGCGAGCAGATAGGCACCATTTTCGAAGGCCGTATTTCAGGCGTGACCCGCTCGGGACTCTTTGTAAAGCTTCATGAATCTGGCGCGGATGGCTTTGTTCCCGCCTCCACAATCGGGGCCGATTATTACCGCTATGAAGAGGGGTTGCATGCCCTTGTTGGCAGCCGTTCCGGCGAGACATTCAGGCTCGGCGATGCTGTCTCGGTCCGGCTCGTGGAAGCCGCTCCGGTTGCCGGCGCTTTGCGCTTTGAAATCCTCTCCGAAGGAACCCGCAAAGGCGGCAAAGCCCTTGGAAAGAAAAAGAAATTTGATAGCAGAGCGCGCGCCGGAGGCCTCGGCCGGTCGGGCCGCGAACCATCCCCCAAACCGCAAAAGGCAAGACGACGCAGACGATGACAGAGCTTCATTTCGGCCCTACCGAACCCCATGAAACACCCCGCTCTTTGGGCCTGTCGATCCGTCGCGGACTCATGCAAAAATGCCCGCATTGCGGGAAAGGCAAAATTTTTGGCAGTTATCTCAAAGTGTTACCGACCTGTTCGGTCTGCGGCGAGGAGCTGTCGCATCACCGCGCGGATGATTTACCGGCCTATATCGTTCTGTTTATCGTCGGGCATATCGTCATCGCCACTTTGATGAGCGTCGATCAAGACAATCTCTGGCCGCTCTGGATTCATATGATTTTATGGCCACTTATGACGGTTTGTTTAAGTTTAATTCTGCTCCAGCCCATCAAAGGCGCGGTCATCGGCTTGCAATGGGCGTTAAAAATGCACGGTTTTTCATCCCATCCCGACGGCGACGAGTCCCCCCTCTTCCGTCCAACCGGAGGGGCGGAATGACCGACAATTCCGTGCCCGCCCAGCGCGTTACCCCAAAGGACGCGGCATCCCTTATCCTATTGGATTATAAAGGAAATTCGCCTCTGATCTTACTTGGAAAGCGGCATCAGGGACACAAATTTATGCCGGGAAAATTTGTCTTCCCCGGCGGTCGTGTGGACCCATCTGATCGGCAAACGAATGTCTGCGGGACACTTGAATCACATGTTGAATCAAGGCTTTGCGACAAGGTTTTGAGACCATCCCCCTTAAAAGCGAGGGCCTTGGCGCTGGCGGCGATCCGGGAAACCTTTGAAGAAACAGGGTTGATGATCGGCGAAAAGGACCTCGGGCCTTACCAAGCTCCTCCGGCCACGCCTTGGGAATCCTTTGAAAAATCAGAGGTTTGGCCCTCATTGGAGGGATTAGAATTTGTCGCTCGCGCTGTCACGCCGCCCGGGCATTCGAAGCGGTTCGATACGCGCTTTTTCTTGACCGAGGCGACCCGTATTGCGCACCGGATTGAGGGGGTTGCCGGCCCGGAATCAGAATTGACCGAGCTAGTTTGGGTCCCACTCCAAGAGGCAAAAAACCTCGATATTCCAAGGATTACGGGGATGATCCTCGACGAGGTTCAGTTGCGCCTTGACGGTGGCTTAAAGCCCTATCAGCCGGTTCCCTATTTCCGGCAAATTGGTAACACCTATCGCCGCGAGCTGATCGCCTGATCGCGCTCTTAGATCCTCTTAATATCGAGTGGTCAACACCATAAGATCAGGTGAATAAACACAGGTTTCACCTCATAAGACGTAATGTTCGAGTAATTGATCCGCTAACGGCCAGTCGCCCAGTTTGAGGATGGTGATCCGTACGTTTTGCGTGCAAGAAAGCGGCTCCATATGATTATCGTCCCCTACCCGCCTCTTTCTTGCTGACACCTTCCTTGACAAAGCGTCGGCAATCGCTAAGTGTTTGCGCCGAAAGGGCCGGGCATTGTTTCCGGCCCGTCTGATTTTGCACCGCGTGGCTTGGCCATCGCGTTTTGAATTGAGGATCACCGCTATGGCGAAGGCCACAACAATCAAGGTCAAGCTGCTCTCGACGGCTGACACGGGCTTCTTTTATGTCACGAAGAAGAATTCGCGTACGATGACCGACAAGATCACGCAGCGCAAATATGACCCGGTTGCGAAGAAGCATGTTGAATTCAAGGAAACCAAGATCAAGTAAGATCTGGGCCTTGTGGGTATTACCCATCTATGATCAAGCCGCCTTCGGGCGGCTTTTTTGTTCGCCGATGGTCAGGTGGCGCCGGCGTATTTTTTGACCATCTCGATAAATTTCACGATCGAGATTGGCTTTGAAAGATAGGCGTCGCAGCCTTTGGACAGGATCCGCTCTTCGTCACCCTTCATCGCAAAGGCCGTGACTGCAATGATCGGGATCGCTTTCAATTCTGCATCAGCCTTCATCCATTGGATGACGGTTTCGCCCGAGACCTCAGGGAGCTGGATATCCATCAAAACCAGATCCGGACGGTGGGCACGAGCCAAGTCCATCGCCTCAGTCCCGCTTGCGGTTTTGAACGTCTCATACCCATGCGCCTCCAACAAATCGTTGAAGAGCTTCATGTTGAGCTCATTGTCCTCGACGATCAAAACCTTCTTCATAATGTCCGTCTCTCAGCGGCGATTCTTATATTTTTCAACCTTTCGGCGAAAAACCTAAAGAAATTATCTTTTATTTAGCCGCAAGGTGTCGTCGGCAGGCGTTCGAAGTTCACCAAGGTCCCTTTCAGGGTAAATCCTGGAAATTCTAAACTCAGCGCTCGGGATACACCATCTTCAAACATATCCATCGAGACTGCGTAATCCGTGTCGCCCGACGTGCCATTCTCGACGGTGGCATAGGACACGGTCACAGGCCAATGACGTAACGCCCCATAATTCTGATCGATTAAGAGCTGCTCCAACCCCTCAGCCCCTTTTTCCTCTTTCCCAATCACGGCAAAGGAATGTTGCACCGTGCGGCCTTTGTCGGACCCGTCATATTGATAGGCTTCAAAAAAATGCTGCCCGGTAAGAGCCGCAACGGCCAATGCCCGATTATAGGCCAAAGGAAAAAGTACCTCTGGTTTCAAATCGAATTCATCATGGGTTGGTGCCGTCAAACGAACGCGGACCTGATCGCCAGCGCGCTGCACTTCGCCGATTGTATCTTCAGGAACATTGGAATTGTCGAGCGAATGCGATGAAAAAGTCAGTGACTTTCCGTCCGCCGACTCAAAGGATGTCGAATAAGTGTCCACCAGTTTGGACTCCGTCGGACTGCCGGAAAACACAATGCGTTGGCGAAAGATCTGCGTAAAACCTTCGCAGGCCGACCCTTTGACCTCATAGACGATGCGGCCAGACGCCGTATCAAAACCCGAAGTGTTCGGTCCTGACGAGAAGCTCAAATCATAGACAGCCCGATGGGCCGTCAGTGTGACACCAGGGTCACTTGCCCAAGCGGTCGCAAAACTGCCACATAAAGCGACGTAAACGAGAAGGCCCGAAGGCCAAATTCCGAGACCTCTCGTGGAGCGTTGGGTTGGGCTGATCGACTTCACTTGCGGTTTTGCCTTGCCTGTTTCAAAAACCGGGGACGCGCCGCCACCGGATGAGGAGAAAAGAATGAGCATCCATGACCGCCTTAAGGACCTCGGTGTCACTTTGCCCAAGCCGCCAGCTGCAGTTGCAAACTATATACCCACCGTCGTAACCGGCAACCTCCTCTTCATTAGCGGCCAATTATGCCTCGACAATGGTGCGCTCCGCCCCGAGCATCAAGGCAAAGTCAGCGGGGCAGTCTCGCCTGAGCACGGCGTCGCTGCTGCGCGTCTCTGCGCAATCAATCTCTTGGCGCAGGCCGAAGCGGCGCTCGGCTCGCTTGATCGGGTCAAGCGTTGTGTGAAACTCACCGGGTTCATCAATGCGGCCGATGGTTTTACAGCCCTTCCGCCGATCATGAACGGAGCCTCCGATCTGATGGTTGCCGTGATGGATGATGCGGGCCGCCACACGCGCTCAACCGTCGGCGTCGCAGAATTGCCCATGGGCGCGGCGGTTGAGGTCGAAGCCATATTCGAGATCGCGTAATGGCCGCGCCCGCTTGGCTCACAGCACGTCCCATCGCCCATCGCGGTTTGCATGATCGCGCCAAGGGTATGATCGAGAATTCGCTGACGGCTGCAGCGGCTGCGGTTGAGCGACGCTATGCGATTGAATGCGACGTTCAACTCTCGTCAGACGGTGAGCTGATTGTCTTTCATGACGACGATCTTGACCGTTTGACCGATGAATCAGGGCCTGTCCACACACGCTCATTGGCTGCATTGACATCGATCACACTCAAGGACTCGACCGATACAATTCCCACTCTTACTGATCTTCTGACGCTCATTGCGGGGCGTGTTCCGCTGATTTGTGAAATCAAAAGCGCGTTTGATGGACGAACAGAGAGTGCGAAACGCTGCGCAGAGATTTTAGCGCATTATTCAGGGCCAGTGGCGATCAAGAGCTTTGATCCTGAGATCGTAGCAGCCATTCGCCATTTGGCTCCGAACAGGCCGCGAGGCTTTATCGGCGAGAGCCATTATCAGGATCCCGAATGGAGTTTCTTGAGCCCTGAGCGCAAAATGAATTTTGCAACGATTGGGCATCTTAAGGACACTCATCCAGATTTTCTATCCTGGTATCAACGCGATCTTGAAGAGGCGGGCCCCGTGCTTGGCCGCCTGGGATTGGGGTTGCCCTTGATGACATGGACCATCCGCACACCCAGCATGCTGCCCCGTGCACGCGCCCTGTCCGATCAAATCGTCTTTGAAGGATTCCTGCCCGAGGAGCACGGCGTCTGATGGCATTCCGCCTGCGGCTTGAAACCGAGATCAGCAAGATTGATCAGGCCGCGTGGAATAGGCTCGTCCCCCTTCCCTCGTCAGGATCGGATGATCCCGACAATCCTTTTGTCCGTCATGAATTTCTTGCTGCACTTGAAGCATCAGGAAGCGTTGGTCACAAGACCGGATGGACGCCCGCGCATGTGCTGATGGAAGATGACACTGGGGCACTCGTCGCCGCCGCGCCCGCCTATCTCAAAAGCCATTCGATGGGCGAATATGTCTTCGATCATGCCTGGGCCGAAGCCTATGAGCGCGCGGGCGGACGCTATTATCCGAAACTGCAACTCGCCGTTCCCTTCACGCCTGCAACAGGCCCGCGCCTTTTGGTGGGCGATCACGAGCACGCACAAGAGCATCGCGAAGCTCTCGCGCAGACGCTGCCAAATTTGGCTCAGAAACTCGGTGCTTCATCAATCCACGCAACGTTTCTCACTGACAGTGATAAGCAGGCTTTTCTCAAAGCCGATTATCTTGAACGCAATGACAAGCAATTTCATTGGATCAATGAAAATTATCAATCCTTCGATGATTTTCTTGCCGCTCTCTCCTCGCGCAAGCGCAAATTGATCAAACGCGAAAGGCGCGATGCACTGAAGAACGAAATTACGATTGAGCATGTGACGGGGCACGCCATCACATCTCAGCATATGGATTCCTTTTTTGAATTTTATCTCGACACAGGCGGTCGCAAATGGGGACGGCCTTATTTGAACCGCGCCTTCTTCGAAAGACTGCGTGAAACCATGGCGGAGCGCATTTTGCTCATCTTGGCACGGCGCGACGGTCGCTACATCGCAGGCGCTATTAATTTTATTGGCGGCAGAACGCTTTATGGTCGCAATTGGGGCTGTATCGAAGACCACCCGTTTTTACATTTCGAAGTCTGCTATTATCAAGCGATTGATTTTGCGATTGCGCATGGGCTCACGCGTGTTGAAGCAGGCGCGCAGGGCGAGCATAAGCTCGCGCGCGGCTATCGCCCGGTGACAACCTCGTCGGCCCATTATATCCTTGATCCGCATTTCTCCGATGCGGTTGCAGCCTACCTCCAACAAGAGCGCGCGGCGGTTGCGGAATTGACTGATGAGCTTTCTGACATGACGCCATTTCGTCGGGGTCAGTCATCTGTTGAAGAACAGGAGTGAGGAGTGACGATGATGATGACTTATGACCCCACCAATATTTTTGCGAAAATCATCAAGCGAGAAATTCCTGCTGAAATCCTTTATGAGACCGATGATGTGCTGGCCTTTATGGACATCATGCCGCAAGCCGAAGGCCATTGTTTGGTCATCCCTAAACAGGGCTCAACCAATCTCCTCGATGCTGATCCATCGGTGTTTGCACCTCTTTTTACCGCGGTTCAAAAACTAGCAAAAGCGGCAAAGGCCGCGTTGAAGGCCGACGGTGTGACGATCATGCAATTCAATGGCGCAGCGGCCGGTCAAACCGTCTTCCACCTCCATGTTCACATTGTGCCGCGCAAAGACGGGGTGCCAATGAAACCGCATAGCGGACAGATGGAAAAGCCCGAGATCCTCAAAGCGCAAGCTGACAAGATCCGAGCCGCCTTGGCTGACATCTAAGCCTTATTGCAGGCCGAGCGCTTTGCCGATGGGCGTTCCAGCAAGGCTGTTTACAAATTGAACACCGATATAGACGACGATGATCAGCAGTGGCGGCACGACCAGCCACGCCACCACCGTCTCATAACGAAGCCGCGCGCGATGCCGCGCAATCCGTCTTTGCCGCCCTGAAACCACGAGAGACTTCCCCTACTCGTCTTAACTAACCGAGGGGGACCTTTGGCACGGTCCGGATTGGTTTGTCGACCTTGCCTTTGGACGAAGTTTTGGACGAAGCGCGTCCGGACGATTTTTTGCCCGATTTGGCGCGCGCTTCAGCCACGGCTCGCTCGGGCTTCGGCGATACGGGGCCATCGAGCCATTCGAAGCCGAGCGCTTTGCCCTTCTCGCCGTCTTCGACGATGACGCGGACCCCACCGCCGGATTTGAGTTTTCCGAACAAGAGCTCTTCGGCCAAAGGTTGTTTGATCGAGGATTGGATCAACCGCGCCATCGGACGGGCGCCCATCGTCTCATCATAGCCGTGATCAACGAGCCACGCACGCGCCTCATCGGACAATTCGATCGTGACATTGCGATCCGCCAATTGCGCTTCAAGTTGCAGCACGAATTT
>Ga0164296_1005251_pt1 | contig 11436 bp, 14 predicted proteins | sample GEODES057metaG_FD_113533 | JGI IMG/M metagenome (GOLD analysis project Ga0164296, IMG submission 113533) | Dystrophic lake water microbial communities from Trout Bog Lake, Wisconsin, USA - GEODES057 metaG | ecosystem: Environmental > Aquatic > Freshwater > Lake | place: USA: Trout Bog Lake... | reverse complement strand
TTAGCGGCTTGCTTTGATGGCTGTGTTGCGGCCAGTTCGAACAGTTTCATTATTAAATCCTCTTAATTGTATATATTTAGCCCAGTTGACACATTTGGTTAATTCTGATTCTACCTTCTTTTTGCGTATAATTTTAGACTCTAATTTAGTTTCAATAGTCTCGCGGAATTTAGGATCTGTGCTGGTATCAGCTATGTTGGCACGAGCGTTAATGTCGTTGGTTAGACTGGTTAATTTGGTGTCTAATGCTAGAATATCGCGGGCTGAGTTATATGCTTTATGTTTGTCTGCTATACACCAGCTAAGAGCTGATTTAGTAGACCCAAAAGACCCTACATCTGTAGCTGAACAAAATACACGATACCCTGGTTTTTCGGGCACAATAAGATAGCGATCAAACACTCGATAATTGCCTTCTTCTGTACGGAATATTAAATTGGTTAGGCTGTCAGGAAATTCCTGGCGGAACATCCGGTCAAATTCTTGGGAAAGTTTCATTTGAGAACGTAGTGTGATATCAAGTAACCGCAGGTGGCCACTAAAAATCCTATGGCAGCCATGCCCCATGATACTAATTGATCTGTGCGTTTTTCTGACATTTTTTCAACCATGTCGCGTACTTCCACAATAATATGACTAACGCCGTTAATTTTTTCATCTAGCCCTTCCAGGCGAGAATCTAACGCATTATAACGTTCAGCACATAACTCAACGTGAGCTTCTAAGCTCTTTTTTTCGATGTCGGTGGCTTCTATTGGCATAGTATATATTTATGGTAAAACTTCAAACCAGATATTTTGATCTGGGCCTGAAACTACTAATACTGATTCTATGTCGCGGCGATTCCATAGTTCTATCAGCATAGGTACTCCGGCAGCGTCCGATACCAGCATTTCAAGCGGATTTTTTTCTGGGCCAAAAACACCCGGGGTATCAACTTCAAAATCAAATTCCCAATAGTACTGTACTCTTTTTGGTTCGTTCAATTTGAAAATTTGAGTACGCATACCTATTAACTGCACAAGAGTTTCCCAGTTACGTTGCTGGTTACGGGCAATGTGCCAGGATATTTCGTTTTCAATACGTTGTCCAGCTTTGTCAGTAAACGGCACGTGAGATGACTTGAAGTGCCCGGTTACCCCAGTAGCCGATATGTCAAAGTAAGTTTTACATTTAATTCGCATTAGATTTTCTACTTAATTCATAAAGTATTTCTACTTGTTCTAGCAAGTGATTAATTTCAGAATTGCTGGAACGCAGGGCTAAAATTTCCTGCCACTTCTCCTGATTTTTGAGTTCAGCTAGCTCTTTGTCTAGCTCTGGGTCACGTAAATGTAATTCGCGATGAGTACTGCCTGGGCGCCGAGCATAAACTGTACGACCTCCATCGGGGGACTCGTAAATGGTTACTTCTGTGATTTTACTTACTTCCATAATGGAGTATTTAAGCCACAAAATAATGGTCAACAAAAAAGCCCCTTGCGGAGCTTTTTTGAGTATTTTAAAGTGAACTTTAAAATTAGGTTGCTGTAGCAGATAAGTCAAAGCCAACGTTGGTTACGTTTACAGTAGAAACATTGTAACCTGTAACTGTGCCGCCAGCGGAAACTTGAATGTTACCTAAGCCACGAATAGCAGCTTGTAAAGTAGCGGCTGTGTAAGCGCCTGTTGGGTAAACAGCTAAACTGATCTGTGTATTGCCTGCTTGGTAGAAAGCAACAGTACTTGTCTGTTGAATCTGTTGCAGAATCTGCTGGATTGCGCCGTTAACTTCAGCTTGATCGCTGATGCTACTTGGGCAGTTGCCAACACCAAAGAAGTCCAATTTTGGACCCATGATCATTACTGGTGTGCCAGCTGGGGTGTAAGTTACGTTTGCTGCTAATTGTGGGCCATTGAGTGTGTCAATAGCAAATACTGGTTGTGAACCGCCTGATACTAATGGAATCTGTGCCATTTTAAATCTCCTTATATATGTGGACTCTAAGGTCCTACTTTTATTTAGCCAATTTGGCTAAAAAGGACATTTAGGCTGTAGGATTAGGGTTATTTTGAGCGCGATTTGCGGCACTAAATCCAAAACGATTGACTAACTTGGCACGGCCAGCATCTGAAGCTACGACCCAACCCTCTTGCCCCGGTTGCTGTAGATCTAGTTGTTTTAGCATATCCATCTTTAGGTCGTGTAGTCCCAGGAACGCAGTAAATGCGGCCGATATTCCATCCATATTAGACCTAGGACTTTGTAAATATTCAACTATATTGTTATATTTGCGGGCGGTAACATTCTGTTGTAACCATGCGCCAAAGTCTGGTAACAAGTTTGTAAAGTTAGAGTTGATGCGTGAATTGATGTAGCGTTTACACAAGGCCGGCAAGTCTGTCACTTGCATTCTTCGTAGCTCTGCTGGATTGAAAAGTAAATCTATATCTTTACCATGAGCCGCATTAAGTTGTTTAAGTTGCCGAATAAGTTTGGTGTCTGTGGCTACATTTTTAATATCTTTAACTGTAGGTTCAACCAATAACAAACCCGGTACTGGATTAAATTTAACATTTCCTAAAGGCTCTTCATTGGCATTTTGATCTGGAATGCGTGTGTGCACAGCAACACCTACTTCGCTTTGAGCTATTTGTTGACCAAGAGCTGATGCTGCCGGAATACGATATTCAACTGTGTTGGGTCGAAATTCAAAAGCACCAGATACTTCCGGTGGTTGATTAATATAGAGCAAATCGCCTTTGACATAACCTTTAAAACCCGCAGGTAAACTGGCCTTGAGCAATGGAAATAATTTTTCATATATGCCAATAAGTTCGCCGCGATTAGGACCGCGAGCATTCATAATTTGTGCTATTTGAACTGGACTTGTAGCCAGGCCATCATAGCCTTTTGCGTGAAATCCAGCCTTATCAGTTAAAACAAAAGTGCCATCTTCCTTGTTGCCCCAGATTATTGCTGGCTTACCATCCCACTTGACTGTTGTGGTGCCTGCTGTGTTTTCCGCCGCTGACTGAGCAATAGCAATAGCTTCAGCAATACCTCGAGAACCACGTTCAAACACCAGATCCTCTAAATGTTCAATTCGGGCATGACTAGCGGCTTCGACTAGGGGTTGCATACCTTGATTAACAATACGATCACGTAGACGAGCCATATAGTTTACTTCTGTATAGGGTGTATCTAAGTTTTCAAAAAATGGAACACCTAAATTTTTAAAATGTGTACGAGCATCAGCTAGTTTAGCATCTTTTTGTGGATCGCGTTCTAGAGCTTTGACGATTGTCTCTACTGAATGTAGGTCATCTTTGGTTGCCTGTTTATTCAATAATAACTTGGCAATTTCATCTGGATCGCGAGCTACCACTGTGTTATCGGCACGATTTAAAATACCTTCACGCTGGCTTAATTTGTAACCAAGAGCTTTGGCCAACGAGTTGATCACTACATTGCGATCACTGCCTTTGTATTCTGAATCAGGAGCTGCTGTAAGGAAAAATTTGCCTACGTCCATGTCTTTCATAAACATAAAATCTGTCTGTACATAGCCGCGATTGGGATTTCCGGCAATAGGTGTTTTGAAATGTACGCCGGACCCTGTACGCTTAACAAAGTCTCTAGGATTTAATTTTTGACTAAGGCACCATTGTTTAAGCTCGGCTTCTAATTGTTCAGGAGTAACTTGACTACTGTCTACCGCTACATCTAAGTCGCCCGAAGTAGATTTTAGTCCTGTAGATCCTAGTGTATTATTGACTAGGTCAAGATCAACCATGTGTTCTAACCATTGAAGGGTAGGCTTGACGTCCATCTGATTAATACGCTGGGTAGTAATCTGACCATCGCCATTTTTAAATACGTTGCCGCCTTCTTTTAATAATCTCATTTCAATCAACCCCTTGACTTCAAATAGGTTTTGAGCTCTTTTGCCAATGTTTTTTCAGCTTCAGATAATCCTGTAGCAAAAACATCCTTCACTAAACCGGGGCTTTCTGCAGCTGTATTTTTTATATTATCAATTTGTGCAGCGTCAATTCCTTGGTTAACTAACTTATTGGTAGCTACCTGTTGAGCTCGAGGATCTGTTGAAAACAGATTACCAATTATATCCGGAAACGTTTTAGCAAAGTTCTTTAGAGATTGAATAGTATCATTATTAACTCCTGCGGATACTAATTTATTAATGCCAAGTTGTTGTCTTTGTTTATTAGGAGAACTACCTATACCAGCAACGCCGGTGATATCCTCATCCTCATCATTGCCATCTTGAAATGCGCCAGGTTTAGCCCTAGCCGAGGCTTGTTTCTTTTCAAGATTTTTTTGAGACACGTACATGGTCGCTGCTTTGGCTGCTAACAAATAATTTGTTAACGCTGTTGGTAAATCTTTGACATTTTTATCGTTGACAACTTGTGTTAATACTTTCAAAGATTGATCTATAAGTTTTGCTGCTTCAGGATCGGTTTTAATTTTTGAATCATATCCTTTAATTTTTGACATAGCCCACTGCTCAATAGAGGCTGGATTAGCCCGATTAGGATTTGTGGCGCTAGCCTGATGTGTTTGTCCCGTAGGAGTTTGAGCTACTGTTCCGCCAGTACTTGTTGTTTTTGCAGCAGGAGTGGCTGGCTGTGTAGGAGTGGGACTACTTAAAGTATTTGCCATTTGTCCAAAGGCATTGGCTGCCTTGGCCTGTTGAGCAACATTGGCTGTTTTTGCCGCACGAGCATTTCGCTGTCTTGCAGCATTAGGAGTTTGACTAATTTGACCAGCTACTCGACCTCCCGTATGAGGTTTAGCGACTGGGGTTCCTGGTGGGGGTACTTGGGCAGCTTCTTCAAGATCATTTTTTAAATCTGCCAGCCCGCCCCTTGTAGGAGGGCCATACAGTTTTCCTAAATTTTGAACTTTTGGACTGGCAGCTACTTCCGGTGGCATTTGCCCAGGTGGAGTAGGTTGTGCTGCTGCTTTAGATGCCTGAGCACGTTGATGTAAGGCCTTTGCCTGTTGTAGTGGCGTTAGTTTTGTACTAGTTGGAGGTACTGTAGGTGTTGCGGTAGGCTGTTGTGGTTGTGCTGGTTGCGGTGGTTTTACATTTATAAACTCTTGTTGAAAAACCGGAATTAATTTTTCTACTCCAGCTTTAGTATCGGGATCATTATTGATAGATTGCAGTACCTGTTGTAGAGTTTTGCCTCTTACAATCCTTGGATCGTTTATAGTTGATTTTTGTAAACGAGCATTGGTAGCTTGATTAAATGCCGTATTGGATATAGATGCTTTTGCCGCGCCTTTAAGTCCGCCTTGCTGATAGCCAGTTTTAACGGCCGCAATGCCATCACGCATGGTATCTAACAGGCCTTCGTTAGTTCTTGAACGTTTAGTTAATTCATGAATTTGCATCAGTTTTCCTTACAGAACGTGTAAACTTGCCGGGATCGCGTAGTTTGATAGCGTTAATTAGTTTACGTGTAAGGTTCTCTGCTTGTTCTGGAGTATAGGACTCGTCTATCTGCTCCAGCAGGCGAATGGCTGATGCTATAATATTATTAGCTCGATTTTCAATAATATGGCGCTGATCGCGCTCAATGTACATTGAGTCTAATTCTTCTAATAAACTACGAGTTTTCTTCTGCATTTTGAGTCAGGACCTTTTTATTATTTATTAGTTTTTACCGCATACATCATTGCAAATAACAAGGCGACCTTTTTTAAAAGTATCTATGGCCCACGTCTTTTCTACCTCAGAAAACCATGCTATACAATCAGCTAGCGGGTATTTTAATGCATTATTTTTATAAATCAATGGGCGTATTTGAGCATTTACTGCCGCATGATAATTACCGTATCCGTAAGTTTTGGGGCTAAATCCTAGATAACAGCATGGATAAACTTCGCCAACACTAGTGACATAAATTGATCGGCCGTTTTTGGCTTGACAGGAAATTGGCGCAGGTGATTTTGTTTCTGTTACATCTTCGAGTAATACAACATCGGTAGTTCGAGAACTGTATAATTGATTAAAATTGACATTAGGCGGATTTCCTAAAATATGCACTAGCTTTTTATGTTTGTTAAAAACAGGACCTTGGTTACGACCGTGATCGACCAGCTCAAATTTTGCAAATCCTAAGGATTTGCTTGTCTTTTCAGCTAATTTTTCTTGGTGTTTATTGTGATCAAATCTAATCATTTTCCAAAGGGCAATCCCACCTGCCTGAATAAATGTTTGAGCGTTTTTAATAATGGTTTTATAACTGGTGTTTTGCCTATATAAATGATGTGTATCATCTAACCCATCCAGGCAAAAATCAACCTGTACTTTTAGCTTTGCTAAATCATGCCAGAATTTTTTATTCCTTGCGCTGCCGTTGGTACTAACTTTTATTACGCAATTTGGAGAACAGTCTCTGAAATATTTAATTATATCTACTGCTTCCATATTCATAACTATGTCTCCAAAATTTCCATTGATATGAATTTTGTTGAGTTGAGCAATAAATTCAGGAGTAAATATTTGTTTGGCCTCCATCAACGTCATATTGTGTTCTATGTAGCCATCATTATATGGGTATCCGTAAAAATTTCGCGGGCATAGCGGGCAAGCCGCATTGCATTTACTAGATATTTCTAAATGTAAAAGTTTAATTTGATTAATATGATACATTAACTTTGCTTGATTTGTCCAAGTAATGCTTTAAGTTTGTTACTGTTTACCTCAGCATTAATTTTAGGAGTATCCTCAGGTACGAATTCTGTGTCGCTTACCCTACTTTGTGCCTTTATATTATCCAATACTGAACTCTTTCTAAACGAATTTACTGGAGCAGAGTCCTCGCCGGCGTCAGTAATGCGCAAAGATTCTAAGTTAAAATCAAGCTCAACTTTTTGTCCTACACCACTGGAGCTACGAGTTTTCATTAACTGTAAATTATACTTGCCGCGCTCACGCATGGCACGACTTGTAAAGATTCCAAACACATTATCTGCGGTATTAATCTTACTGATACCGCCCGAAATATGACTATGATCAAACTCAATTTCTTCTACTGCTGCTCGATTCAACTGAGATGCCGTTACAAATAATACATTTAATTCACGTGCTAAATTGCGTAATTCTTCTGATACATACTTGTCTTTAACAAATAAGTCATTTGGACTGACCTTGGCTGATACAGGCATAATCAAATCTAAATAGTCGACACATAAAAAGTCGACCTTGCGTTTAGTTTTAACCTGTAGCTCTTTCAGATACGCACGGATATCGTTGACGTTTGACTGTGCTGGCATATATTTAATTTGTAAACCACCCGACTTTTTCTGTAGCATCTTAACCTTCATTTCAACAGTATCGATGTCTTTAAAAATGTCTTTGGAACTGGTGTTAGTCATCATGGAATCTAGTCGCATAGAACATAAACCTTCACTAAGTTCTAGTGTCAAATACACTCCGTTGAGTCCTGCTGTAGCCCAGTTGACTGCCAAGTTTTGCATAAACAAGCTCTTGCCCGAGCCGGATCCTCCGGCAAAGATCTGTAGTTCACCACGATTAAATCCACCATACAATAGTTTGTCTAAACTGGGCCAACCAGTAGAGTTTTGCCCATTACCGTCTTTGAGTTTTGTTAATCTAGCACGAGGATCATCAAAATAATCTGTACCTAAATCTTTTTGTAAACTGATTTGAACTGCGTCTTTGATTAACTTTTCAACCGGACTAAACTCGCCCTTTTCTAATAAATCTGCCGACTTTAAAATTGCCCGCTCAAGTTCTTGGCGTCTAGTAAAGCCTTCAAACTCTTCCATAAACCAATCAAAGTGACCGCTGTCAAGATTATCGATAGCGTTAAGGCGTACACCTGTAGCCGCTAGGATTTGTTCCGGCTGCGGAAGCGTTTTATGCTTGTCCGAGTGATCTTTGATAAATTCTGCCGCGGGTCTTAGACTGCGATCAAAATTTTCAGCGTTGTAAATGTTCTGTACACGCACAAAAGATTCTGCGTCTTGCAGCATCATCTCTAAAAATAATTTTTGAACTTCTAAGCTATAGTCTTTTAACAATTTGTTCCCTCATATACATCTATTGGAGATATACCTAAATCACACAAAATCATATTATATAAACAGATATCAAAGTCAAGATATCTTTTAATTTCACCTGGTGTTTCATATGCCATTAATGTGTTATACAATTCAATTTCTTTAGGTGTTGATTTTTTCAAATTTCTTTCGGTACGACACCAATGTTTTAGTTCCTCGTCAATATCTACACCTTGTTTAGCTAAAAAATCAAGCGTATATTCAACATGATTGATTTTGGTATCAATAGGGATCCAATGTATTTTTGTTGAATATTCGGGTCCAAACCAACGCATAATTGTATAACTATGCCCTTCTAATATAGGAATATTAGATAAAAATTTGGCGCCAGTGGGTGTAAAGAATAGATCTTTGGATTCAGGAAAATAGTTATACACCCCTTCTACTATACCCTTTCTGTGCCGTTTTAAAGGATTCATAATGTGAGCAAATACAATATCTTTATTCCAATCTATATCTCTAATATCAATGTATAACCATTTTAGTTTTACAAAAAATGTTCTATAGTGTGTGCTGGCGCATTTAGGATTAGGAAAGAATACTAGATCAATTGACGGATGTTTGTAAGCTAACATTCCCGAAGATTTTTCCTTCAGATACAATGGCTCTAAACATTGCTGTAATAATAAATTTGTATCAATCATATATTTTTTTTAATTTCTTCTTTCTTAACTCAATTTTAATTTTACTAGTTTCTCTGTTCTGTAATATAATTAGCAGGGTTCCTAGCACCCCATAACGAATCACAGCGTCGTTTACATCCTTGATTCCCGCGGGCCAGTTGGGCATACTAACTGCCCATCCTAGTTCTAATGCCCGGTCTATTAGCTTTATACCAGCTTCATCATAGTCTGGTACTACTGTAATATCCTTGCCTAAACTTTTAATTACTTGTACCTGTTGCGTGTTAATATCATTGTGTAATACTGCTAGTCCGTTTATACTCAATGCGTCAAATACTCCTTCGACAACGATTGCTTGTGTCCAATGCGGCTTTTGTAAATCGATCCCAAACACATATCCAGGCTGTGTATCTGAAATAAACTTAGGCTGTCGATTATCTAAAAATCTAGCAGTATTGCCTACTACAACGTTATTGTGTGTAAACGGAATAACAATGCGTTCTCGACTGCGTCCTTCTCCGTCTGGTGATACCATATAGGGATATTGGGTGGGATCTATGCCGCGGTTAATCAAGTATGTCAAATATTTGTCATGCTGAGGATTATTGATATCTAACAATTCTAAATCTGCTGGTAAATCTCGTTCTTCAAACTCGACTGCCTTGACGACTTCTCTGTGACTATCAATAAGTCCATGTATGCTTTTATGTTTTAGGCTTTCGAGATTTAACATCTCAATGTCCTGTTTCTCTACACCTAACCACTCTAGTAACTTGCGAGCTTTAAATGTTAGTGGACGACCTAATACAAAACTAGCGGTATAACCACAGTTAAAACAGTGATAACTCCAAGAGCCGTCTGGGTTGGGTTTGATGCCGCCCCGTTGCCGTCGATCTTGGCTATCGCCTCTGTGTACACAGCAGGGAGCATTGAAAGATGTCCAGCCAGAACTAGTGTGTTTTTTCTTACCGGGTATAAAGGTCAAGACATCAATCATGCTATAATTTTAGCATAATTTTTGACAAAAATCAACCGTTAACGGTACAATAAATTTTGAACATAGCCGGTAGAAATGGCTACAAATGCGCCTTGATTGGCCGGAGGAACTGGATAAGCAGCTGGATTAACACCGCCACTTGGAACTGGCCAATAACCGGATCCACCGGTGATTACGTTGATTGCTGTAACTACACCATTTTCATTAATTACTGCCTCGGCTGTTGCGCCGGCGCCGTCGCCCAATATATTAATTTTTGGTGGAGCAAGGTAGCCTGATCCACCATTGACCACAACAATTTGAGAAAGCACACCGTTGTTGCACACGGCATAGGCTGTGGCTGGAATTCCAGGTGGCTTTGGTGTGGAGTAGATACTGCTGTTAAAACATAGTCGTAACAATGGGTACCAACCAAGAATATTCATCGAAATAGTTTTGGTTTCGTTAAGATAGGTAGTTGATTCTGTAACATTGCGCCAAACGCTTTGATAATTTTGTGCCCATTGTGCTTTGATAGTGCCCGTGTAATGATCCAAATCCATTTGGATAGTGGTTAAGGCAGAACGTGGTTCGATAAAACTTGAGTAAAATTCTGTGTTTTGATAGGTCTGATAATATTGATTACCGTCGCCCCACCCGCCCCAATAGGGATTGCCTGACCAACCGGGCCATGCTTCTGGACTTGCTCCGTCGATACTGGCCTGAGACGTAAGTTGAGTGGTAGGAATAGTCAGCGGAGTACTGGGTATAAACTGTGGTAAAACTGAATTTACAATATCTAATGGGCCGCGAGCTCCAGATTGTGCGTTAGTAAATACTGCTTGATTTAAATCGCCACGGAAGCAAGTAATACTGTAACTTGCTGGCTGTGCTTGAATTTCGTATAAGGCACTAGCTGGAATAGTTACTTTAACTTGCCCAGTGGGTGCGTTAAGTATTACCATTGGTAACTCTAGTAATAAATTTATACCCGCTTGATCTACCACGCGGAATGTAAAGGTACAGCCTGTTACATTTACGGGTTTTTCGTCTTGGTTTACCATGGAGAACGTTAATACGTTGTCAACTCCAAGGTTAATAGTTAGTCGTTTAGCATACACAGGATTGTACCTCGTTGTAAAGTATTGACCGCAGTTGTCCAGCAACAGTAACACCTGAGTACGTTGCTGATATAGGTAGGCTGTGGTAGAATACATAGTAGCTATATTTAGCAAGAAATCTAGCCAGATTATTTTAGGTATAAATATCGCATAATACAAAATATGGCTAATGATATCTTTGAAAAACTCGCAGACAAATATCCGTTTATAACGCTGTGCGTCTATGCCTCCCAAGAATACGTGGGAATCATACAAAATCAAGATGATGTTATAACTACTATCTATGATTTTGGCAGTATTAGTGATCTGGAAGCTAAGAAAAAATTCCTAGAATTAGCCAATGTCTGGTGGTGGGAAAGCAATCGCTCGATTCCCATTAACATTTTCCTAAAAAATGATTGGGATCCGTTCAAGGCCTATACCCGTACCTTTGCCAACAAAGACCTAGAAATTATACATGGCCCGGTTTGTAGCCTTGTAGAAATTGCCCGTAAAAAATCAAAAAGAAAATCTATTACTCTTGTCCGTCGGATGGAGTAATCAGGTTCATATGTAAGGCTACTAACGCCGCATAGGAAATACTATGTGAGTGTTTAAATGTAAAGCCTTTTGAGT
>Ga0164296_1005250_pt1 | contig 11436 bp, 12 predicted proteins | sample GEODES057metaG_FD_113533 | JGI IMG/M metagenome (GOLD analysis project Ga0164296, IMG submission 113533) | Dystrophic lake water microbial communities from Trout Bog Lake, Wisconsin, USA - GEODES057 metaG | ecosystem: Environmental > Aquatic > Freshwater > Lake | place: USA: Trout Bog Lake... | reverse complement strand
CTTCACAATATTGTTTGTATAGAAATCATAGAAGGTCATAGAAAGCGGTCCATGGAAGGCGTCCTATACAGAATCTTGTGAGAGTGGTTCTGGGGTTCTATGGTTTCTATGAAATCCTTCTTCCCTAAGCACCCACCAAAGGGGGGTGCAAGGTCGGCAAGCTTCGCTTGCTGGCCAACATTGTTTGTATAGAAATCATAGAAGGCGGTTCATAGAAGGGGCGGTCCATAGAAGGCGGCAATGAAAATTGATGTACGTACATAGATAAACACTTGTATATACGTATTGTGATTGTAGTAAGTGGATTGACGATGGACGATGACGACGGACGACAACTGCAATTGTGGGTTCATGACCGCCAATACACTCGTTGTACGTGGATTGATCCTGCCATGCCCAAGCCGGCGTCGACACCATGTTCCGACTCGGACACGTTGGGGGGGCTGAACCCGTTGGCCGCCCGGCTCTTTCATGGCGACGTGGTGTCAACGGCCACGAAGATCGTCCGACACTCGCCGGTGCGTGCTGCCACCCAGCTACCAGGCGTGCTCGTGTTGACCGGCAACCGCACTTATGGTCGGGACCGGGGGGGCAAACGTCTCCTGTACCGCTGCGTGCCCGACGACCAACGTCTGCCGCATTTCCTGGTGCCCTATGAGATCAAGCGTCTGGGGTTTTCAAAACGTCTGGTGAACAAATACGTGCTGTTTCGGTGCAAGACGTGGGGTCCGTTGGACCCGCATCCTCTGGGCGAACTGACGGAAGTCCTTGGGGACGTGGACCATCTGGAGAGTTTCTATGAATACCAACTGTATTCCAAATCACTCCATGCGTCTATCAAAGACTTGACCGACCAGACGCGGAAACGGCTGGCCGGCGACAACGCCGTCGAGTCCGCCATTGCCGAGATTCGACGCAAATACGACATAGACGCATTAGACGCATTAGACGCATTAGACGCATTAGAAGATCTGACGGCGAATGCGACCGACGGCGGCGGCGGCGGCGGCACGTACATCTTCACCATTGACCCGCCGCAAAGTGTGGATTACGACGACGGATTCAGCGTGCACACCGACGCCGATGGCCACGACGTCGTCACGGTCTACATCGCCAACGTCTTTGTCTGGCTCGAACAATTCCAACTGTGGGAATCGTTCAGCAACCGAGTAGCCACCATCTACCTGCCCGATCGGTTCCGCCGCCCCATGCTGCCGACCATCTTGTCCGACACGCTCTGCAGTCTCCAATCTCGGCACACGCGCTTCGCCCTGGCCATGGAATTTCGTATCGAAAAAAAGGGATCGGAATCGGGCAAAGAAGCCATACCGATCGCGGTCCGGCCGCCACGGATGGTGGCCGTGCGTCCGGCCGTCAACCACGCCTACGAGAGCCCGGCGCTTCTGTCCGATCCCCATTACCGGCGTCTACACGCCTTGACCGCGGCGTGTACGTCCTCTGCTGCTGCTGCGCGGAACAGCCGCGAGGTGGTGACTTGGTGGATGATCCACACCAACACGTATTTATCCCAATACATGATGTCGGTGAAGCGTGACGGCATCTTCCGAGTGGGGCAGGTCGCGTCCGGCGCTGGCGCTGGCGCGGGCAATTCAGTTTCCGTCGCGGATACTGAACAAGCGGTATCTTTAGTCGAAACTCGCCCCGTCCCTTTGCCGCCTGGTTTGAGTGAGGACGCGGCCCAAGTCATATTGCACTGGAAACATCTGATGGGGCAATATGTGGCGTACGAGTACGACGGTGGAACGGAGGCGACGACGACGACGGATTATACGCACATTTGGCTGGGACGCTCGTCATACATGCACATGACGAGCCCCATCCGACGTCTGGTCGACTTATTGAACCAAATGATTCTGTTTAGCGACACGTTGTCCCCGTCGGCGCGTGCGTTCGTGGCAAAATGGCGCGGCGACCTGGCCTACATCAACACGGCGATGCGCTCCATCCGCAAGGTCGAAAGCACGTGTCAGCTGATCCATCTCTGCACGACGCGGCCGGAGGTCTTGACCACCCCCCACCGAGGCATCGTATTTGACAAGAGCGCGCGTTCCGACTGTTCGATCCCTACAGCACGGCAATTGCCCCCTTCGGGGGCTACCGAAGGGAGTGGATCGAACCCAATTGCCCCGGGCTACGGGGGGGGTGGCCTTTCCGGTTGCTTCGATTACATGGTGTATTTGGAAGACCTCAAGGTCCTGGTGCGTATGCGGTCCTCGACCCGTTCCGTGGACAATTATTCGCGGCACGATTTCCAGCTGTACCTGTTTGAATCGGAAGACAAGGAGAAGAAAAAAATACGCATCGGGTTCGCGGTTGCGAATGGCTAACAAAAGACATGATGTGACAATGTGTGTGAGACAATGATGTATTTTTTTTGCCGACCGCGGGGTTAGCGAATCCCAGCAAAGCTCGCCTGTGACTGGCTACGTTGATCCTCCGCATCCATAAACAGGCGTTCGTCGTGTTCAGTCACGCATTCTTCGTCGAGTTCGTCCACCACGTCAAATACGGCGCGTCCGATGCTCCGACAGTATTCGTGCGTATATTCACTCTCCGGCAAAGACAACCGGCGACAGGCGGTGGAATCCATACTTCTCCCGCGAAACAACATCAACGCCGTCATGTCCGTGAAAGTCACCCCCCGGTCAGCACATTCTTCGGCGATCCGTTCAATGGTCGCGTAATCCTCGTCGATTTCATGGTCAGAATCTGAATGGTCGTCTCGGTACTCGTCGTCAGTATCACTGTCGCTGCTGCTGCCATCGCTGCTGCCGTGAACAGAGTCGCCCACCCTTGTAGATTCAAATAGCGTCTTGCGACAGCAGGGACACGCACAATCGGCGCGGAGCTCGATCTGACGTTTTACGTACCGCATCATACATTCGAAACATATCGTGTGACCGCACGGCGTGATGCAGCGATTACGCGTGGTCGACAACACTTCGTAACAAATCGGACATTCTGCAATATATTTTGCGGAACATTCCGCGGAATGTTCCGAAGACATAGGGGGGGGTGCCGTTTCCATGGAATTGTATTTGAAATACATGCATGGTGAGTTCATATTGTGCTGGGCATCAATTTTACACACATACATAAAGGTTCCCATCGGTTCCCATAAACAAAACGTTGTCATCATCATCATCATCATCATCATCATCATCGTATGTCAGATGTCGAGTATGTTTCGTGTGAACGTATTGTGGAATTGGAACAAAAAGAGCGCGAGTATCCGATATTGGAAGAGCAAATAGCTACCATGCAACGGCAATACGTGGAACTCTTGCAAGAATACAGAGAACTCTTGCGAGAAAACGAGGAGTTGCGACAGCGACAGCGACAACCCGAACATGTTTGTTGTAACATTATGTGATGTGAGATGGTTGGTGGTCAGATGATTGTTTTGTGTTAGATGTCATCGATACAGATATCGACGCCGCCGCCATCCGTGTCGTCCGCTGCGGTGCTGTCATTGTTGTCGTTGTCTGTTTTTACCGTAGCGCGCGGTTTGCGCGCCAACGATGCCCCGAAATCGTCGTCGGCTTCTTCGTGGCTGAAAACCAGATGGTCCGCGCTGACTCCGGCCGTCCCGCCGCTGACCCCCGTCATCGTCTGGACGTAGCGCACGAGGACATGCACTTGGGTGGACGGTATGTTGGCGAGTCGGTTCATTTCTTCGCCACTGTAGACTTCGAGGAGGTCCGTGGTCTGCGTTTTGGTCGTGTCGACAGAGGCCCAGTCGCGGATACCGACCAGCACGACGGTACCGACGGCGACCATGTTGTTGCGCTTGTTCCGCCCCCGGAACTTGCTGCGAATCACGCACTGCATTTCCGCCCCGGCCACAGTATGTATTTGACACCGCCCTTGGCCGTAGAGCTTGGTGACGACGGCATAGATTTCTTCGTCCGATTGCGAGAGCCGAAGGGCCGCCATGCCGCCGTCATATCCCGACGAAAACTTGCGCGCCTGCGACTTGGCCCGGTTGCCTCCAATTGAATTCTTCACCATCTTGATGTATATGTGTATGTACGTACGTAAGGTATAAGTAGATGATGATGAGGGGGGGTAGTAACCTTTCCTATCAATTTTTTTGTTGTCTCTGATGGCGATAGATATCCGGCTGTACAGCGCCGATGGGTACTACCGAACTGTACCGTTTGCTGTGTTTCAAATTCATATTGAACAACAACGACACGGGACCAACGGAAGTTGGAATTATGTATACAAACGACACCGTATCGGAATTAGCTTTCACAGGTGTCGTCGATGGGCTACAACAACTACGTACTTGCACCGTTTCTGGACGTGGTTGCACATGCACGCCATTGGTTGATCTGCAGGTATTTCCCATATGATATGCACTTAACAAAAAAAGGGAGGGGGACCCCCTTTTTGTTGTTGGTTTTTATTATTATTTTTATTTATTTTTATACTGTCTTTATGCCGTTGTCGTGTATTTACATGTTCTGGGTCTGGGTCGAAGGTTCGTCGTGCAGATTGCACACAAAGTCGTGAGGGGACTGGTGTTGGTACAGATTGTCCTCGTCGTCCTTGAGGTAAAGAACACCGTTGTGGGTGTACTCGCGCGTCACCACTTCGGCGTCCTCGTCTTCGTCCTCGTCGAGAGCGTCCAGATCCTCCCGAATCGAGTCAGGCAGAACTGCCGTGCGTACAGACGCCGTATCGTTCGTCTCGTCCAACTGCGTCGTATCAGCAGGCTCCTGGTCCGGTGTGGCAGGCTTCTTCTTTGGTGCCGCCGGGGTCTTGCGAGCCTTCTGCGGTTTAGGTGGCGTCTGCGCTTCTGTCGGCGGTTGAGTGGTGTTCGCCGACGTCAACAGCTGGTTCACCGCGGTCTGGGCGGCTTGCTTCTTCGTCTGCGGCTGCGCCGCCACCGTATCACCGGTCTCGGCAACTTCCTGCGCCTGTGCCTGCGCCGCGGGTGCGGCCTTCTTGCGTGGTGCGCGCTTCTTGGGCGCCGGTGCTTCCACCTCAGCAGGAGCCTCGGCAGCCACTTCCGCGGCAACCGTGTCAACCTCAGCAGCAGCAGCAGCAGCAGCCACTTCCGCGGCGGGAGTAGTAGCCTTCTTGGCCCGTGGCTTGGGTGCGGCCCGCGGCTTGGGCGCCGCCTTGGGCTTCGGTGCCGGCTTGGGTTTCGTGTTCATGGCCTTCAGGTTGGCCACGTAAAACGCATCAAACGCTTCGAGAACCTGCGGGTCAGCAAACGCTTCCGGTGGCACGGGCACAGCCGCCTCGGGATTCAAGGGAAGCAGCGACAGCCACTTGGCCAACGCGTACTTGGGCTTGCTGGCCGCCTTCATCCCGGGCGGGAAATGAAACACGGGCGCGTGCTGAGCCAGAAAGGCCGTGTCAATGTTGGCGGTGGCGTTGGTGGTCATGGTGTTGGCGGACATGGTTCGTGGTTCGTGCTGTTGGTTTGATTGGGTAATTATTCTATGAACGTGGTGAAAATGTGTCGATCAATTTTACGTTTTTCGCCATATTATTGCAAAAAAGGCTTTATACCGTTTTGCGCACACCAATTGCTGCGCTGTCCGTGAATTCTCACATATAATTGTATAGATATCTCACAACTACGTTGCCATGGCGACCTTTACGACGACATCGATGGCCGTTCCCGCGACGACCGTGGCAGGCGAAGGCACCTACGGGTGCGTGTTGCGCCCGCCGCTGGCCTGCCGCCGCGACCAAGACGTTGACGGCAGGCCCGTCGACTACACCGGCAAGGTATCGAAACTGATGGATATCACCGACGCCAAAATCGAGCAAGAAAAATACCATGCGATGGAGAAGATTGACCCCGACCACCATTTTCATTATCCCACCCCCATGCGGTGCTTTTTACCCAAAGATCCCACGAGCGGCGAGATCACCGACGAGGTCCACGACCGCATCAAGCATTGCAAAGCCCAGGAAGAAATTCTCGCGAACTTGGACCATTACCAGGTACTTCTCATGCAGGACGGGGGACTCGATTTGTTGGGGTTCGCAAACGACATAAACGAGAAGGTTCATGCGATCCACACCAAGTATCGCGGGTCGATCTCAGAGTCTGCGGCAAACAAAAAGGCAGAATTGAAGGAACAGGTAAATCGCCTAAAACGGTTCTGGGAGAACGCCATCATCCTCTTCTACGGCCTGCAGCGCCTCAGGGATGCCCCCGCCGAGGAGACGGGAGGCTGGGTGCACAACGATCTCAAACCCCACAATGTGGTGTATCTCGAGGAGGAAGATCGGGTCGCCATGATCGATTTCGGGATGCTCCAACAGGCCGAGGACATTGTTCGAGACGCCAACGCCAGCACCTACAGTTTCGCCCGTTTCCACTGGAATTTCCCCCCGGAAATGTTTTTTTATCACCGCGAGCGGTTCACCAACATGCAGAAACGATCCGAGACGGACCGAGCTACCCTCTACGCAGTACCTTACCAAAACGCGGTGCTACACAACATTAGACGGACCGATAAAATGAAGGAAGAGGTGGACGGAAGCTATCCTGCCCACGAGTACAACGAGTCGTTAAGCTCACTGGCCTGTGTCTTGAATATGGACGAAGCCGCCATCCATTCGGTCAGCGCCGGATTTTTGAGACAATTCATCTTACAAACGCCGCGCGACACATCGTTCAAAACATTTCTTCAGGCATCGATTTCCACGTTGGACGTCTACGGACTGGGCATTGCACTGCAGTATGTCATGAACCGTATCGGCGACCTGCGCGACAAATCGTTGTCAGATCTTCACAGTGATCTGATGGACCTCTTCGTGTCAATGTGGGATTCGAACCTCTACGGCCGCATTGCCCTCGACCAAGCTTTAGAACGTTACCAGACTATTTTACTTGAACATGGGCTGCAGGTCCGACATCCCCCGACATGGAGTAGTAGTAAAACAAAAACGTCTAAATTGAAAGTCCGAGGGGTCGTACGGGCCGACGAACCTTGGGTTCCCGCATCACTCCACCATCCCATGTTACAGAAGTCACCGTCGCAATCGCAATCGCAATCGCAATCGCAATCGCAAGGTTCGTCGTTGAGCACGGTATTCAAGGAACTGACCACGACACCATTGCCCACGGAATCTCCGTCCGTGTCTCGAAAAAAAATCAAGACGCCCGAAGCGCCCCAACGAAATCACAAACGACCCCGTAGTCGAGACATATAGACACAGTAGACACAGACCTACTCATGTTGTTACGTATTATACGTATTAACGTAACGTAACAACAACACTGTCACTCACCTCACCCACTCTGGACCCTACCGCCGGCTGCGAGTGTGGCGCGCGGTGCGCGCGCTCGGACGACGGCTACCGAACCGCGTGGCGAAATACAACGCGGCGGGAACCGCCAAATCCGTCAAGGTCGTGCCGCCGCGGTACCGTTGCGAAAAGCGCGAACGACGCATGCGCCGCGCGGTCTTCTTCAATTGACGCTTCGATTGACGCTTCGATTGACGCTGACGACGACGTCCGCCCACGTAACTGGCCGCCACCTGACCGTTGTAAGCCAACACATTGCCCTGGACACCTCCCACCGCGTGCTGATCTGGGCCCGCACCTGCCACGGCCGTCATGTATTGCGCCGCGCCGGCACCCCCCACCATTTTCGTGCTACAAGACATTCTGTGGATCTATACATTGGTCATAGAAGTTTAACTTTAGGGATCAAGGTTGGAACAGAACCATTCAAACATCCAAACCGGATTCGAACGGAATGGGAACAGCGCAGCAATTGGGTACGGGAACGTGTTTAGTTGAATTGATAGCCGCTATCTGACGGTACAGGACCTGCAAGGCATGGTACATGCGTACAACAAGCACCAAATTCGCTAAAGTCAGGAAAAACAAAAACACACAGTACAGACAAATGGTCCACACGTACGGATAGACCTGGTTGTACACGACGTTCACCACCGGACGCACCAGGTCTTTGGCGTAACGTTGCACGTCTTCTTTACGGAAAAAATCAAGACATATCTCGCTGAATCTACGGCGTTCCATTAAAATGGTATGGCTTGGCTTGGCTTGGCTTGGCTTGAGTTGGCTTGACTTGAGTTGTCGGGACATTTTTCAAACCCGCACTTGGACGGACAACGCGTACCCCCCACGACATGCATCCATAGATTCCATAGACAGATTCATATACATGATCTTTGTGGGGGGTACGCGCGGGTACGCGTGTGTGTGCGTCGGTGAGCAAGTGCCCGATTTCTCATGAGACATCATCATTGGAGCATTTGAAGCATTTGACGCAATGGCCGAACACATTTACGATCCCAACGAACCGTTTGACTTTAGCCAGCTAAAGCTGACCCCCCCGACCCTCCTGACCGGCGGCCACCATTTCATCAAATACGTCATGCGTGATTTCCCCCTGTACCTGCAGACGGGCAAATGCTGCACCAAGCAGGGGATTGTGAAAGCGGGCAAGAAGATGTATTGTGACCTCGTCTTCACCAACGAGCACGAGACCTTCATCCGCTGGTTGGAAAATTTAGAAGAATACTCACAAAAGTACATTTTTGACCACCGCAGTCAGTGGTTCGAAACGGGACTGGAAATGCACGACATTGAGAATTCGTTCACGTCGCCCATCAAACTGTACAAATCCGGCAAATACTACCTCTTGCGGGTCAACATCCCGATGCGTTTAGGCAAATGCACGCTCAAGGTCTACGACGAGGACGAGACGCCCATTGACCTCGACACGATCCGCGACACGACGCAAATGTACACCATTTTAGAGGTGCAGGGCATCCGCTGCTCGGCGCGCAGCTTTCAAATCGAAGTGGAAATGAAACAAATGATGGTATTGAAACCCAGCAACCTCTTTGAACGGTGTGTGATCTCACGGGGAGGCGGCAGCGGCGGCGGAAACTCCTCCGTTCCTTCCCATTTTGTTCGTGACCATGAGTCCAAGCCCTCTTTACCTGGAGCCGAGGCCGAGGCCGAGGCCGAGCCCGAGCCCGAGGCCGAGCCCGAGCCCGAGGCCGAGCCCGAGCCCGAGCCCGACGAAACCATGGACCGGGACGAGGAGGCAGTGGCCGATGTGGACCCGACCCTGGACCCGGACCAGATAAAGAGGGATCGGACTGACATGGAACAGAATGGGACCGGGACCGGGACCGGGACCGGGACCGAAGATACGGCAGGCACCATCGGCACCGGCGGTGCCTCTGACTGGGATTTAGAAGAAATCGAGGTGATGGAGACGGAAACGGATACTGTCCCGGCGGTCCATATCAAAGACCGCAATGACGTGTATTACGAAATGTACCTGACCGCTAAACGCAAGGCCGAGGCTGCGCGGGAAGCCGCGGTCCGGTCGTTCTTAGAAGTCAAACGGATCCAGCAATTGTATCGGATCCACGATCCCGATCCCGATCCCGATCCCGATCCCGATCCCGATACTGATACCGATCCACATGCCGATCCAGATACAAAAACGCCAGGACGGTGATATTCGCACGACGCCGCCGCGCGGGGTCACGAAACAATCCGTGACTAATATATATTCATCATCCCACCATGGCGAACATGTTTAAGAACATTCAGGCGAAGCTCTTTTCGGGAAAGACCGTCCCCATCCTCATTTTGATTGTCTTGGTCGTGGCCCTCTTCTACTACTCCTCGTCCAAAGGAAGTATTTTAGACAAAATGAGCGGCGCGCCCGCCGCCGCCACGACCACGCAGGCCTCGGCGCCAGTCGCCCCGGTGGCTTCCGCGCCGCCGGCCGCCCCCTCCACCAACGCCGGGGGCTACGCACTTCAGCCGATTGCCAACCCCGACGAGCTCCTCCCCAAGGACCAGAACAGCCAGTGGGCCGCCCTCAACCCGATGGGCACGGCGGTCAACACCCCGGACCTCCTCCAGGCCGGCTACCACATTGGTCTCGACACGATCGGCCAGACGCTGAAGAACGCCAACTACCAGCTCCGATCGGACCCCATCATCGAGAAGAAGGACATTGGCCCGTGGCTTCAGAGCACCATCGAGCCGGACTACGGCCGCGTGCCCCTGGAGATCGGCAGCGGTGCCCGGTAAAACGGAAACAAAAAACGATAAATGATTGCGCGATCCATATCCATGAATGAATGTATATGAATCTGAAAAAATTGACAGGGAGATGGAGGCATCGAGCCGATGTATCATTATCAATACATAAACCATGAACATGAACAATTCCACGTTTTCCACGCTCTTTCGCATGCCGGCCCGGGGCTTCCAAGACGTACTCCGAAGTTACTACGACACCACCATCATAGAAGACTGGGTCGTCGCCCCGCACGTGTCTGTGGTCGGTTACCCGACATTTTATACCGAGTACGGCGAATGGCACGTCTTGATGCACCGGGTGCATCGAGGCGCTTTTCTACCCCCGAAGGAGTACGAGCTGATCCGACAACGCATGAACCAGATGGTGGCCTCCTGGATTGAACGGGGATGGGTCAGTCGCAAAACCTACTGCGATCACGACGATGTCGATGTACCGATCAACTGGTACGCACTCTATCGAGTGGAGGACGCCCCGCTCGTCGCTCCGTCGTTTCGTACAAACATGGCCGCCACGGCCGCTGCCACGGCTACAAATAGTTCAAATACAAATCACCACCACACCACGAATGCCGCAAATGTGGAACATGCCGCCGCAAATCCCTATTGGCCCGAAAGCGACGACGACACGGAGTACGCCTATTACGAAAATTACGAAAATTACGACGAGTACTACGGCGGCTACCGAGACATGCCGCCTCTGATTGACATGGAGACGGGAGAAATCATGGAATATGACGACGCATGGGGGGCACTCGATCAATATCAACAATACAGTGCGTCCCGCCGTGCCAACATTCCGTTACCCAAGACAGAACATGTCCTCTTGGACGATACGAAAGAAATGATGCCCGACGTTTGCTGTATTTGTCTCGATCCCCATGAACGCCACCATGCGGTCACCCTGAAAAATGAAACGGGCAATCCGTGCCACGAAATGGGCATGTGCTGCTTCCTGCAGTGGTCCAAACGCAACCGCGAACGCCATACGCCGGTGCAATGTCCCATGTGCAAATCGCGGGTCACTACCATCGTGTATCAATACTGTCTGCCCACGATCCACCCCCCCGCTTCGGTCCGGACCAAAACACACACTCGGATTTCGTCTTATACGTCCTCTGCCTCTGCCTCGTCCTCCGCTTCGTCCTCCGCCTCGTCCTCGTCACAAAAGTAAAAATGAAATTCTGTCGGAAGCGTCTCCAAATGATGGCTGGCATTGTGAAACGTGGAAGTCATTCCGTCACGCCAATATCCACAAAAATCTATGCCCGATTCCATGAAAATCGCGTCGATCGTGAACCCTTTTTCTTTTAGACGCGCATACGCCGCCAACGGGGGCGT
>Ga0164296_1005248_pt1 | contig 11438 bp, 12 predicted proteins | sample GEODES057metaG_FD_113533 | JGI IMG/M metagenome (GOLD analysis project Ga0164296, IMG submission 113533) | Dystrophic lake water microbial communities from Trout Bog Lake, Wisconsin, USA - GEODES057 metaG | ecosystem: Environmental > Aquatic > Freshwater > Lake | place: USA: Trout Bog Lake... | reverse complement strand
TCAACCTGATACCCCTCTCGGTCATCCCCGAGATCCGGATCACGGACAAGGGCCTTGTGACCGTGCCCGACACGCGCGTCATCCCGCTTTTCGAGTCGGCCTAGAAAACGTTCGGAATCGGGGTTCCCTTCTGGTTGGCTGCGCGCCCCGATGAGCTTTAATTTCGACAAGCCGACGGACCGCAAGGGGTCCGACTCCCAGAAGTGGCAGAAGTACGCGGGCCGCGACATCCTGCCCATGTGGGTGGCGGACATGGATTTCGACGTCGCGCCCGCGATCGTCGACGCCCTGAACAAGAGGGCCGCCCATCCGGTCTTCGGCTACGCGCGCCCCCTCCAGTCGACCGTGGACGCGGTCGTCGGGGCGATGGCCGGGCGCTACGGCTGGAACGTCGACCCGTCCTGGATCGTCTGGCTTCCCGGGCTGGTGTGCGGGCTTAACGTCCTCTGCCGCGCCTTCGCGGACGAAGGCGACGAGGTGCTGAGCCTCTCCCCGGTCTACCCGCCGTTCACGGCTGCGCCGAGGTACCAGGGGCGCGTGGCCCGCAGCGTCCCGCTCGCGCTCGACTCCGCCGCCCGGAGGTGGGAGATCGACTGGGACGCGCTGGAACGCGCGGTCACGCCGCGCACCCGGCTCTTCATCTTCTGCCACCCCCACAACCCGGTGGCCCGCATCTGGAGCCGCGACGAGCTCTCGAGGATCGCGGACTTCTGCGCCCGCCACGGGCTTATCCTCTGCTCGGACGACATCCACTGCGACCTTCTGCTGGGGCCTGGCGCGACCCACGTCCCGTTCGGGGTGGCGGCGCCCGCCGTCCTCCCGCGCAGCGTGACGTTCATGGCCCCCAGCAAGACGTACAACGTACCCGGGCTCGGCACGTCCTTCGCCTTCATCCCGGACCCGGCGCTCCGCGCGCGGTTCAACAAGGCCTGCGCTGGGATCGTGGCCGAGGTGACGGCCCTCGGCTACGCCGCCTGCGAGGCCGCCTACAGGGACTGCGAGCCGTGGCGCCTGGAGCTCGTCGCCTACCTGCGCGCGAACCGCGACTACCTCGTGGACTTCGTGTCGCGCGAGCTGCCGGGCGTGAGGATCGAGGCGCCGATCGAGGCGACGTACCTCGGCTGGCTCAACGTCGGCGAGCTGAAGCTCGCCAACCCGGTCAAGCACTTCGAGGACCACGGCGTGGGCCTGAGCGACGGCGCCCCCTTCGGGGCCACGCCCGGAAGCCACGTCCGGATCAACTTCGGATGCCCGCGTTCCACGCTGGCCGAGGGGCTGTCGCGGATGAAGGCGGCCCTCCACGCACGATGAGCGCCGACACTCCCACGGGTCGGACGCTCCTTGTCAGGAACGCGGACATGCTGGTCACCATGGACGGCAGGCGCCGGGAAATCCGCGGGGGCGGGCTGTTCGCCGAGGGCGGCCGCATCACCGCCGTCGGCGCCACGGGCGAGCTCCCCTCGACGGCCGACCGGGTCATAGACCTCGCCGGGCACATCGTCGTGCCCGGCCTCGTCAACACGCACCACCACATGTACCAGAGCCTGACGCGCGCGCTCCCCGCCGCGCAGGACGCGAGCCTCTTCGGCTGGCTGGAGGCCCTCTACCCGGTGTGGGGCCGGATGACCCCGGAGATGCTGCGGGTCTCGACGCTGACGGCGATGGCCGAGCTCCTGCTCTCGGGCTGCACGACCTCGAGCGACCACCTCTACCTCTACCCGAACGGCTGCCGGCTCGACGACACGATCGAGTCCGCCAGGCAGATCGGGATGCGGTTCCACGCCTCGCGCGGCAGCATGAGCGTCGGCCGCAGCCGCGGCGGCCTGCCGCCCGACAGCCTCGTCGAGGACGAGGCGGCGATCCTCAGGGACTCCCAGCGCCTGATCGAGGCGTACCACGACCCGGCGCGCTTCGCGATGCAGCGGATCGCGGTCGCACCCTGCTCCCCGTTCTCGGTCAGCCGGGAGCTCATGCGCGAGGCCGCGGTGCTCGCCCGGTCGTTCAAGGTGTCGCTCCACACCCACCTGGCGGAGAACGACAACGACGTCGCCTACAGCGCCGAGAAGTTCGGGATGACGCCGGCCGAGTACGCCGAGGACCTCGGCTGGGTCGGCCCCGACGTGTGGCACGCGCACTGCGTGAAGCTGGACGAACCGGGAATCGGGCTCTTTGCGGCGACGGGCACCGGCGTCGCCCACTGCCCCTGCTCGAACATGCGGATCAGCTCCGGGATCGCGCCGGTGTGCCGGATGGTGGAGCGGGGCGTCGCCGTCGGGCTCGGCGTCGACGGCTCGGCCTCCAACGACTGCGCCAACATGCTCGGCGAGACCCGGCAGGCGCTGCTCCTGCAGCGTGTGGGCCTCGGGCCGTCCGCGATGACGGCCCGCCAGGCCCTCGAGCTGGCGACCCTGAACGGCGCCCGCGTCCTCGGGCGCGACGACATCGGGAGCCTCGCCCCCGGGATGGCCGCCGATTTCGCGGCGTTCGACCTGCGCAGCGCCACCATGGCGGGCGCGCTCCACGACCCGGTCGCGGGGCTTGTCTTCTGCGCCCCCGGGCGCTCGAGCTGGGTCGTCGTTAACGGGAAGGTCGTCGTCGAGGACGGCGAGCTGCGGACGGTCGACCTGCCCGTGGTGATCGAGAGGCACAACCGCCTCTCGCTCCAGCTCGTGTCCGGCTAAGGCGCGGGCACGAAGGGGCGTGCAACCGATGCGCATCGGGAAAATAGAGGTCTCCTCCAACCTCTTCCTCTCGCCACTGGCGGGCTACACGAACCTGCCCATGCGGCTCACGATCCGGGAGCTCGGGGGCCTCGGCTGGGCGACGACCGACCTGGTCAACGCCCGCTCGCTCCTCGAGCGCAACCCCACGGCGCTCAAGCTCGTCGAGTCGAGCCCCGAGGACCGCCCCCTGGCGATCCAGCTCTTCGGCAGCGTCCCCGAGGAGATGAGGGACGCGGCCGCGATGTGCGAGTCGATGGGGGCCCAGTCGGTCGACATCAACATGGGCTGCCCGGTGAAGAAGGTGACCAAGATCGGCGGGGGCTCGGCGATGATGACGGAGATGAAGAAGACCGCCGACCTGGTCAGGGGCATGGTCGAGGCGGTGGGGATTCCGGTGACCGCGAAGATGCGGCTCGGCTGGGACTCCGACAACATCACGGCGCCGGACCTCGCCCGGGAGCTGGAGGACGCGGGCGTCGCTGCCGTGTTCGTCCACGGGCGCACCCGGGCCCAGGGATTCTCGGGCGCGGTCAACCTGTCGGGCATCCGCGCGGTCGCCTCGGCCGTCAGGTCGATCCCCGTGATCGGAAACGGCGACGTCACCACCCCGGAGGCCGCGAAGCGGATGCTCTCGGAGACCGGGTGCGCCGGCGTGAGCATCGGCCGGGGGGCGTTCTACGACCCGTGGATATTCCGGCGGACCGCGCACTTCCTGGCCACGGGGGAGCTGCTTCCGGAACCCGCCTTCGCGGAGCGCATCAGCGTCCTGAGGCGACACTTCGAGCGCTACTGCGCATTCTACGGCGAGGCCCGCGGGGCTAGGCTCTTCCGCAAGGTCGCGCCGTGGTACGCGAGGCGCTTCGGCCCGTCGAAGCCCTTCAAGCAGCGGATCCTCACGATCGAGTCGCGGGCCGACTTCGAGTCGGTGGTGGCCGAGTACCTCGCCTGGCGCTCGGCCTTCTGCGACGGGTCGGGCGAGCTGCTTCCGAAGTTCCGGCCCGCGCCCCTCGCCCAGAACTTCGACGGGGACGAGGCCGACGTCTTCAACCGGGCGTCGATCCCGGTGCCCCGCGGCCCCGTGGACACCTGGTAGGCGGGACCGCCGTCAGTAATTCTTGGAGCAGATCGCGCCCGAGGTGTCCTTGAAGTAGATCAACTTGTTCACAGCGTCGATCTTGTCGAAGGTGATGCCGAGCGCGCTCTCGACGACCATTCCCTCGCGCACGATGCTTCCGTTGATGAGCGCCCTGGAGGGCGTCCCCTGGAACACGCCTCCGATGCTCGCGCCCGCGACGAAGGTCCTGAAGGCCGGGCTCGCCTGCGGGGCGGCCTCGATGCGCGTGCTGTTGACCTTCACGTCGCTCGTGATCGTGGTCTGCGCCATCACCTCGGCGACGGCCGGGGTCGGCGTCGGGGTCGGGACCTCGGCGACCGTGTCGACCTTCGGGACGACCTTGGGCGCAGCATCGACCTTCACCGGCGTTGGGGTCGGCTTCGGCTTCGGGGTGGGAGGCGCGATCTTGATCTCCTTGCTCGGGGCGGGGAAGAAGATGCGGTAGCTGTAGAGCCCGCCAATCGCGAACGCCACGACGAGAACCGCGACACCGGCCTTCGCCACGGGGCTGAGCGCCGCCCGCTTGCGCAGGACGTCGGGCTTGCCCGGCTTAACGACCGGCTTTCCCCCAACCTTGATCGGCGCCTCCGCGGCGACCTTGATGTTGAGGCCGGGCTTGACCGGCGGTTTGGCCGACGCGGGAGTGGCGCCCGGGGCGGCAAGCGACAGCTTCGGCACGCCCCCGGGAACGGGCGGCTCGGCCGCGGTGCCCGGCGGGGGCGGCGGAGGCGCGGAAAGCACCGACATCGGCGGCATCGTCGAGGACCCGCGCGGCGGGGGTGGAGGAGGCGCGTCGGGCATCGGCATCGGCATCGGCGGGCGCGAGGCCGAGGGCGGGGGCGGCGGAGGGGGCAAGTCCGCGGGCGGGTAGCCGGGCGGCTCGGGAAGCGGTTCCGGGGGCGCGACGAAATTTTCCGGTGCGGGCGGGGGCGGGCCTCCCGCGGGGCTTCGCTTGGGCCTCAGCTTGAACTTGGGAAGGTCGTCGTCCTGGGCCGCCGGAGCGGGCGCGGCCTGGCGGGGAATCGGCGCCGGAGCCGGCGGGGGCGGGGGAGGAGGAGGCGGAGGAGGAGCCGCTTCGGGAATGAACGGCTCCGGGGCGGGCAGGGGCGCCTCCGCCTTGGAAGTCGTTTCGCTTGAGAGATTTAATCTCGGCTTAAGCCGGAGACGACCTGCTCCATCCGCCCCCTCCGCAGCCGGCGGAGGCGGGGGTGGCGGAGCGGCCGGGGCCTCCGGAGGAGGAGATGAGCCACCCCCCGCCGGTGCACGCGGCTTCAGGCGCAAGGGTTGCGGCTCGTCGCTCATTAGGGGATGAATAAACGACTTAACAGGCAAAACACGAAACCAAAAAGATTCACTCGCGGTCATAACCGGCGGACTCCAAACTCACCAACTGCCCATGAAACGCCTCGTTCCGATCGCCCTCGCGGCCGCCGTTCTCGCAAATTCCAGCTGCCACATGTTCTCCTCCAAGAAGAACCCGGCGGCGCCGAAGGAGAGCAAGCACGTGGCGAGCGACGTCGAGAAGGACTTCATGCGCCGCTGGGTCGACAAGCGCAGCGCCGAGCTCGTGGCCCAGGGATCCTCGCCGGCGGCGGCGCACGACCAGGCCGTCTCCGAGTTCAAGGCGACGTACACCTACGTCGGCTCCTCGCGCCCCGGGAAGTGAGCTAGTTGTTCCGCTTCACGCCGACGACTTCCATCTCGAAGACGAGCGTGGCATAGCCGGGAATTCTCGGCGGGCTGCCCTTCCGCCCGTAGGCGAGCTCGGGCGGGATGATCACCGTCCACTTGTCCCCCACCCTCATCATCTGGAGGATCTGGTCCCAGCCCGCGATCACCTCGCCCCGGTCGATGCGGAAGGTGAAGGGCTTGGACGGATCCAGGTTCTTGTCGAAGACCTTGCCGTCCAGGAGAGCGCCAATGTAGGTCACGCTCGCCATGTCGCCGGGCTGGAGCAGGGCGCCGCTGCCCGTCTTCTCGACGACATAGCGGATGCTCATCGAAGTCTCCTTGGCGTCGGGCCAGCGCTTCTCGACGACGTCCACGTCCTCGGGGGGAAGCCTCTCGCGCTGGGCGCGGGCCGCGACGGGCGCCACCAGAAGCAGGCAGAGGAGCGCAGCGAACCTTAGGGGGGTCATGCAGGAGTAAGCTGCAAAGCCGCCGCCCTGGGTCAAGAAACGACCTTGGCCGCCGGATGGGCGGCGATCAGTGAGAGGCCCCGCGCCAGGAGGGTCTTGCCCGGCTCCATCCTGTGCCAGGGCGACGCCCCGGAGGGGTGCGGAAGCGGGATGCAGTCGGCCTGGCGGCCCGCGAGCGACACCCGGAACGACTTGCCGACCATGTCGGCAAGCGGGGCGGGCTCGAGGAAGCGCCCGATGGCGAGCTTGCCGACCGGGATCACGAGGCTCGGCTCAAGGATCCTGAACTCGCGCTCGAGCCAGTGGGAGCAGGCCTCGATCTCCGAGGGGTCGGGAACGCGGTCGCCCCCCTTCGGGAGCTTTCCGGGGAAGCAGCGGCACACGGCCGCAAAATAGACGCGCGAGCGGGTTTCGTCCTCGGACCAGCCGAGGGCCGAGCCAAACCACTTGAACAGGGTCTTGCCGGCCGTCCAGGCGAAGGGGCGGCCCATGACCGGCTCCTTGTCCCCCGGCGCCTGCCCGACGAGGACGATCCGGCTCGCGACGGGCCGGCCCACGACGACGGGCTTGTGCATCCGGGGGCAGCGGTCGCACGCCCTCAGCAGGGACAGGTGCCTTTCTATCGGGGTCTTGGGCATAAAAAAAGGATGGAGGCCTTTGACGGCGCTCCATCCCTTGCAAAATCTCGCTGTGCGCGGGTCTTAGTAACGACGCTCGCCGCGGTCGCTGCGACCGCCGCCGCCGCCGCCGAAGCCACGACCGCCGCCGCCGCCGAAGCCGCGACCACCGCCGCCGCCGAAGCCGCCGCTCGGGCGATCTTCCTTCGGGCGGGCCTCATTGACCGTCAGCTGACGGCCGCCGAGCTCGACGCCGTTGACCTTCTCGGCCGCGATCTTGGCCTCTTCGGCCGTGCCCATGGTGACGAAGGCGAAGCCGCGGGGGCGGCCCGTCATCTTGTCCATAGCGACGTAAACGTCGGTAACGGTACCGAACTGGCCGAAGTGCGAGCGGAGCTCGTCTTCAGTCGTTTTGAACGAGAGATTTCCAACGTATAGTTTGGAATTGCTCATGATGTGATGTTCGTAGAGCCACCGTCCGCTGCCAGTCCGTTCCCACCGTCGGGTTTCGAAATCATCACTTGAGCAAACCGCTCAGCCAACGACTCACCAGAAGCTGTCACCAAAACGCTTTCTCTAACGATGCTTGGCACGCTGCACGGCCGCGACCTGGGCGCAAGACTATTCCGCACCCCCCCTCGGGCGGGTCCGTCTCAGGACTTATTCAGCTCCCGCAACTTGGACCGGACCCAGTCGTCCAGCATGGCCTTCTCATAGCGGAGCGGGTCGCTCGGGTCGGGCGTCAGCTGGGTGTCGAAAGCCATGTCCCGCCGGCTCTCCGTGCCCTGGAGGACGACCCTGCCCGAGGCGTCCGTGACCGTGTAGGAGAACTTGAACGCGGGCGGGTAGATGGCCTTCACGATCCTCACATCCATCCATTCCGGCCCCCTCCAGGGCTCGAAGTCGCCGGCCAGGTCGATGTCGGTGAAGACCACCTTCAGGTGGTAGCCCTCCGGCAGCCTGGCCGTGGCGTCGCGCTCGAGATACTCGCGGATCTGGGAGAGGATCGAGTCGCGGCCCTTTTCGGTCGGGCTGCTCATGTCCTTCACGTCGGTGAAGCTCTCGGGATGGTCAAAGATGACCTCAGTGCGCGAGGCCGCTCGGGGGGCGTCGGGACCCATGGCGGCGCATCCCGCCAGAAGCCCCAGGAGGGCAAGGGAAAGAAGGCTCACTGTTTTCATGGTGGAGGGGGGCGGGGCGCGTGCTGCGCCCCTTCGCTTGGCTTATACGTGAAACCCGAGGTTTCGGGGGCGGGTTCCCCGCAATATAGGCCCAAAGGGCGCGTTTTCCATTGAAAACGCCCCTTTGGGCCCCGGTCCGGGTCCCTTTTGGGCTTCGCCCCGGCCCGGCTCCACGCAAGATGGGGCCATGACACCAGGCACGAGCAAGGGCGGGGCTCTCTTCAACTGGCTCTCGGAGCGTTCAGCCGGGGTCCTGCTTCATCCCACGAGCCTCCCCGGGAACCAGGGGGTCGGCACGCTCGACGCCTCGGCTGTCGCCTTCCTGGATTTTCTGCAGGCCGCGGGCATGTCCTGGTGGCAGGTATGCCCGCTGGGCCCCACCGGGTACGGCGACTCGCCCTACCAGTGCTTCTCGGCTTTCGCCGGCAATCCCTACCTGGTCGACCTGGGCGACTTTGTGTCGCGCAAGCTCCTCACGGCCGCGGAGATCGCCCCGCTGTCGCGGCTCTCGCCGGCCGCGGTCGACTACGGCGCGCTCTACCAGCTGAAATGGCCGCTGCTGCGCAAGGCCTACGAGCGGCACGCCGCCGCGGGCGCCCCGCCCCTGGGGGACGAGGGCTTCGGCGCGTTCAAGGCGGCGCAGGCGTCGTGGCTCGAGCCCTACGCCTACTTCCGCGCGCTCAAGGACCACTACGGCGGGCGGGCGTGGTGGGAGTGGCCCGCCGAGGCGAAGTCGGTGTCGGCGCTTCCCGCGGCGCTCCGGACGAGCCTCCGGTCCGACGTGGAGGCGCACCAGTTCTACCAGTACGCGTTCTTCATGCAGTGGCGCAGGGTGCGCGCGGAGGCCGCCAAGCGGGGGATCGGCATCATCGGCGACATACCGATCTTTGTGGCCGCCGACTCCGCCGACGCCTGGGCGAGCCCCGGGCTCTTCGAGCTGGGCGCCGACGGGCGCCCCGTCGCCGTGGCCGGGGTCCCGCCCGACTATTTCTCCGCGGACGGCCAGCTCTGGGGCAATCCCCTGTACCGCTGGGACGTGCACGCGAAGGACGGCTACGCGTGGTGGAAGGACCGGCTGCGCGCGTCGTTCGACATGTGCGACATCGTGCGCATCGACCACTTCCGGGGCTTCGACGCCTTCTGGCGGATCCCCCTTCCGGCGAAGAACGCGAGGACCGGCGAGTGGAAGCCGGGGCCGGGCCTGGACTTCTTCAAGTCCGTGAGGAAGGCGTTCCCCGACGCCAGGATCGTGGCCGAGGACCTCGGCCTGCTCACCCCCTCGGTGGAGTCGCTGCTCAGGGAGACGGGTCTGCCGGGGATGGCCGTGCTCCAGCTCGCTTTTGGCGGCGACGCGAAGAACGGGTACCTTCCCCACAACCTCGCGAAGAACGGGGTCATCTACCCCGGGACCCACGACAACGACACCACCCTCGGGTGGTATGCGCAGGCCGACGAGAAGACGCGCGACCACGTGCGGAGGTACCTGCGGGTCGACGGCAGGGAGATCGGGTGGGACTTCATCCGCGAGGCCTACTCCGCCGTGAGCCGGATCGCCGTGCTGCCCATGCAGGACGTGCTCAGCCTCGGCTCCGAGGCCCGCCTGAACTCGCCGGGCAAGCCCGACGGCAACTGGCGCTGGCGCCTGGGCCCGGGCGACATCGAGCGCCTCACCTCGGGGGGGACGGCGGCCTACCTTTCCGGGCTGGCCGAGCTCAACGGCCGGGCGCCCGAGCGCGCGGCCCCCGATCCGAAACCCAAGGTTTGAAACCGGCACGCGTCCGGCTAGGCTCAGGGTGAGCCTCACCGCCATGTTCTCGGACCTCATACGCCTCGTCAGCCGGCGCTCCCCCGAGCGATACGAGCAGGGCTTCGTCCGCGCGGTGAGCGTGCGCCGCAGGGCCCCGCGCAACCCCGGGGTCGAGCGGATGCTCCGGCTCGGCTGGGCCGTGATCGCGGTGAAGAGCCTGGCGGTCGTCTGGCTCTTCGACAGGTACCACGTCCCGGTGAACGCGCTCTGGGTGATCGCCCCGACCGTCGTCTTCGCCTGCCTGTGCACCGCGGTCTACCTCCTCAGGGACTAGCCCCCAAGCCCGCCCATGCCCAAAGTCCCAGGCCTGAGGAGCCCGCACGCGAAGGTCGGGCGCATTGTCGTCTTCGGCCGGATGCTCGACAAGATACGCCTGCACGCCCGCGGCGAGCTCCCCGCGGACTACCAGCCGAACCTCGGGGAGGTGCGCCTGCCCCTCTTCGACGCGCGCTGCTGCCGGTTCCTCGGCGTCCCCTACGAGGACATCCGCGCGCGCGCTCCAGGGCGGCTGCGACGAGGAGGTCCTCTCCTGGGCCCACGCGCGCGGCGCCGCCAGGACGGACGAGGAGTGCCTGATCTGGAACCGCTTCATGACCAAGATCGGGTGGAGGGACGACCGCAGCGACCTCCTGAGGGAGCGCGCCGCGGAGTACGGCCTCAAGGACCCGGCGCCCGAGACCTTCTGCGAGCTGATCGACATGGACGAGGGCCGGCCCGCCGGCGCCACGCGCTCGTGGGAGCCCCACCCCGTCTCGGTTGTCGTCGTGATGGGGGTCGCCGGGTGCGGCAAGTCGACCGTGGGCCGCGCGCTCGCCGACCGCCTCCACTGGGAGTTCATCGAGGCCGACCAGCTCCATCCCGCGGCCAACGTGGAGAAGATGTCAAGGGGCGTGCCCCTCGGGGACGCGGACCGGGCCCCCTGGCTCGAGGCCGTCCGCCAGGCAACCGACGCCTGCACGGGCCGCGGGCTCCGGGCCGTGGTCGCGTGCTCGGCGCTCAGGGCGTCCTACCGGAGGACGCTCGCGCCCGACCCGGCGGGTGTCCGTTTCGCCCACCTGCGCGGGGACGCCGCCCTTTTCGCGGCCCGCCTCCGCTCGAGGCAGGGTCACTTCATGGGGGAGTCGATGCTCCCGTCGCAGCTCGAGACCCTTGAGGACCCCGCCGACGCAATCGCCCTGGACGCCCGGCTCTCGCCGGCCGAACTGACCGACAGGATACTGGGCGTCCTCTCGCTGCCATGAACGCCGGACGTCCCGCCCTTCGCGCGCTCAAGGTCCTCGGGGTCGCCGCGCTGCTTCTCCTCGTTGTCCTCGGCGCGCTCGGCGCGTGGCTTCGCGGCCGCCTGCGGGCGAGCCTGCCCCTGCTCGAGGGCGCCTCCGAGGTCGGGGGCCTGGGTTCCGGCGTGACCGTGACCCGCGACGCGCAGGGCGTGCCCACCCTGTCGGGGTCGAGCCGACTGGACATCGCCCGGGCGACCGGCTGGCTCCACGCGCAGGACCGATTCTTCCAGATGGACACGCTGCGGCGGCGGGGCGCCGGCGAACTCGCCGAGCTCTTCGGCAGGGACGCGCTGCCCCTTGACCGGGAGGCGCGCATGCACGCCTTCAGGGAGGTCGCCCGCAAGGTCGTCGCGGCCGAGACCAAGGAGCACCGGGCGATGATGGCGGCGTACGCCGAGGGCGTGAACCAGGGGCTCGCCGCCCTGGGCGCGCCCCCGTGGGAGTACGCGGTCCTCAGGGCCGCGCCGCGGCCCTGGACGGAGGAGGACACGGTGCTGATCACCTACGCGATGACCCTCGACCTGCAGGAGGGCACGGGCCGCTACGTGCGCAACCTCGCCGCGATCAGGGACAGCCTC
>Ga0164296_1005242_pt1 | contig 11443 bp, 9 predicted proteins | sample GEODES057metaG_FD_113533 | JGI IMG/M metagenome (GOLD analysis project Ga0164296, IMG submission 113533) | Dystrophic lake water microbial communities from Trout Bog Lake, Wisconsin, USA - GEODES057 metaG | ecosystem: Environmental > Aquatic > Freshwater > Lake | place: USA: Trout Bog Lake... | reverse complement strand
CTCCACGCGCACATCAGGCATGGCGGTCACCATCTGTGCCTCCGGCCCAAGGCCTGGTGTTTGCTTGAACCCCAGGTCGCCAATGGCGCGCGACAGCGCCAGACTGCCCTTCACTCTCCCATCCGCCACGAAGCCACCAGCTGCAAGGATGCGTGCTTTTTCACCCTCCAGTGTCGGCTTGTGGTCAACACTCATGTCATGAGCACTTCCACCATCGCGGCACATCACAGCTCGGCTATCCCCCGCATTTGCGACGTACAAGACACCCGCAACCACGACTGCGACCACTGATGTGCAGCCAGCGCCGCAGTCGTCGGTATCAGGGCCCAGGAAGCCGTCGTCTTCGTCGTCTGCTGCGTTGAACATGCCCAGTGTTGGTGACCCAGCTGGCATGCCGGGGGCGTCGCGCGAGGGGTCATACCAGGACATAGAACGCTCCGGTGATGCGCCATCAGTGCCGTCTCTGCTGCTACCGGCCGCGGCGGATGAGGAGCCGCCGCCCTCTCCACTTCCCTGCTGCATCCCTTCCTCAGCTAAACTTTGGAGCGTCTTCCGCCCTGCATCTGTGCGCATTTCCCTATCCATGGCAAGGAACGACTCCACCAGTGCGTCCTCTATACGGCCAGCATGCCACGCCGGCTGCTCTGCAAACGCCGTGTGCAGTCTCAAAGCACAGAACTTGGCCACCTCTTTCCCGCCGTGGCCGTCAAAGACGGCGAACCAGGAGGCTTGCCGTGCAGTATCGAGGTCCAGGATAGCCTGGCGTGTGTCGGTATACAGCGCGGTGAGGACTGGCCTGCAGTTTTCGGTCCCTCTTGCTGAGTGCGCACAGGCCCCCACGCACCGCATGTGCGTCCTCCATGCTCGTTCGCCACCCCTGCATGGCGGCCACGCCGAACGACAAGCGCTCGTCTTCCCCGCTGGCTTGCAGCTTCTCAGTCACCGGCTGGGAGAGATAAGCGCCTGCGAGCAAGCGTGCGTGTGAGAATGTTCCGGGCAGTGCCGCCACGCGCGGACTTAGGGTGTGCACAGCTCCACGACGGCGGCGAAGTACGCACGACGCACCCATGGTGGGGCACCGAGAGCGGCTTCTCCGGCTGGAACCCCCTGGCCTCGCTCACAGTTGCAGGCTAGGGCGCGGCAGCTGAGACACTGTGCCGTGTACGAACACGAACCAGGCTGTGAGGAGGCACCGCACACGCGGGGCTGGTGAGTTAGTCTACATACAGCGCCGGCGTGTCGCACGTTTGTGCGCGGCGGACGCAGGCAGAGACGGCATTGATTGGAGGTCGCTACAAGAGGTGACTTGTGAGAGCACGAGGAGACCACGCCGCCGCCTCACACCCGTCCCTGTACGAGGGTCGCGCGGCGCGATGCTGAAGCGCTCGTCGACGGCCAGCAGGCAAGCAGTCGGGCCGCAGGGCTGGTGCCCGGCAGCAATGCAGCGTGGTCTGCCCCTCGTCCTGGGTGTGTCTCTTCGTCCCCGACGACTCACACACCTGAAGAGCAGCAAAGTGGCGCCGGACGCGACGCAGCAGCGCAAAATGAAACGCAGGTGTCGCTTACGGCGAGACAACGTGTTTTGGAGACAGCACAGCTCAGTGGAGGGGCCAACACCTAGGTTGCCTACCAACACCAGAGGTTGCGTCATTATGCGGGGTCAAGCTAAGGCGCCTTCGCCGGCGCACTCTAGCATGCGTCGAGTGGGTGCCAGATTGCTGCACTGCCGCGGCCGTGTTGACACTTGGGGACCGTGGAACGTGGGGAACGTCTCTCCTGGCTTTGGGTATAGGCGTAGTAGCATTCTCACCCCGCGCAGTGTGCCTCCTGTCAAGCCGGGCGTCTTCGGCGTGGCCATGCCGCCAGCGTATGCCCGCAATCCCAGCGCGCCGGTGGAGGTGCTGGTTGAAGATCTGCCGAGCATGAAGGCTGCAGTTATGCACAGGCCGCAGGCGCTGAACGCGATGAACACGTCCATGGTGGAGCGCCTCACAGAGCTGTACATACGGTGCGTGCAGCGCCACCTTCCGTCCGCGTCCGGCACGGCACTGAGAGCACAGAGTCCTGCCCTCCTGTGGCAGGTGGGAGACTGCGCCTCACGTGAGCGCCATCCTGCTCAAAGGCTCCAGTGAAAAAGCTTTCTGCGCAGGCGGTGACGTCCGCTCACTCGCAAGCCACACAGGCAGCGCCGCGGAGCGAGAGGCGGCGGCGACGCACTTCTTCAGAGTGGAGGACGCGCTTGTGTACCGCATCGCGACCATGCACAAGCCCCACATCGCGGTCATTGACGGCATCGTCATGGGCGGTGGCGCTGGAGTGAGCATCAACGGCGCATTCAGGGTGGCAACAGAGCGGTCGCTGTTCGCAATGCCGGAATGCGTCATTGGCTTCTTTCCGGATGTGGGCGCCACACATTTTCTAAACCGCCTTCCTGGACAACTGGGTATGTGCTGCGCGTTGACGGGCATGCGCCTGCGCGGCCAAGACCTTCTCCGAACAGGGCTTGCCACACACTTTGTGCCCTCAGACCTGCTCCCGCGGGTCATGCAGCGCCTTGCAGATTTGGGGCAGTACGCGAGGGACCACGCTGTTGTTGACACCGCACTGCGTGAGTTCGAGCCACCGGGACTGGGGCTTGCAGCGCCGCCAGCAGACAGCATCCTCCACCAGTTGCCACACATCAATGCGTGGTTCGGCCACGACACCGTTGAGGCCATCGACGCTGCCCTGGCGCATGCAGCGCAACCGGCTACAGACGCAGGTAGTGAAGACGCAGTGGCGGCGCTAGCTGCGTCGTTGCTGAAGGAGCTGCGTCGGGGAAGCCCCTTGTCCCTGAAAGTGGGTCTCGAGGCCATGCGGCGGCATCGAAACGCCACACTCCGCTCCTGCCTCCTCACCGAGTTCCGTCTCGTCAAGCGCTTCATGGCTCCGGACAGCGATTTCTATGAGGGCGTCACTGCGCAGCTCATCACCAAGACGGGGAAACCAGCTTGGCGGCCAGCATCGCTCGCGGACGTGACTCCTGACATGGTGGCTGCTTTCTTCGAGCCGCTGCCGCCCGGGCAGGAGCTGGAGCTGCCTGTCGAACGGGAGGGCCTCAAGCCTCAGAAGGAAGGGGAGACTGGGCGGCGGAGCAAGCAGGCGCGGTCGAAATTGTGATGCACCACAGCCACAGTAGTTGCCAGCTGTGCTTTAGATCTATGAACGACCTGTGATGGTAACAAGCATGGGGTGCTTCCCAAAGCTTTCTGCCCCTCGCGTCGTCTATGTAGCCTACGCGGAATGGTCCGCGTTCATGGCGCGCCGCGCCTCCTCTTACTCGGACTGCTGCTTGCACTCACGCACGCCCGTCTGCTGGACAGCAATAAGTCACCACCCAGCTCGTTACACGGCCTCACTGCCGCCTGGGCGTGGTTCCGCGACTACTGGTGGCTCGTCTTCATCGCGCTTCTCTTCACAGCCTGCTTCCTCGTCAGCTGTCTGGCAGTGGTGCAGCACACACAGCTCGTCTGCGCCCTGTGTCTGCTCAAGGCTGCCATAGCGGTGCTGTGCTGCTGCTTCCCCAAAATACAGGCGTGGTTTGAAGACCAGATGGGAGCTGCGTCGGAGAAGCACCCGCAAGGTGGCAGAGGTAGTGTCGTGGGAATGAGCATGAGAGTTGCCCCACCGGACGAGAGCACCCCTCTTGCTGTGAAAACGCTGTGACTTTTTTATACATTGAATTGGCATGCATGTCAGCGCGATCGCGCTTGGGCGAGCTGTCCTTCAAGTACAGCCACGCGAGCAGCAAGCATCTCTGCTTGAGCTCTGGCAGCATCGCGCTCTACTCTCAACTGCGCCGCCTCTTGACGCGCCGTTTTCAGATCGCTCACGGCTGCTAGGAGGGCAGCCTGGTCGTCTTTCAATTTCTCAACCTCCTTCCTATGTTGTCGCCAGTGCCGCATTGTCTCCACTGCGCTTTTTGCTCGCTCCAGCTTGCTTGCTTCTAGTGCTGACTCCGCTTTCGCAAGCGCCAGCTTCAAGGCTTTCACCTCTGCGCTCGAATTCTCCTCCACATCGTGCAGCTTGCCTTCCAGCTCCTGCAGCCTGGCGCGCAGCATTTCCCTCTCGTCCAGGAAGGTTGGAATGGGCACCAGCGTCATGGGCAACACGGTCCTGCTGAAGAAGTCCCGCACGGGAGCACTCATGTCTTCCAGAATGCGGAGGAAGCCACCCGGAGTGAACGGGTTGGGCGCCGAAGGGCGATTCTTGCCCACCACAACTGCAGTGTCCCCTTCTGCAGGCGCCTCCTTTCCGTCCGTCAAGTGCCTGCGTTATCGAGACAGTGCTCGTGTGCGTCAGAGCACACAGGCTGAGGAGACACAACCGCTGGGCGTGTGTTGACAGGAGAGACCCACACCACAGTGGGTGTTCCCTTCTTGTTGTCTTGCCCTGCTCTCCAGCTGGAACAGGCGTGCGCAAGTACAGCCACGCGAAACTGCGTTCGCTGCTGTTTGCGCGCTGGGAAAGAGTGTGGGGGCGCGCACCTGACTCGCCCACTACTACTTTCTCCACTGTGCAGTGAAGTGCCGCTGTGTGACCGTTGGCTGTCACGGAGCCGCTCCCGAAGAGGAGTAATGTTCCTCGACTCGTGCGGTGGTGATGAAGCAGGCGCGTCCCGGGCCGGGGATCCGCCGGGCTGTGGCGGCATGCTCTCTATTCAGCGTAGCAGGCCAAAACACTTCTCGAGCACGACGATGTACGACCGCAGCAAGTGTAACGCACGTCGCGATGACAGCAGATTATCACTCCAAAGTGCTTCCGCGAAGCGCTCCGCGTACAAAAATTTCATTCCACAAATCCACATTTGGTGCTGTCGCGGTGCACGCCGGCATTGCAGTTCCGCGGACGTCAGATTCATGTCGTCTCGACTCTCTGGAGGCGTGGTCTTCGTCAGCGGCGGAGCAGGAGGGTGTGGGGCAGCAGCGTCAAGACTCTTCGCTATTGAGGGCGCAGCAGTGGGAATTCTTGACCTCCCGCGCCAAGCAGAAGCTGCAGCGCAGCTTGTGAAGTCCATACAGGAAGCTGGGGGGCGAGCGGCGTTCGCAGCAGCAGACGTATCAGTGCAGTCTGAGGTGGTTGCTGGTGTCGCCGACCTCGTTGCTTCACTCGGCGCGCCGACTGGGCTGTTCAATCACGCAGGTACACTCGTTGTGAAGCCGTTCCTGGTGAGTGCGTTGTTTGCTCTGGGTGAACGAAGCTGCAAGATCTCCGAAAGGACAACATTGAGAGGCTGACACGCGCGCACCCCTGAACTTGCGGCAATTAGGACACGGCAGAGGAGGACTGGGATAGGTTGTTCGCCATCAACGTCAAATCCATGTTCTTGGTCACGAAAGCCGTGCTTCCGCACATGCTTGGCAGTGGAAGAGGTGGCTCCATAGTCTGCACGAGCTCCATCTCCGCCGAGTTGGCCACTGCAGGCGAGGTACTCTACGATGCCACAAAGGGAGCCTGCCACATGTTCGCACGGGCTATCGCAGTGGAGTTCAGGGACCGCGGCATCCGATGCAATGCAGTCTGTCCAGGGTTCATCAATACGCCCCATGGCCGCTCGGAGCAGGCGTCATTGGTGCGACTTGGCGTCGATGTGAGCGAATCGGGCATCAAAGCAGCGCAGGGGCGGTGGTGCGAGCCCGACGAGGTGGCCAAAGCAGCGCTGTTCCTGCTGTCAGACGACGCATCTTTCGTCAGCGGCGCGAGATTGTTCGTTGACAACTGCTTCTCGTCTGTGTGATTCACACAGACGAGTTTGAAACGCCCTGTGACGCAAGCGACAGCTGAGACACAACTATTCGTCCCCCTCGATGAGCCTGTGCAGCGCGTGAGTCTGCGCGTTCGCGCTGCGCTTTGATACTGACATCATTCATGGAGGGAGAGCAATGTCTCCGTCTGCCCCGGCAAGTGGCGCAGTGGTTGGTCGGTCTCAACCTAGTCCAGCGCTCCAGTGTGTCGCCGCTGGACGACGACACGGATGCCGTTGTATTAGACGAGCAATCGACCGCTCGGTTCGAGAGTGGCGCGGTACGAAGGCACCTGCCGCGCGGTCAAACGGCCTCCTGTTGCTGACTTTCCGAGAGCTCACCCCCGTCGCAGGCGGTCGCGGACCTTCTCGCTGCTCTTCCCGGAGCGATGCACATAGACTCGTTGTTCAAGAACGGGAACATCCCGCTGGCGCGCATGCACAACTGGAACGCTCTGGGGGAAGCGCTCTGCAGGGGCGGTGTGGACCTCACCGCCGACGCGCGCGCACGAATCGTCGCCGGGGGTGCGTTTCCCCACAACCTGGGTCACTACTTGTCCGCGTTTGTGCTCGCCGTGCGGCGCGCAGCTGTGCGCCTGCAGCTGTGCTTCCCCGGTCAAAGATGACACTGCTCGCACGAAGACTGCTGATTGATTCACTCTGCCCACTTTTGTGTGTTCCAGACACGGAAGTCGTGGCTGACGTCTTGACCTCTCTCCACGCCGCCCTCCACCGCCGGCCTGGACTCATCAAGGGGGTCACCGGAACACGGCCAGCGCCGTCAAGGACGCCAGGACAGCCACCTCCGCTGGCGTCACTGACGCAAGCAAACACCACGCCGCTGCGCATGCTCACACCCCTCAGTCCCAGCGCGGGGCCGGCAAGCGTGGACGCTCTGCTGGCAGAAAGCACAGCAGAGTATCTAGGCGTTTCTCCTGACGCAGCTGCCCTGCTGGTCGCCGACTCGCCGGAGCAGATCCAGGAGTGGCTCATCAACGGCGCTGCACCGGGAGGTCCGCCTGATGGCGCAGCCGCGTGGCTGGATGCGTTGGGTGCGAGATCACGGCATGTGGGTGCACTCCTCGCTCGATCCCCACCGGCTCTTCATACCCTTCTTCCTTTCTACGCGGCTGGCCTGCGCAGTGCCAGCGGGCCGGCAGCAGCGGCGGCGGCTCATGCGGCTGCAGGTCTGGCGCGTGCGCTGCGTGCATTGCAGCAAGAGGTGCCTGATTTGTACGCTGAAGCACATGCATGGTTCGTCAGCCCTGGCGGACCGCTCGCGTTGCTTGTTCCATGTCTAGCTGCCGGCTCGTCATCTGTGGCAGCGAGTGTGACTGCCGCCGGTGCGCGAAGCACAGCGTCGTCGGGTGGGAGCTTACCCATTCCCACAGGCACTCTCATGGACCCGCCCCTCGCGGCGCTGCTCATCGACCGCTTCTGTCGCCACGAAATGCGGGCGCTCTTCGCTGTTCACCTGCCCGCTGCAGCGCCGGACCCAGTGACACGATGTGCAGCGCTTGCGCAGCTCCTCCGCCGACTTTGCGAGCGTGGCCCAAACCTGCGGCGAGTGTTCACATCCTGCGGCGCAGCCACGGCAGCTGCAGACGATGCGCTCGCATTCGCAGGCGCAAGCAAAGGGGCCACACTGAGAGCAGCGGCACTCACGGCGCTGTCCGCGCTGTGGAGCTCGTTCAGCGATGCGATAGAGGCGGCGCCCGAAAGCGCCCGCGCACTACTTGCTGCGCTCAAATCCGCGGCTCGCGCAGGTGCTGGTCCAAGTGCTTCAGCCGGTGATACTGCACTGGCAGTGCACGCGCATGGGTGCATGGTGTCTCTGCTGCACGCGCTGGTGGAGGGCAGCAGTCCCTTTGCCCCTGTGCTTCTGAAGGCGCTCATCTTTTCAAGTGTGGAGCACCACGGCGTGGAGCCTGTACGCGATGCAGCGCTGAGCGCTCTGCGTGATGTTGTGGATCGCCATCCGGGTGTGCCGGTCGCGCCAGTGGTGGACCCGTTAGCGAGACGAATCGCCCGTCTGGGTCTGTGCCTTGCGGACGGACCACTCTGCGATGCACTCGCTCACCATCCGCGTCTGGAAACACGCCACGCGGCGCAGCTTGCAGAGGCGGTGACACCCATCGCTTGTGGCAGCGAGAGCGTCCTGCGGCCAATGGCTGTTGACATCCTCGTTGCGCTGGCTGTTCCTGCGGCGCAGCATCCGGGGGGCGCAGCTCTGCTGAGCCACATTGCGCGCACATGTATCTCTGCGTTTGAAGCCGATGCTGGGGGAGTGACTGACCCTTCGCTCGCGGCGCCACTGCTCACTGAAGCATCTCACCCGCTGGCAATGCCTCGCACCACGGGCGTCGCGCTACTCATGCGTTTCGCAGCATTGGATAGTCCGACGCTGAGTGATGTTTTGCGTCCGTGTGTCGCGGCGGCGGCGCGGGCGGCGGTGGGTGTGGATAATGACGAGCCGGAGTTGGATTTAGTGCTGGATGCATTAAACGGCGTCCTGCGGCCACGTACGCGGCCGCGGCGCAGCACGGCTGCTGCGAGCCATGATCGCGGAACAGGCAGCGGCGTGGCGCGGTCATCAGCTGCCGGTTGGCACGAAGACGCCGATGAGGAGGCAACTCTGGCTGCCGCTGTGGCCGAAGCGCAGAGTCAGGAGGCGTTAGCCACAATGTCTGGTGGCGATGTTTACATCGCGGATGATGACGAAGAGGAGGAGTACGGGGAACAAGATGGCGCAAGAGGCGGCAGTCGCAGGCGAAGCAGCGTGCAGCACAATGATGACCATGCCGCGCATCTGGGCGCCACTACGCGCAGCATCCTGCCACCGCTCAGTGGCGTGGCGCCAGAGCAGAAGGCAATCATTGAGGCTGACATTGACGCTGCAAGGCGCAGGAGGGAGGCGGCGGTAGAGCACGCGCGTCTGGAGTACGAGCGAGCGCGTCTTGCGTCTGCACACATGCGCAAGCGGCTTGCGAAGCGTCGCGATGAGCTGCTTGCTAAAGGCCGCACGCCTTTCTGGGACCGAGTTCTTTCGCCGGGCGATGACGGCCGCGGCAACGTGACCCTGTCCTCTGCAAAGCGCACCACTGGTGGCAGCGGCACGCAGCAGCAGCCCGCGTGGACGCCAGCTGGCGCGCCGGCGCATGTGCGTGCGAGCGCTCGCAAAATCCCGAAACATGACCGCGGTAGCGGCCACGAGACGATGGCGCGCCGCAGCAGCAGTGGAACTGGTGAACCGTGGGCGCAGGCTCTGGTGCTCGATGCGCTGAACCAGCGCTTAGCGGCTGATCCGAGTACCTCCATTCCGGAGGGCTTCGAACGCGTTGTGGAGGAGGAAGTGCAGCTATACACGGACACGGTGATGGATCCACCATCGGCACCGTACACAAGCCCTCAGGAGGCGCAGCCTGATGAGGTGTCCGAGGTCGTCACAGCGCTCGTACACGAACTTGCTGGCCCTGTTCCGCCGCTGGGGCCGCCTGTCGCGCGCCAAGTGGTGCGAATGCGAGTCATTCAGCGCGTCCACGCCAAGGCTCTGCCGCCGCCGACACCGCCTCCCCCTGTTGAGGCAGGCGAAGCAAGCCATGCCGCCACTGCGGGCCACGGGAGCAATTATACGTACACGCTGTCGCCTGCGCCGCCGGCGCTCATGATTGAGCGAAGCACTGCACGAGTAGGTGCAGGCCGGGGCATGTTGAGCGACCCTGTGCTTGGAAGTGACGGCTTGTATGCCTTTGAGCGCGTGCCGGCACGGTTCATAGCGACTGCGGTGGAGGACATTCTCTCGACGCTTGCCGCCAAGATTGCGCAGGAGGCGGAGAATGCGCAGCGGGATGCACAACTACGATCGACTCGTGCAGCAAAGATGGATCACATCAAGGGTGGCGTCGCCGGAAGTGCCTCTCCTGACCGCACCCGCGCCTCTGATACGGGTATGGACGCCGGAGCGCTGGCGCACGCGCGTGGCGCAGCTGCTGTGCAGGTTCGATTGGAAGAGCTGAAGGCTGAGGAGCGGGCTCGTCGAGAAAAGGCAAAGGCGACGGAGCTTGCCGAGCGTGACGCGTCTCGCAAGAAGGCGGAAGCAGCACGTGCAGTGGCGGAGCAGATCGCAGCAGCGAAGCTTGCGCGCCGGGCAGCTGCAGATGCCGCTCGTGCTCAGCGCGAGGCCGCAGCCGCAGCTGCCCGTCAAGCGGAAGAGTTCCGTGCACGCAAGAAGCGTGACGAGGACCGCGCCCGCGTAGCGGCATTCCAAGCAGCGCAGAGAGCAGAGGCGGAAGCCCGCCAGGCTGCGGCTGAGGCATCTGCGCGAGCTGAAGCTGAGCGCAAAGCCGCTGAGCTTCAGCGGGTGAAGCGCGATCTTGCAGCCAAGGGCCGCGGCTTGGGACAGGCGCAACCTTCGAAGATCGGTGTCGCTGCATCAGCCACAAAGCGGTTGGCGGAGATGGCGGACGAAAGGGCATCAGATGGAGTTCTAGACGGTGTCCTCGAGGACATTGCCCCTGTTCCGACGCCTAAGAGCACGCGCTATAGTCACGTGCAGCCCAGGCTGTTCCAGCATTTTGAGAGACTCCCATACCTGTAATTGCACGCGGACACAGCTCTCATGTCATAAATCCTTGGCAGTTACTCGCCCCGCAGCGGCATGGCACTCGTCGGGTCGGGTCCGCATCCAGCGGGAACTTGTAGTCGTACGTCAGCTCCTCCCCTGGTGCAATGTCTCGCTGCGCGTCGATGTAGATGTGCTTCCGCGACGCGACTACCTCATACACCGACTTACAGTTCGGTGCGCAGCTGTGATTTATGAGCCGCGAAACGTTGCCCTTGTGGGTGGCATCGATCACAAGCCGCGTCCCTGGGAAGCGAAACATGTAGTCCGCCAAGCGCTGCCTCTTGTACCGCGCCTCTCGCTCATCAGCCAGCGCTAGCGGGATGACCTCTCCCACGTACTCCACGATGCGCTCACCAGCTTTGATGGGCCGCATAGCAAAGACGCCGTGGCCGTGAATGCTTGAACGCCGGACTTCATACATGCGATCGCAGTCTCCGCCGGCAGGTGGAGCCTGGCCGTCCACAGCCGTCAACGCAGCGGTAGAGCTCTTCACCCATGCTCCATACTGGCCGTGCTGTGGCGATGGCGGCAGTGGTGCGCCTGGTGGACGCCCTCCAGCCGCGCCCCGGCCGTGGAAGGAGCTCGACCGCGCACAAATCGGCTTCCCCGTGACAATGATTCCCAGGTGCTCAGCCAGGGCGAAGCGGCCGAGACCGAGGCACACGAAAATGCCGGCGCCGTCGTCTTGGCTTGCTCTGATCTCACGTGCAATTGTCGCAGCACTGACGCCATTCACACGCAGCCCGCCCATCGCCTGCACAGCGTCTCGCAGTCGCTCTGCAGTGGCGCCATCTGGCCCAGCCGCGTCAAGCACGTGCCAAATGTGGCTCAGGAAGCTTCCCTTCTGAATGCCTGCTGGTGGCTGGGCCAGTGCGGCAGCTGGTGCGCTCACGCACGCATCCGGAGTGCTCGGCGCGGCCTCGCTACCTTGTTGGCTGCTGGCAGGCGCCAAAGCTACAAGCGCCTCGAATGGCGCTTCGTGCCACGTGACACGAGCAAAATGGTCCACATCGATGATGTTGTTCAGCGCCGCTCTG
>Ga0164296_1005241_pt1 | contig 11443 bp, 8 predicted proteins | sample GEODES057metaG_FD_113533 | JGI IMG/M metagenome (GOLD analysis project Ga0164296, IMG submission 113533) | Dystrophic lake water microbial communities from Trout Bog Lake, Wisconsin, USA - GEODES057 metaG | ecosystem: Environmental > Aquatic > Freshwater > Lake | place: USA: Trout Bog Lake... | reverse complement strand
CTCATGCCCACTGGGGCAGGAAAGTCGCTTTGCTACCAAATTCCCTCCTTGGTTCGCTCTGGCGTAGGAGTGGTGATCTCACCTCTGATTGCCTTGATGCAAGATCAGGTGGATGCCTTGACGCAATTGGGGGTCAAAGCCTCTTTTTTGAATTCCAGTTTAGACGCTGAAACCTCACGGTTGGTGACACAACAATTGTTGAGCGGCGAGTTGAAATTGATCTACGTCGCGCCTGAGCGACTCCTGAGTCCAGGGTTTTTGGGGATACTGGATCGACTTCGTCATGGACCTGGGATAGCGCTTTTTGCGATTGACGAGGCGCATTGTGTGTCTCAATGGGGACATGACTTCAGACCCGAGTATCGGCAGTTGACAGTCTTAGAAGAGCGTTTCCCAGGTATTCCGCGGGTGGCCTTGACTGCCACAGCAGATGCGCCTACGCGAGCTGAGATTGTTGAGCGTCTCTCACTGGAGGCGGCCAAGCAGTTTGTCTCCAGTTTTGACCGACCCAATATCCGTTACCGTGTTTTACAAAAGGATGGTGCCAAGCAACAGTTGGAGCATTTTTTAGAAGCAGAGCACAGCAACGACTCAGGCATTGTGTACTGCTTGTCTCGTAAAAGCGTGGAAGACACGGCGCAATGGCTCAAGCTTCGCGGCTGGGATGCCATGCCCTACCATGCGGGGCTCAGTGCTGAGGTGCGCAATGAGCATCAAAAGCGGTTTTTACGTGATGAAGGTGTGATCATGGTGGCCACTGTTGCGTTTGGGATGGGGATTGATAAGCCCAATGTCCGTTTTGTGGCTCATTTGGATTTACCTAAAAGTATGGAGGGCTATTACCAGGAAACGGGTCGAGCAGGTCGAGATGGTTTGCCTGCCAATGCTTGGATGGTCTATGGATTGGGAGATGTGGTGAATCTTCGCAAAATGGTGGATTCGGGTGAAGCGTCTGAGGACCGAAAGAGAGTTGAGCGGCAAAAACTCAATGCTTTACTGGGGTTTTGTGAGTCCACCACATGCCGTCATCAAGGTATTTTGCGCTATTTTGGTGAAACACACCCAGGCTCATGTGGCAATTGCGACAACTGTTTGGAGCCAGTGCAGACTTGGAATGCAAGTCTCCTCGCTCAAAAAGCCTTGTCCTGCGTATACCGAACTGGTCAGCGTTTTGGGGCGACTCACTTGATCGATGTCTTGATGGGAAAAGTCACCCCTAGCGTCACACAGTTCAAGCATGAGCAAGTGAGTACCTTTGGAATCGGAGCTGATCAAACCTTGGCGCAATGGAGCAGCATTTTTCGCCAACTGGTTGCAGCGGGTTTCCTGGAAGCCGATATAGAAAATTATGGTGGGCTTAGGTTGGTCCAAGAGATGGTCAGACCCGTGCTCAAAGGCGAGCAAGAGGTATGGATGCGAAAGGACACGGGTTACTCCAAGAATAAAGTGCTCAAGTCTGCCGTTAAAACTGTGGTTCAACGCACTTTTGAGACACCTATGGAAGAAGCCCTGTGGCATAAGCTCAAGGCCAAGAGAACGGAACTGGCCAAAGAGCAAGGCGTGCCCCCATACGTGATCTTTCATGACAGCACCTTGGAGGCAATGGTAAAAGCAAAGCCCCAGTCCTTGGCTCAAATGAGAAATATTGGGGGTGTGGGGCAGACCAAACTGGAGCGCTACGGGCAAGAGTTCGTCTCTGTATGCCTAGGTGAGACATGACAGGTGTTAACTGAACAGTGAAAAGCAAAGTGAAATGCAAAGTGAAATGCACAGTAAACTAACCAGTTAAATTTCTAGTTAAGTACCCAACTCGCAAGCGTTTCTAGGCAGTCTTTAGTGATGAGGTGATGCCGGTGCGCCGTTTAGAGGTTTCTTTCAGTCTTTTGTGGGACGAGAAAGACCCGTTTACTCATGTCCATGCCTAAGCCAACGATGCCTAGGGGAGAGTAGGGTGGTTCAGAGATTCATATTGGACAATTCCGTCGCTCTCATCCCCAGCCCTTTGCAAACGGACGCCAAGGATTCCATTTTGATGATTTTTTTACCCTCAAAGAGGAGCAAATTTTGTAACTCCGTGATCAATTCACTCGATTGGGACATTCCTCCCGTGAGATAAATGACATCGGGATTCACTTGGGCAGCGGTGATGGTTTCATTGACCACGTCAACAACTTGTTGGATGGGGCGGTCTAAAAAGGTCAAAAATTGAGCGTGTTCAGTATGAACTTTGAAGTTGGGTTCTACGAAAGAGAGATCGTTGCTGAAGTGGGATTGATTGGAGATACCGATCTTGAGTCTTTCTGATTCAATCATGAGTTTGTGCTGGAGTTGGAATTCCTGAGTGGTCAATAGTCGCTCTAAAAGTTCAGGGTGTTGCGCGTCCTTCATCAATTGTTCGATGTTGTATTTGGCTTGTCTGAATCTGATTTGAGCTGGTAAATCTCGCGTTGAAATGGCATCTAAAAACAATTGCACTGGGACAGGGAGATTGTTTTTAAGAAAGCTTCCCTTGCCAAAAGAGGGCATAAAGGCTGCCCAGGCAATGCTTTGATCAAAATCAGTCCCCCCAATTCGAGAACCCACATTGGCCAAGACGCTTCGGGGTTCACCCTTTACACCTGTTGCCAACATAGAGCAATCGGTGGTGCCTCCTCCGATATCAATGATGAGTATGTTTTGTGACTCTTGGGGGTCTGGGTGGGCTGGGTGGGCTTGGGGCTCGTGAGAGATGGTCAAGGCCGCAGCCTGGGGTTCAAAGAAAAATTCAACGTCTTTGAAGCCGCAAAGTAAGGCCGCACTCTTCATGAGCTCCAGAGCTTGGGCGTTGCCCACCTCTGCGCGTGTCCCGTGGTAGTTAATGGGCCTACCCAGCACAATGCCATCAAATGTTCGGTCGAAATAGCGTTCGGACTTGTCTTTAATATGAGCGAGGATACTGGAGATGATTTTGATGAAAAATTGTTGGTATTCTTTTTTAAGGTCAGCGCCTAAGAATGTTTTGGGTGATCTGAGGTAAAAACCACCCAGTGGGTCTTCAGCATATGCATTGATGGCTTCTTGGCCAAATAAAAACTCTGTGCTGCTGTTCAGAGCCGAGAAAAATGTTTGATTCCAGTATTTTGCCTCCGCCTCCTCCGAGGCTTCTCGCTGCATGGAGGCAATCACGGAGTTTCGGATTGAACTCTCTGAGGCCACGGGTCGGATAAAGCTCAACTGCTTTTGGCGGTAATGTTCCTTTTCTTGATTGAATTGAAGCAGTGTTTCCTCATAGGTGTTGACTTCAGTTTCATCCGAAGAGGGTTCACGCAATTTGCTGGACAGATTTACATTGTCCTGCAAATTGGAGTTGGTTTTTCGCTCGCGTGCAGGTGGCTTGGGTCTTTGATTGCTACCAAAATTGGCAACGATGTTCTCCAGCTCCCGCATGTCTAAGTTGAACCGACGCCTCTCTTCGGCCATGGACTTTTGAACTCTTTTTTCGAGCTCAACTTCATCGATCTCTCGGGCGTTGTCCAATACCCTGGGGACAAATAATACGGTGGGAAGGATGAATTGGTCGTTTTCAAGAGGAACAAATTCAATTTCACCTCCAAATCCACGAGCCGAGGCGACGCAGTTGGAGGTGCCAAAATCGACGCCCAGATAATTTTTAGAGTTGCTCATGAAGGGGTGTTTAGGTGGATCATCTGTGCAACTTCTATTTTAGTTGCTTACTCAACTCCCCACACTCAATGCTTGCATAGTGTAAAGATCAAAGTCAAAGGCTTTGAAATCAATGAATTTTGACTGGTTTTTCAATACTTTTTTTTGCTGATGGTTTTTAAAATTCAGTCTCATCCACTTCGCACTCAATCGTCATTCGGTATTTTTGAGTCTTGGTGAAAATAATTTTTTACTAGAGATCTACTCGATATGACTAACCTTGAGAGAGAAAGTGTAAGCACAGGAAGACCTTATTTTTGTCGTAATAATTTGGGCTATCCAGGCGTTGTCTATGTCCTTCAAAATCCCGCGTTTCGTGTTGGGGTGCATAAAATCGGCAGCAGTCGTCGCTCTGGATCAGTCCGTGCTGGGGAATTGAACCGATTGGCCAAGACGGGTACACCGGGTCAATTCAAGTGTGTTTTTGAATATGAAACATTGGACTGTGGACTTGCTGAGGAGCTTGTCTTTCATTTCCTTGAGAAAGAACACATTGGCAAAGCGGGGCAGGAGTTCTTTGATATTGCTCTGGACCGCGTGAGTGAAATCATTCAAAGAGTTTGCTGGGCAGTTGATGATGATCAAAACTCAAACCCCACTTAAACGGTGTTGACCTTAACTTGCCCACAATCTTGGTGTGGGTCCACACCTAGGCATCTTAGTCAACGCACCCGTTGATTCAGCGATGTTGACCCTGTCTCATGGGCTTTGAGGTAAGGGTCAAGGCCAAGTGTTGTGATCGCTGGGGTTGATTCAAATTTCTTCATCGTGGCGCTTGTCTAAAGTCGACCAGGGTGTTTTTCTTGTGAATACGCCACTCACCCCCCGAATACATCAGCTCATCTGTGTAGCGACCCACGGACACTGGGCCCAACAAGGGGCTTGGGGTTTCAGGGCTCAAACTTGCGATTTCACTGGCGTTTTCACTGGCTTTTTCACTGGCTTTTTCACTGACGCTCGCACTTGTGTCTCGGTAGACTGTGAAATAGCTCTCAACCACCATGCGCTCGTGCTCTAGGGGTGAGCAACGCAGATTGGTGATGATGTGGCGCACACGCACCCCTTGGGGCGTTGAGTTGAGGACCTGTTTTAATTGAGCAATGCCATCGATCGTGAGGTCAGGGCGTTGCCAAACCACATCTGGTGTTACCAAGTTTTCCATGGCTGACCAATTCCTCAGATCAAATAGCGCCATGAAGCGAAGTACGGTTTCTTGGCAAGCCTGAGAGTGAAGCCAAAAGCTCAGATCATGGGTGTTCATATTGAGCCTTTCACCAGAGTTGCTCTTGGTCATCATGTCACCGCATGCGCCTTGAGCGCTTCTTCATTGATGTCTGTTCCCCAGCCTGGGCGTGTGGGGACGGTCATAATGCCGTCTTTGATCTCAAGAGGATGAGTCAAAAAATCCTGCATCCATGGCACCTCATCGACCACGTACTCCATGGCCTTGAAGTTGGGAAGCCACGCACACAGATGTGCCCCCATCAAAGTGGAGAGATGGCCATGATAATTGTGTGCAGCAATATTCACATCGTAAGAGTCGGCCAGCATTGACATCTTGGCAGCATTGACCATCCCATTCCATTGCACATCCACAATGGCGTAGTCCACCGATCTGGCCTCCAAATAGGGTCTAAAGCCAGACATGCCGTAAATAGTCTCTAAGGAGGCGATGGGGACAGAGGTACTTTGACGGATGCAGGCGAGTTCGGTGGGGTCTTGCAAATCCATCTCAACCCACTCCATTCCCAGAGGCTCAAGGGTGTGGCAGAGTGCACGCAGGCTGGCAGGTCTGAAATTAAAATTCAAATCAATCATGATCGCCATGTCATGTCCTGCCCCTTGCCGAAGTGCACCAATGTGTTGGGACACGGCATCCAACATGGCCGCATCTGCCAACCGATCTGGCCAGTGAGTGTGCGTTGGGAAAAGGGCGGGTGAATGGACTCTGGGGCCCGTGTTCTCAAAAAGAATCACATTGGTTTTGAGCGCTTTGTAGCCCATTGAGCGAACTTGTTGGCCGAGTGCGACGACATCGTCTAAATTAGTCAAGGGTTGCGCAAACTCTTTGGGTAAAAACTTCCCGTGACGAACTCGAGCAGTTCCACAGTGCGACCAGTAAAGGGGCAACTCCAGACGCATGGCCCCTCCAAGCAGGGCATGAACGGGCAAAGACTGGGCTTTTCCTCGAATATCCAGGCAAGCATTCTCAATGGCTGCACAGGCCTGACTTGAGAGCCCTCCCGGGGTCAAGCGGGTGATGGTGCGCAGTAACTCGTGTACAGCAGTGGTGTTGCAAGGGTCAACGCCTAGACAATGGGCGGACAACTCCCGGATGACGACAGTGAGTCCTGGGGTTGCGCGCGCCTCAGAAAATTCCGACCATCCAATGAGTCCCTCGTCGGTGGTGATTTTCAAAAAAGACACGGTGCGCCAGCCCGCGTTGGCATGATGGTCAGTGATACTCTTAATTTTCATGACTTCAAAGGCTTGATGGAGTTAGAGGAATTTTGGGTGAGTGAGTTCATACGGTTTATAAGGAGTCGTTGAAAAAGTTCCGTCTCATTGACTCAGCTTGAAGCACTCACCACCACGGGTTTGTTTCCCGCTTTGACGACGTGCCTGATCCCGGACCAGTTCTGAGACAAGAAATGTTTCAAATTCTCACAAATGATGGGCACATTGACTTTGGCCACGTCTTCATGGACCACGCCTTGGTGGCAAGTGATGATGAGATTGTCTTGATCCCAAAACGCATGCTCAGGGGGCAAGGGTTCGGTAAAAAAGACATCCAATGCGGCTCCTGCGATTCGTCTATTTTGTAATGTTTCTAATAAAGCCTCCTCATCGAGTACTCCACCTCTTGCGATGTTGACTAAAAAGGCCTCGGGTTTCATGGCTGCAAGGACCTCCTTGTTGACGATGTGATGAGTCTCCGGACTGTAGGGGATCAATAGCAAAAAATAATCGAGTTGCGGAACCACTTGCAAGAGTTCATGTCGGCTTACCATGTGGTCAAAATGCGGAACTGATTGGCGTGAGCTGATGCCCACCACGGTCATTCCCATCGCCTTGCACACGGGTGCGAGCGTCTGAGCAATGGAACCCACACCCAAGATACCGATGGTTTTACCATGGAGGAGTTTGGAGGGCCATCTCTCCCAGCGGTGTTCCAGTTTGTTTTGGAACGTCTTGGGTAATTTTCTGGCAAGTGAAAGCAACAAGGACAACGCCAACTCCGTCATCGGAACACCTTGTGTACCGTGAATGTTGGTGACCATCACCTTGGGGTCCAGTGTGGGCCGATCGACAATGTTGTCCATGCCAACACCAATGCCTTGGACCCACTCCAAGCGCGGCGCATGGGCAAAGATATGGTCGGCTCCATTGCCCATATAGGGGCCGTGTGTCACGATGATGCTGGTGTGACTTAAATAGGGTGTGGCCGCACTGGCTTGGTCGACCACGTTGATTGGGAGATTGGGGAAGGCCGCACGAATTCCATTCTCGTATTGATGTCTTATCCCCTCTGGGACTTGCAAGATCATCAGTAAACTGTGCTCAAGGGGGGGTGTCAAGGCAGTACTCATTCGGCTTTAAGATCAATTTTACGAACAACAGGAGTCCAGGTCTGAGCGTCTTCAAGCAATAGTTTGCGAGTAGCCTCTGCCCCCACTCCGATGGGTAAAAGATCGTTGCTGCGCAACTTGGCGGCAACTTCAGGGTTCGATACTGCCGCCTGAGCCTCTTGCGTGAGCAACTCCAAAATAGCTGGGGGCGTATTGGCTGGGGCAAACAAAATGAGCTTAAAGGAAGCATCGAATCCATTGAAACCTGATTCGGATACCGTCGGAACTTGGGGTGCGATGGGCGTGCGTTTGGCAGAGGAGACGGCCAAAGCCACAAGTTTGCCACTGCTCACATGGGGTAAGACCGTGGGTCCTGGCAAAAACCCACAGTCCACTTGGTGTCCCAAAATGTCGGTGGTGGCAGGCACTGCGCCTCGGTAGGGGACGTGAGTCATGGAGGCGCCTGAGCGAAAGAGGAGTAACTCCATGGCCAGGTGTCCGGGCACACCCACACCGCCCGAGGCGTAGGTGAGATTGCGCTGCTTGGCTAAGCTGAGCAACTCTTGAACATTCTTGGCTGGAACTGAGGGGTGACACACCAAGACTTGGGCAAAGGAGGCGAGGGTGGCAATCGCCACAAGATCTTTGGCCGGATCAAATGGCATTTTGTTGTAGATGAGGGGGTTGATGGTGAATAAGGTATCGGTGGTGATACCAATGGTGTAGCCATCAGGCCTTGCCTTGGCGACCAGGTCGGCCCCCACATTTCCGCCACTTCCACCACGGGGATCGACCACAATGGGTTGCTTAAGAGCCAAGTTCATGCGTTCGGCCACCAAACGTGCGGCAATGTCAGTAACGCCAGCGGGAGGGAAGGTCAGGATCAAATGGACGGCTTTGTCGGGCCAAGTTTGGGCGTGCAACCCCAAGCTGACAAGCGTGAGTGTGGTGAGCTGGATGGCAAGGAGCAAGCGTCGCAGGCACAATTGGAGAGGCTGATTCATGGTTAATGATGTTTGTTGACAAATATAGGAGAGTCTAGCTCAAGACCATCGCTTATTGATGGGCCACCTCTGGAGGGGATTGAGCATTCATACTCTCAGTGTTGATCACATCTTGTTGGCGTGCCGGAGCTCGTGTTGGATACATAGGTATGAGTCAAGAGCGCTTGCACCTTTCTCGGTTGTATTCCCAGAAGTTGGCCTGCTTCTGTGAGGGAGATGGCGCGTGAGCTCAGGCCATCTCGGGTGACATTCAAAATCACCTCTCCAAGTCGCAAGCAGCGCACATCAAGATCGCTGTTGGCGTGGAGTTTTTGGTGGACATCAAGACGGTTGACTCTGAAGTGCTGTCGTCTCGACTCTTGAAGTCTCACTTCAACATCTCTCCAAATGGGTTCGGGTAAGAGGGCAACTTCCAAGAGACGAGATGCCAGCCTTTGAGGACTCACTCTCAATTGATTGGCCACTTCAGTGAGGCGTTCGATGGAGGAACTGGTTGCCAAGTCTCTGATGTTGAGACGCTCTAACTCTGCGCTTGGGAGTAAAAACTCTGACGCTGCGTCGTCGCAGAGCTGGTCAATCACTTTTTCATTGGAATCATTCCAACCAAGATTGGAGAGACCGCTGTCTGCGATAAAAAGGTGAGCCAATTCATGAATCATCGCGAATATCCAATTGGCCATGGATAAGTTTTCGTTGATAGAGATGAGGGGGAGCACCGCGTCGATGACCGAAAAACTTCCATAAAGACGAGTTGGCATAATGGCATGGTGAAAGGAAACGTGCCCTGAAATCATCACGGCCACCCCAATACTTTCTAGACGTTGTCGTATCAATAGAAAACTGCTTTCAAGACTTTGGGTATTTCGCAGATGAAAGCGATCAAAACCCAAGTACTCCACCAGTGACTTTGCCAATGTTGCTGCTCCAACGTGTGGACTGAGGGAGCCGATGAAAGAGTGGATGGTTGAAGCCTTTCGATGCTCGATAGCGATTTTGAGCAATTGATGGCGCGCCAATAGGTCACGGATAAGAATCTCAACGTCTTGACTGTCCTGCATATTCCATGCAGTCACTTGCATCCTGGGGTTCACTATTGCTTGGCCCAAGGGCGGTGGCTCTGAGAGGTACAGGCAATACATGGGCCTGTGATAGACCTTTGATAAAGCTGTGAGTTGGAGACGCGTGGCCACAATCTTGCCGCGCTCAATGGCGGTCAAGTATTTGTCTGAAATGCTGGACTCAAGGGCTGCCACCTCCAAACTCAATCCAGCGCTTTCTCGCGCCCAAATTAACACTTTAGGGTTGGTGATATGAATGGGGGACATTTTTCATACGATTGGATTGCGCCCCTGAAAATAAAGCTCACCTAAAGAGGGCTTAATGTTGGTGACACTTATCCTTAAGGTTTAACTCAACCACCGGAGTGTGATCTCAAGAGCCAACGCGAGGGGGGTAAATCATGGGTGAACGTAATAATGCAAAAGTAACTATGCAAACGCAATGATGCAAAAGTGACGTTCAGAGGTCTTTTAAGTTGACCATCAAAGATATGGACAACTCGTTGTATTTTGCGGCTTGAGCTTTAAAACTTAACAGGCTAAAAACCTATTAAATCCTAGCTTTTGGGTCTTATTTTTTCGTCATTTTCGTTTTAGGGAACCAGCGTTCTAGCCATTAATTTTTCCTGGTTTTATTCTTTCCAAGGATTTAAAAAATGCTCCTGCTGCTGCTTACATCTATATATTGTGGGTATTGCTAAGACAGAGTCGTCATTAATCTTTTGCTGGGACCCCCGATGGTTTTTAGAGGTCAAAACCATCGGGGCAGAGTTCATTGCAAAGTTAGAGTTGAAAAAACTCTGAACAATGAACGCTTGGTGATGAGATGGCTCAGCTCAAGCGAGAGCAGGGTAGTCTGTGTAACCTTTGTCCGTACCGCCATAAAACGTCGAACGGTCATAGGCGTTCAAGCCTGCCCCAGTTTCGAGTCGTTTAGGAAGATCGGGGTTGGCGATGAAGATCCTACCAAAGGCAATGGCGTGGGCTTCTCCGTCTTTGAGGGCTTGTTGGGCGTTGTCTGCGTTAAAGCCACCTGCTAAAACAACTTTTCCATTGAATAGTTTTCCAAACAATTGGCCCGTTCTGGGCGCATCACTGGAGAGGGTATCGTTACCGCCCGCTGTCGTGGCACGGGGCTCAATCAGGTGCAAGTAACAAAGTTTCAGAGGGTTGAGAGCCTCAATAAGATGGGTGAACAATTGAACTGGGTTGGAGTCTTGCATATCGTTGAAGGTTCCATAAGGAGACAGCCTGATACCCACGCGCCCAGCTCCCCAAATAGGGATGATGTCGTTCAAAATTTCTAGGACCAATCTACAACGATTCTCAATTGATCCGCCATAGACGTCGGTACGGTGGTTGCTGCCGTCTTGTAAAAATTGGTCCAGCAAGTAGCCATTGGCCGCGTGGAGCTCAACGCCGTCAAAGCCCGCATCCTTTGCCATCTTTGCGGCGTGAATGTAGTCCTTCTTGAGCTGTTGAATATCTTCTAAACTCAATGCTCTGGGTGTTTCGTAGTCCTCCAAACCCCAAGAGGCGGTATAAACCTGCCCACTGGGCTTGATCGCTGAAGGTGAGACAGGAAGCCCATCCTTGGGATGATGAGAGGTGTGAGAAATTCTTCCGACATGCCAGAGTTGAAGAAAAATCACCCCACCTGTGGCATGAACAGCCGAGGTCACTTTTTGCCAGGCTTTGACTTGGTCTGCAGAGTAAATGCCTGGTGTGCAAGGGTATCCCTTGCCTAACTCTGAAATTTGAGAGGCTTCGGTGACGATGAGTCCAGCCGATGCGCGCTGAGAATAATAAGTGGCGGCCAAGTCCCCCAATACTCCATCGTTGTCTGCGCGCATTCGCGTCAGAGGTGCCATGAAAACTCGATTTTTAACGTGAACATCACCAAAAACATCAGGGGAAAACAAAGACATACTAAACTTTCAAAGAAAAATCAGGAATTGCTGGCGCTAGGAATTTCATGGAAAGATTCCAAGCGATAGGTGAATCTCATCATATCAAGTTCAGTAAAATGACGTACTTGTAGGGTTAAATCTTCAAACTGTAATTTGAAGTAAAGCTTGTCATCAAAGGAGTCAAATGACAGAAAGGCCTT
>Ga0164296_1005240_pt1 | contig 11444 bp, 9 predicted proteins | sample GEODES057metaG_FD_113533 | JGI IMG/M metagenome (GOLD analysis project Ga0164296, IMG submission 113533) | Dystrophic lake water microbial communities from Trout Bog Lake, Wisconsin, USA - GEODES057 metaG | ecosystem: Environmental > Aquatic > Freshwater > Lake | place: USA: Trout Bog Lake... | reverse complement strand
CAGGTAATTGGGATAACAAGAGAGCCAACAATTAATCCCGATGAACCCCTCGCGCATCTTTATATTTCGCCCGGTTGCTACCTCACTTTTGATGGTGGCAATTTTGCTCGCAGGAATAATTGCCTACAAACTCTTACCAGTATCTTCACTCCCCCAAGTTGATTACCCAACAATACAGGTCGTAACCCTTTACCCGGGGGGGAGTCCAGATGTGATGACCTCTTCAGTGACGGCGCCATTGGAGCGTCAATTTGGTCAAATGCCTGGTCTGAACCAGATGTCCTCCACCAGTTCGGGGGGGTCCTCAGTCATTGTTTTGCAATTTAGTTTAGATTTGAATCTTGATGTGGCAGAGCAGGAGGTCCAAGCGGCCATTAACGCTGCAAGCTCTCTTATGCCAAGCGACTTACCGTCGCCGCCCATTTACAGCAAAGTAAACCCCGCGGACTCCCCAGTTATTACTTTGGCCGTGAGCTCCAAAACATTCGCTCTTACCAAAGTGCAGGACTTGGTTGATACTCGCATGGCGCAAAAAATTTCACAACTGCCTGGTGTGGGGCTGGTAAGTTTATCAGGCGGGCAAAGACCGGCTATCCGGATTCAGGCCAATCCCAAACTGTTGGCCGACATAGGGCTTAGCTTAGACGACGTGCGAATCGCAATTGCTAACTCTAACGTCAACACTGCCAAAGGCAGTTTTGACGGGCCAGAGCGTTCGTCTACCATTGACGTCAACGATCAGATCAAAACGGTTGCCGAGTACAGCAACCAGATTATTGCGTTTAAAAACGGCTCGCCCATACATTTATCAGATGTAGCCAGTGTGGTTGACGCCCCTGAGAATATTAGGTTAGGGGCGTGGAGTATGGGAGAGCCTGCGGTGATTGTGAATATTCAGCGTCAGCCCGGGGCAAACGTGATTGAGGTGGTTAACCGCATCAAGAAACTTCTCCCCCAGCTCTCATCTACGATGCCCTCCTCCGTGGATGTGAAACTTCTTACAGACAGAACCACCACGATTCGTGCTTCTGTGCAGGATGTACAACTGGAGCTTCTTTTCTCGGTTGTTTTGGTGGTACTGGTGATTTATGCTTTCTTGGGCAACTTTTATGCAACCATTATCCCTGGTGTTGCGGTGCCACTGTCCCTCATCGGCACTTTTGCTGTCATGTATTTAGCCGGTTTTTCTTTGAATAATCTATCGCTAATGGCTTTAACAATCGCAACTGGTTTTGTCGTGGACGATGCAATTGTGATGATTGAAAACATATCTAGGTACATTGAACAAGGAGACAGTGCGTTTGATGCAGCACTCAAAGGGTCCAAGCAAATTGGATTTACCATCATATCGCTTACGGTATCGTTAATTGCAGTGCTGATCCCCCTAATTTTCATGGGAGACGTAGTGGGTAGACTTTTCAGGGAATTCGCAATTACGCTGGCTGTCTCTATCATAATCTCAGCTGTCGTCTCCTTAACGCTTACGCCGATGATGTCCTCTAAGCTCTTAAAACACGTAGGGGAGGCAGATCAGAGCAGTTTTTATAAACTAACCAACGGGCTATTCAGTAAATTAACTAAGGAATACGATAAAACATTGACATGGGCGCTTGATCATCAAAGCAAGGTTTTAGTGGTGGTATTGATGACGATGGCCCTCACCGTTGGGCTTTACGTTTTGATACCCAAGGGATTTTTCCCGACCCAAGATACGGGCGTGATTCAAGGCATCAGTGAGGCCTCTCAAAGCGTCTCCTACAAGGCGATGGCTGAGTATCAACAAGACTTAGCAGATCTAATATTACAAGATCCGGATGTGGAGAGTTTGTCAAGTTTTATTGGCGTTGACGGAGTTAATTCAACACTCAATAACGGAAGAATCTTGATCAACTTAAAGCCGCACGCAAGTCGAGATGGTGTTCAAAAAATTATTCCAAGATTGCAAGAGAAAGCAGATAAACTGCCCAATATAAAACTTTTTTTGCAAGCCTCCCAAGATTTGACCATTGAGTCTCGTATCAGTCGCACTCAGTATCAATTTACTGTTGAGAGCGCAAATCCAAGGGAACTTGGCGAGTGGGTCACCCAGATAGTGGATAAACTCTCAACATTGCCAGAGTTGATAAACGTGACCAGCGATTATCAAGATAAAGGGCTCCAAGCGTATGTGGTCATTCACAGGGATGACGCTGCAAGACTTGGAGTAAGCGTGGCAGCCATTGACAATGCACTCTACAACGCATATGGACAAAGGCTGATCTCCACAATATTTACTCAAACCAACCAGTACAGAGTCGTGCTTGAGGCTAAAAAGAGCGCTGAGTTTGGTTTGAATGCGCTTAACGACATTTATGTACCTTCTTCCAACGGCCAACAGGTTCCCTTAAAAGCGCTTGCCCAAGTGCAAGAGCAGTATGGACTTTTAACAATCAATCACCAAGGGCAATTTCCCTCAGCCTCAATCTCTTATGATTTAGCAAAGGGGTACTCTTTGGGCGACAGCGTGAGGGCAATCAACGCAGCACAAGAGGCTATAAAAGTGCCTTCAAGTGTTGTGACCCGTTTTCAAGGCGCGGCTCAAGCTTTTAGTGCTTCACTGACCAACACGTTATGGCTAATTTTGGCAGCCGTGTTGACCATGTATATTGTTCTTGGAGTTCTTTATGAGAGCTTCATACACCCACTTACTATTTTGTCAACTCTTCCCTCTGCTGGAGTTGGAGCACTGCTCGCGCTGATCGCATCCAATAACGATCTTGGCATCATTGGGATTATTGGCATTATTTTGTTAATTGGTATAGTGAAGAAGAATGCAATCATGATGATCGATTTTGCGCTTGACGCGGAGCGGCGAGAAAAGAAGTCCGCGCGAGAAGCCATCCATGAGGCCTGTTTGCTCAGGCTTAGACCAATTTTAATGACCACAATGGCCGCGCTTTTGGGCGCCTTACCTCTTATGCTAGGAACGGGTGTGGGCTCTGAGCTTCGACACCCTTTGGGCATTACTATGGTGGGAGGGTTGATATTGAGCCAAGTACTTACCCTTTATACAACTCCTATCATTTACCTTTATTTTGATGGACTTTTTGCCGGCAATGCTGCAAAAGGCAACGTTCCAATAGAGAGCGATCGTGAAACAAAGTAAGCTTTTGAGTGCTTTATTTTGCGACGGTGCTTGTGGGATAGAACACAAGACCGTGTGATTTAAAAAGTAAACAACCCCAGCTGATGAGCATCTCCAAGCCCTTCATTCAAAGACCAATTGCTACAACGTTAATCACGGTTGCAATTGCTTTGTCTGGAGCGCTTTCTTATTTTTTATTGCCAGTCTCTCCGTTACCCCAAGTTGAATTTCCAACTATTTTGGTTCGCGCAAGCTTGCCGGGTGCAAGCCCTGAGACAATGGCCGCAACAGTTGCAACCCCTTTGGAGCGTTCACTGGGTAGGATAGCTGGCATCTCTGAGATGACCTCAACCAGTACCCTTGGGAACACAAACATTGTGATTCAGTTTGACTTGAGCAGGGGCATTGACGGCGCAGCAAATGATGTGCAAGCCGCAATTAACGCTGCACATGCTTTGCTGCCGACGGGTTTACCAATCAATCCAACCTACCGCAAAGTTAATCCCTCAGACGCACCTATTTTGATCCTTAGTTTGACCTCTGAGACGATGTCTAGGGCTGAGTTGTATGACGTTGCATCTACCGTTATGGCTCAAAAACTCGCCCAGATCAAGGGAATTGGTCAGGTCACTATTGGTGGGAGTTCACTGCCCGGCGTTCGAGTGGAGTTGGACCCTAAACTGATGACTCAAAACAATATTGGATTTGCTGATGTCAGTGCAGCCATCAGTGCCGCCAACTCCAATCGACCGAAAGGGGTCTTTGAGAGCGGAGAGCGGAGTTGGCAAATACTCACCAATGATCAAGCTAAAAAAGCAACTGACTATATGCCCGTGGTTGTGGCGTATCACCACAACGCCCCTGTCAGGTTAAAAGATATTGCAGAAGTCATCGATTCAGTAGAAGACCTGAGAAACGGGGGGATTGCCAATTCAAAGCCTGCCGTCTTAATTGTGTTGACCCGCCAACCGGGTGCGAACATCATAGCGACTGTAGACCTTGTGAAGGAGACACTTCCCGTACTCAGAGCCTCGATCCCCGCTGCAATTGATATCAATTACCCCATCGACAGAACCCCGACTATTCGAGCTGCGCTGCATGAGGTTGAGAAAACTCTGGTCATATCAACCGCTTTGGTTGTGCTGGTTGTTTTCTTATTTTTGGGTAGCCCAAGCGCTACATTTATCCCAACTATTGCGGTACCGGTCTCTTTGATTGGGACTTTCGGGGTGATGTATCTTTGTAAGTTCTCGCTCAATAACCTCTCACTTATGGCGTTAACTATCGCAACCGGATTTGTGGTGGATGATGCCATTGTTGTTTTGGAGGCGATAGCGAGAAGAGTGGAGGGGGGTCAAAAACCTTTTGAGGCGGCTATTGAAGGAGCCAAGGAGGTAGGTTTTACAGTTCTATCCATCAGTCTCTCACTGGTAGCGGTTTTCATTCCCATACTGTTGATGGGGGGCATTGTGGGCAGACTCTTTAGGGAGTTTGCGATCACTCTATCGGTTGCAATAGGTGTTTCCCTTTTGATATCGCTTACCACAACGCCGATGCTGTGCTCAAGATTGTTAAAACAGGGCAAAGACAATCAAAGAAAGGGGTTCTCTCACTTTTCAGAAAAGATATTTAATAAGGTACTTAGTTTGTACAGAAGTTCTCTAAGCGTAGCCATCAGGTACAGACGGGTTACGTTGTTGGTTTTCCTCGCTACATTGGGTTTAAATTTTTATTTGTACACGGTTATTCCTAAGGGGTTCTTTCCTCAACAAGATACGGGCCGAATCATTGGAAATATCCAAGCAGATCAGAACATCTCATTCCAAGCGTTGCAGCTCAAGATGGCAAAAATCACCGATATCGTGATGAGCGATCCCAATGTTAAAGATGTGATCAGTTTTACGGGAGGGGGACAACGCAACACAGGCAATGCCTTTATTGCCTTAAAACCGATCAACGAAAGAGCGTCAATGGAAGATACGGTAGCTGGTTTGAGAAAAAAATTAGCTTCTGTAGCAGGGGCGACCTTATATTTGCAACCTGTCCAAGACTTTAGGATCGGGGGCAGGAGTAACAATGCGTTGTATCAATTTACTTTGCTGAGTGATAATTTAACCGAGCTAAGAGCATGGGCACCTAAGATTCGTTTTGCAATGATGGATTTGCCCGAGCTAATAGATGTAAACACAGACGCTCAGGACAAAGGGCTACAGACCACCTTAAAAATTAACCGAGAAGCTGTTGCCAAGTTCGGATTAACCCCCAGCATTATCGACAGCACTCTGGGGGCAGCTTTTGGACAAACTCAGGTCTCAACGATCTTTAATCCTCTTAATCAGTACCACGTAGTGATGGAGGTTGCACCTAGGTACTGGCAAAGTCCGGAGATACTTAATCAAATGTACTTCAGTACTTTCGTCCCTACTCCCTCAACCTTTGGGGTCGGGGCTGCTCAGTCGGTTTCTGCAACTAGTGTTTCCCCAACACTCAACACAGGTAAAAATCTAAATACAAAAGTCCCACTCAGCGCATTTGCTTCCTTTAGGACAGAAAATACTGCGCTGGTGGTGAATCATCAGGGCCAATTTGCAGCTACCACGATTTCATTCAATCTGCCCCTTGGTGTGTCGCTTGGGCAAGCATCGGATGCCATTGCGGCGATGTTTGAGAAGCTCCACGTGCCGGACACGGTCAGGGGTGGTTTCCAGGGTACTGCTCTGGCGTTTCAAGACTCACTCAAAACCCAACCCATGCTAATTTTGGCGGCTTTGATCACCGTGTATTTAGTGCTCGGCATTTTGTATGAAAGCTTAATTCATCCATTGACAATTTTGTCGACACTTCCCTCAGCAGGAATTGGGGCCCTTTTGGCACTCATGATGTTTAAAACCGAATTTAACGTAATAGCGATGATTGGCGTGATTCTTTTAATAGGGATTGTTAAGAAAAATGCAATCATGATGATTGATTTTGCAATTTCGGCTCAAAGAGATCACGGTTTGAATGCCCAAGAGGCGGTGACTAAAGCCTGTTTACTCAGATTCCGTCCAATCATGATGACTACGTTTGCTGCGATTTTGGGCGCTGTACCTTTAGCCCTTGGATCCGGTGATGGGGCAGAGTTTAGAAGGCCCTTGGGTATATCCATTGTGGGCGGGTTAATCTTGAGCCAAATTTTGACCTTGTACACCACGCCTGTGATTTATCTGTACATGGATCGACTTCGTCTATGGAGTAAAAAATGAATAAAAAAATCGCACAGTCACTATTTTTGCAAGCCCTCAAGTTTTGCTTAACAACCATTGCTTTAAGCTTGGCCGGTTGTATGATGGGGCCGGACTATGTGAGACCCAGTGCGCCTATTGCTCAGTCGTATAAGGAGGCTTCAGGGGATTGGAAGCCAGTAAGCCCAAAGGACGCAGTTTCAAGGGGCAATTGGTGGGAGATTTATAACGATCCCAAATTGAACGAGCTAATGCTCAAAGTTAAGCTCAACAATCAAACCATCGTTGCCGCAGAGGCTCAGTACCGACAAGCCAAAGCTTTAGTCGATTCAGCCCAGGCGGGCCTGTTCCCAAATTTAAGTTTAAATGTGGCTCAAAGCAAGGGCGCTGCTCCTAATGCAAATTACTCTAGCGTTGGTTTGAACGCGAGTTGGATACCTGATTTTTGGGGGGGTGTCAGACGAACGGTCGAATCCAATAAGGCAACTGCCCAGGCTAGCGCTGCAAGTCTGGAGGGTGCGTTACTTGTCACGCGCTCTACACTGGCGCAAAGTTATTTTCAGCTCCGAATCACTGATGTTCAAAAGAAGATGTACGAGGACACTGTTGAGGCTTACAAGAAGTCACTCAAAATTACAGAGAATCAGTTTAAGATGGGTGTAGCCTCTCAGCTGGAGCTTAGTGAAGCGCAAACTCAGTTAGAGTCGACCGAGGCGCTAGCAATAGATATTGGGGTGACGCGCGCTCAACTTGAGCATGCCATTGCTGTATTGGTGGGTGAATCGCCTTCAGGATTTTCAATAGTGCCAGAGAGCGTTGAATTCTCCCCTCAAACAAACTCTTATATAAGTTCCATCTCAAATGTTCTTGGTAATTTACCGAGCGTACCAACAGGATTGCCTGCCCAGCTCTTAGAACAAAGACCCGATATTGCCAATGCGGAGCGTTTGATGAGCGCTGCTAATGCAAAAATAGGAATAACTAAAGCCGCTTTTTTCCCAACGCCCCTCATATCTGCATCTTCTGGATATCAAAGCTCAGTGTGGCCAGGTCTATTAAGCGCGCCCAACAAGGTTTGGGCCTTAGGACCTAGCGCTGCCTTGACGTTGTTTGATGGGGGTGCAAGAAGTGCTGCGACTAACCAGGCGATTGCCGCTTACGATCAAAGCGTCGCAGTTTACAGGCAAACTGTTCTTAGTGCATTTCAAAATGTAGAGGATAATCTTGCCGCAACTAAAATACTTGAAGCTGAAATAGTCAAACAAAATCAGGCGGTTATCAGCGCAAGACGAGCTACAAATATCTCGTTAAATCAATACAAGGCGGGTATTGTGAATTATCTGACAGTGGTTACGAATCAGGTCATACAGTTAAACAATGAGAGAACCTTGATGAGTTTACAAAATAAACAAATTACAGCTCACATAAGTTTAATTGTTGCAGTTGGGGGGTACTGGGGAAATACAGTTAGGTCCAATTAATTAGATTCTAAAAAATAGAAATTGTTTGCACTTGATCAGCACGCAAGCCAATTTTTAAAAATTTTTAAATCGGTTTACCGTCTTTATCAGTTTCTATCCAACCGTTGGCTCTCAAACAGTTGTCTCTGGTAATGACGTTAATTTCATTTTGACATCTTGTTGTTTCTGGAAAGGTGATGGACGAACAACTCGTCTGTCCAAGGCCGTGGTTAACACAATTCGTGTCAACTCGTGCTGGAGTAACGTAGCACTGGTTGAAAGTTGACTGGGTATTGCACATATATAAATCTGAATCCCAGTTTCTTCCGTTTGGATTTTTCCAGTAAGTGGTACAGCCAAATAAAAATACAGTTAAAACTAAAAATTTTTTTTTGAAATGCCTCATTTATTCCTCACTATAAATTCAATTGTTGAACACTAATAAGCCTTGTAGTTATTAACGTAAGTGATGCTCATTTTCCTCAAATAACATATTTTGAAGGTAAATTGTGTTAAAAATTTATTTTAAGGCCTAGTTTTAATCAACCTGATTAAAGGGTTGAAAATAGTCAAAAACTCCTAACTATATTAAGGCCTTAAAACAGAAATTTCTCATCACTGAAAATGTATTTCCTAGACAAAAGGTGGGAGTCAAAGAAATAGAGGATCGAAGATGACCACTCAGCTTTATGAAGTACCGCTTAGGATAATTTGACCTTGATTCCTGTAGAGTAGTAGCCGTGGAGAATTCCTTTGGGCCTAAACTGTTAAATATGTGATCGGTACGATCGGTAAACCATGTGTCCGGTATGGACCCTGATATTTTGGGGGCGCTTCACGGATTCGAACTGCGGACCTGTGGATTATGATTCCATCGTCTTCACAGATGAAACTGTCGAATGAGAATTTAGCTCTCGCTCCTTTTTTAGCTGTTCTGCTGATCGGTAAACAATTTTCCCATCTACCAAGGTCACAATTTGTGTGTTGGTTTGGATAGCTAAATCTACAGCTGATTGACCTGCTCTTAAAATTGCATCGAAGGACCCTGCCAAGTCGGGATCTTTAGATAATCGAATGTCCTTAGTGTTCATTGGCGCTCCAATCTATTAATTTTGGTATGTCTACGTCACCGTCATAGATAACCCAAGAGTCGACGATTAACTTAAATTTCTCTAAATTTTTTAGACCAGATGTAAATCGACGCAAGATGGTTGCATGAGGAATATTGTGTCCGCCTTGTTTTACACGAGATTTGACTCTTTCGATTGCTAACTCAGATGTGCTTAACTTTATAAACCAAAGCTTCACGGTGTATCCCAAATTTTGCCAACGCGATATTTGCTTTGAATAATGAACACCAGACAAGGTTGTTTCAAATGCAAAATTATGGCCCGATAGAGACACTGCTTCTATTTCATTCAGCATTATTCTTCCTGCTTTAAAAGCCGCTAATTCCGGATTAAAGGGTGAAAGACCGGCTGCTATTAGGTCAGCATTTATAAACTGATAAGTTTGAGCTTCTTTAGGAAGAAAGTTTTGTGCAAAAGTCGTTTTACCAGCCCCGTTGGGGCCTGCAATTATTATGACTTTTTTCATCGGATTAGCATTTCAGTAGAAAGAGCCTATTATCCGGGGGAGTACATGTGGTGGCGCTTCACGGATTCGAACCGCGGACCTGTGGATTATGATTCCATCGCTCTAACCGACTGAGCTAAAGCGCCAAGCTGATGATTATAAGGCTTTTTTCTAATCTTGTTCTAACTTCAGCAATACTGCTAAAGGCTGTAAACACAGAATGTAATATTTAGTGATTATTTTGCGCTACAGTTTGTTACGCTTGCGATTGTGGCTAGTGCTGGTTGAGAGTGGGGATTGTGCGAGTTAAACACAAACACGCACGAACAGTATTTGTTAATCAAAGATTACAGAATGAGCTACGTGAATATATTACGAGCAAAACTTGGTTAGATAACGAACAATCGTTATTCACAACGCACAGAGGACCGCGTAATTCATTTACATCAAACACCCTCACTCAGCATTTTCATTACCTATATCGCAAAGCAGGAGTTTATGGTGCTTCATCCCACTCGGGTCCTAGGACTTTTATTACTTCTTTGGTAACGCAGGGAATCAGCGTGCGTGTATTAGCAAGTCTAGCAGGGCACAAGAGCCTGAATACGACTATGCGCTATATTGATGTGAACGATGATATGAAACGACGTGCGGTTGAGCTGGTCTAGGCAAAATGACTGATAAATATGTTTTGTATAGTAAGGGCATATGGTGAGCTAAAGGGGAGTGTTTGAAAGTGATCTAGGCTTTGCATTACTTATTAAATGTTATTTAATAAGTAGACTACTAAAGTTGATAAATTAAATCCTATTACAAACACCAGTACTTGGCTCCCCATCGCCATTGCCACCTAAGCCTTGTTGTAACATAAGTGTATTACCCCCATTGACTGACATTAAATTGAAAGTGAGGTGATCTGTTACATTAAGTTGAGTATCAACTAATGTAGCGGTTGCTGTGAAACTATTAGTAAGCGGACCAGAACTTACAGATAAAGAACCATTAGTAACAGTCGCAGATCCAGTAACAATTGAAGAAACGCCCCAAGTTTTTAATCCTATTACATTGATTTGAAAGCCATTATTTGTAAAGTCCATATACATCATGAAATTGGATCCTGTAATACTCCCAGTGTTATTGCTATTGACATCAGCAACGTTGTAACCAGCAAAATTCCTATTTAAAATACAACCGTATTGCCCAGAGAGTGATGTAACAGCTTGTGCTTTGATTGGTTTAATGTACATGACACCACAAACAATTGAAGCTCCAAGAGCAATACCAGCTAATAGCTTTGCGTCTAGTTCAAAATTAATTTTCATTTTTTAATTCCTTAAAAATAATAGCAAGTTATAAAACACCAGCCGCAGTTGTAGCTCCAGCAGTACTTGCTGATACGGCGTTTGATGAAGAACTTGAAGTGCTACTGCCACCACCACCGCCACAAGCGAACAAAATTGCTAATAGCATTCCAAAAAATACAGATAAGAAGAATTTTTTATTTGACTTCATATAAATTTCTTAATATTTCAATTCAATTACACATATCATAAGTGTATTTTATCAAGCTAGCTCAGCCGCCGCCATAGTCGCCGTCAACTTGCTGTAGTGTCGTTCTAACATTACTACAGAAGTTCCCATTTGTCGTGCCAGCGTATGTATATCAGTGCCTGCCAACAACTCCATTGTTGCGTAAGTGTGTCGTAAGCTGTATAGCGTCCTATTAATGCCATTCGTGCCAAACTCTATGTCCATCTCTCTTAGTAGCCTCGTAAATATTTTGTTCAATTCAAACGGCTGAATGCCATTGCGATAACGGAATACTTTCAACTCACTTTTGCTCGCTATCAAGTCCTCAAACTCAATATCGCATATATCCGCATTTTCCTTATGTCTTCGTTTGAGTGCTTCCACACACTCGTGTTTAGCAATCAACCACCGTTCACCAGTTTTACCACTTACCCACATTCGTAAATATCTAACACCACCATCGTAGTGCCACTCTATATGCTTCCAACACAAGTTCATTGCCTCTGTTCCGTGTCGCATGCCTGTGTATAT
>Ga0164296_1005239_pt1 | contig 11451 bp, 7 predicted proteins | sample GEODES057metaG_FD_113533 | JGI IMG/M metagenome (GOLD analysis project Ga0164296, IMG submission 113533) | Dystrophic lake water microbial communities from Trout Bog Lake, Wisconsin, USA - GEODES057 metaG | ecosystem: Environmental > Aquatic > Freshwater > Lake | place: USA: Trout Bog Lake... | reverse complement strand
TACAGAAAAGCATCTTCCACATGAGTCAAAACTCCCCTGCAAATCCAACCGCTTCTAACGTTTCTGAGACGAATACTTCAGTATTGGATCAGCCTGGTCTCAACAGTTTGTCGAAATCTTTTGAGCCCTCTGCGATTGAGATGCGTTGGGGCCCAGAGTGGGAGCGACGCGGTTACGGAGTAGCCGGCGCTAATGGAAGCGGTAAATCTAAAAAAGGTGCTCCCTCTTTTTGTATTCAACTCCCGCCCCCAAATGTGACGGGTACTCTTCATATGGGACATGCTTTTAATCAAACGATCATGGATACGCTCACTCGCTATCACCGGATGAGCGGGCACAACACTGCTTGGATACCTGGGACCGATCACGCTGGGATAGCAACTCAAATCGTTGTTGAGAGACAGCTACAGGAGCAAGGCATTAGTCGACATCAGATGGGCGAGACGCATGAATTGGCTCGTAAAAATTTCATTGACAAAGTCTGGCAATGGAAAGAGCAAAGTGGAAACACGATTACAACCCAAATGCGTCGTATGGGAGACAGCGTAGATTGGTCTCGTGAGTACTTCACGATGGATAAGAATTTATCGGAAGTAGTGGTCAAGACTTTCGTTAAGCTGTACAAGCAAAAATTGATTTACAGAGGTAAAAGGCTAGTCAATTGGGACCCAGTGCTTAGTACCGCAGTAAGCGATTTAGAGGTGGAAAACCGAGAATCACAAGGGCATATGTATTACATCCTCTACCCGTTTGTGGGGGGGGAGCAACTCATTGAGGGTGTTAATCAAAAGGGTTTGACGATTGCTACCACTCGCCCAGAGACGCTTCTGGGTGATTCTGCATTAGCCGTGCACCCAGAGGATGCAAGGTATCTTCATTTGATTGGTAAGGAGGTGGAGTTACCACTTTGCAATAGGCGTATTCCGATTATTGCGGATTCATTTGTGGATCCTAGTTTTGGCTCTGGAGTCGTAAAGATCACGGGAGCTCATGACTTTAATGATTACGCTTGCGCCCAAAGGCACAACCTTCCTTTGGTTTCTATTTTTACATTAGATGCCAAGATTAATGAAAATGGACCTGAGGTTTATAGAGGACTTGATCGTTTTGAGGCGCGCAAAGTGATTGTCAAGGATCTCAAGACACTTGATCTGTTTGTAGACATGAAACCTCACAAACTGATGCTACCGATTTGCGCAAGGACTGGACAAGTGGTGGAGCCTATGCTCACTGATCAATGGTTCATCGCAATGAATAAAGTGGGTGAAGGAGACGCAACCGGAAAAAGCATTGCTGCTAAAGCTGTAGATGCCGTCCAATCGGGCGAAGTTCAATTTGTCCCAGAAAACTGGATCAATACTTACAACCAATGGATGAATAACATACAGGACTGGTGTATCAGTAGGCAATTGTGGTGGGGCCATCAAATACCCGCTTGGTACGATGAAGATGGGGAGGTCTACGTAGCAGAGAGTCTTGATGAGGCACAGTTACAAGCTCCTGGAAAAACGCTTAGGCGCGACCCCGATGTTTTAGATACTTGGTATTCATCTGCGATGGTACCTTTCTCAACACTTGGTTGGCCAGATACTACTGAGGATATAGATCTTTATTTACCAAGCTCTGTACTTGTAACGGGGTATGACATTATCTTCTTTTGGGTTGCCCGGATGATCATGATGACCACTCACTTTACTGGAAAAGTTCCTTTTAAAAAGGTCTACATCCACGGACTGGTCTTGGATGCAAGTGGCAAGAAAATGAGTAAATCAGAGGGTAACGTACTTGATCCAGTTGATCTTATTGATGGCATTGATTTGACCTCACTTTTGGATAAAAGAGTTGTAGGTTTACGCAGGCCTGAGACCGCAGGGCAGGTAAAGAAAGATACCCAAAAAGAGTTCCCCAACGGTATTCCAAGTTACGGCGCTGACGCTTTGAGGTTTACCTTCGCATCTATGGCTACTTTGGGTAGAAGTATTAACTTTGATAGTAAAAGGTGCGAAGGGTACCGCAACTTTTGTAACAAGCTTTGGAATGCAACTCGCTTTGTTTTGATGAACTGCGAGGGACAGGACTGCGGTCTTATGGAGCACACCAAAGAGCAATGCCAAGTTGGCGGCTCTGCTCACGGTTATATGTCATTTAGCCAACCTGATCGTTGGATAGCCTCCCAACTACAAAGGCTTGAAGAACAAGTGGATCAAGGATTTAAGGATTACAGGCTCGATATCGTTGCAAGTTCAATCTATGATTTTGTGTGGAATGAATTTTGTGATTGGTACTTAGAAATCGCAAAAGTTCAACTCTCTGTTGCAGAGATCAGCGTTCAAAGAGGAACTCGTAGAACTTTAATTCGCACGCTTGAGACTTTACTCAGACTACTGCACCCGATCATCCCATTTATCACCGAGGAGTTATGGCAAAAAGTAGCTCCTGTTGCAGGGAGGGTAATTAAATCTGAGCTCGCGAATACCTCTGTATCGATCGCGGCTTACCCTAAGGCACAACTAAGTAAAATTGATCCTGTGGCTGAGCAGTATGTTTCAGACCTCAAGGCCTTGGTAGACTCTTCCCGAAACTTGCGCGGCGAGATGGGAGTATCTCCAGCAACAAAACTTCCTTTGTTGATGCTTGGTGCAGATGAGAGAGTTTGCTCTATGATGCCTGCTCTTAAAACCCTTGCAAAGCTCAGTGAGATAAAACTCTTTGAAGATGAGGCGAAATGGACTCAAAGTAGCGAATCTTCGCCATTTGCAGTAGTTGGCTCAGTTAGGATGTGCTTGCATATTCAAGTTGATGCACAAGCTGAGCGGGCAAGATTATCAAAAGAGATTCTTAGAATACAAACTGAGATTGATAAAGCAAGTGTCAAACTATCTAACGAATCTTTTGTTGCAAAGGCACCTCCTGCGGTGATTGAGCAAGAGCGTAAAAGGGTGGATGATTTCCAACAAACGATGATTAAACTGAAAGATCAATTAGCCCGTTTACCAAAATGAGATGATGTAACGATTCATCTTCTTCGTAGGATATGAATAAAATCAGAACCTTCAGTTTTTTGCTCAATCAATTCGTTACCTGTTTGCCTACAGAAAGCCGCAAAGTCTCTATTGGAGCCACTGTCTGTAGAGATGACTTTTAAGACCTGTCCAGATTTCATTATTGAAAGAGATTTCTTGGCCTTTAAGATAGGAAGTGGGCAGTTGAGTCCGCGTGTGTCTAGCTCTATATCTATATTCATCTTTAAAAACTAACCTTTTTTCAGTTGGATCAAAGTTGGTACAGGTGGCTGTCTTTCTCATTAATCCGCTCAATTTCATCCCACTCAAGAAAGCGGGGTTCTATCGATTGGGCTTTGAGCCAGTCTGCTAAAGCGTAACCTGTGCCTGCAGGCCAACAAATTAAATCATTGAAATTGAAGAGCCTGTACTCAAGCAACTCGGGTGATAGGCTAATATTTCCTGCATCGTTGGTTTTTGCATGGTATGCAATGAGAACTTGGTTGCGTCTTTGGAAATCATAGACGCCTATGAGGTTTAGGGAAGTTACGTCAAGATTGGTTTCCTCTTTCACCTCACGCGTGATTCCTTCCTCTGGAGACTCACCAGCCTCCATAAACCCTGTGATGAGTGCAAAGCGTTTTCCTGTCCAAGCAGCGTTTCTGGCGAGTAGAACCTTTCCCTTGTGCTCCACGATCGCAGCCAAAACTGGAGTCGGATTATTCCAATGAGTCCATTCACAACTAACGCAGGTCATCCGCTCTTTTGTTCCTCCATCCTCCTCTCTAAGGATGAGTTGAAGGGATGTCGCACACATTGGACAAAATTTGTAATCACTCATGCTGGAAAAACTCCTGTTGAAAGGTATCGATCCCCTCTGTCGCAAACAATAAAAACGATGGTTGCATTCGTTAATTTTTGGGCCAATTCAAGCGCCACCCAACAAGCGCCGGCTGCGGATACACCGGCAAATATGCCTTCCTCTTTTGCCAAGCGTCGGCACATTTTCTCTGCATCAAACTGGCTAACCAATGTGATTTGGTCAACATGGGTAGGATCATATATCTTGGGTAAGTATTCTTTTGCCCATTTGCGTATGCCTGGTATTTTGGAGCCTTCGCTGGGTTGCGCCCCAATGATTTGGATATCTTTGCTCTGACTCTTAAGGTACTGAGAAACTCCAGTGATTGTGCCAGTGGTTCCCATGGCACTTACAAAATGAGTAACACTACCCTTTGTGTCTTGCCAAATCTCAGGTCCAGTTGTCTCAAAGTGAATTCTTGGATTGTCCGGATTGGCGAATTGATCCAGCACGCGCCCCTTTCCATCAGATTGCATGCTTAGGGCTAGATCTCGAGCTCCCTCCATGCCAATACTCTTGGGAGTTAAGATGAGTTCTGCCCCAAAAGCTTTCATAGTTTGAGCTCGCTCAATGGACAAATCCTCTGGCATGATGAGGATCATTTTGTACCCTTTGATCGCTGCGGCCATGGCCAGCGCAATGCCGGTATTGCCCGATGTTGCCTCAATAATGGTGTCTCCAACCTTTATTTCCCCGCGCTCCTCGGCCCTGTTAATCATAGACATTGCGGGTCGATCTTTTACGGATCCAGCAGGGTTATTTCCCTCTAGTTTGGCCAGTAAAACGTTGCCTCTAGCCTCGTTTTCCTTAAGGCCAATTCGCTGAAGGGCAACAAGTGGAGTTCGTCCAATGGTGGACTCAATAGTTGGATAATTCATAAAGTTGTTAAGGAAATGACTAGAATTTGAAGCAATTATGGTCTTTTGTAAGAGGTGTTATTGATATCAGGGCTATACTGTGCCATAATTTATGACCTCTTCAGTGCCGGAGTGGCGAAATTGGTAGACGCAGCAGATTCAAAATCTGCCGGTGCTAAACACCGTGCCGGTTCGAGTCCGGCCCCCGGCACCATTGGTATTACCACACCAATGATAAAAATCATCTCTTAAAAGATTCTGACGAAACCTGATTTAATTAAGGTTCTTGGAGTACTTGTAAAAGCAATTTATGCTAATTTTGTTATTATTTATGAAATGATTGCATAATAGATTGATGTAATTTCAATAAATAATTTAAATATACAAACAATCAAATGACTTATTTAAATTGCTTTTCTATTGTCCTGATTGGAATCTATGTTTTTGTTGGAGTGTCTAAAGGGTGGCTCTCTCAAGCATATTACTTGATTATCGGATTGGCTATTTATTTTTTATTAAAAAGAATTGATAACGGCGAGTTTCATTTTTTAATCTTGCCTAATTTAAATATTGAAACTCAAAAAATTGTTCATTTTCAAGCTGCTTGTATTTTAGTATTTATAGTTTTCTATCTTCTAAAAAGATTGCACAATAATATTTTTAAAATCGTCGATGAAGTCCCCGGACATAAATTAATTGGTGGAATCTTCGGGTTTATAAATGGACTTTTTTTATTATTATTTATTTGTTTTGTTATTAATTTAACTGGGTTTAAGGATGAAGAATGGTGGACCACTTCTATAGAGTTTGAATTTTCAAACGAGGTTTTAAGTATAACTAAAGGTTTGTTTGATAATAAATCAGGTGATCAATAGCCTAAATCTCTTACGATGCTATTTTGTAAGAGCCTTTGAGGCTATATATATTTAGTCCTTCTTAGAATTCAAGCTTTCAATCATATAGATTTGGGCTTTTTTCACTACATTGTCAACAGCTGTTGCAGCGTTACTGACGCCAACAGTTGCTACGAAGACTCCTAGAAAAAAAGAAATAATATACCCCATGATCTGCACCTTCAAAGTAATGATCGTTTATCGAAATTTCTAAATTCTGTATTTTTAAAAATACTTTATCTTTTAAAGAATCGGATTTAATGAAACAAACTTAAATCACCATGCCTAATTTTTGATTACCACCTTATGGATAAAACTTGTATACTGATCCAATGGAGTTTGATCCTCCGCTAGCAGTTGTACCGTAGTAATATCCATCTGGTCCCAATGTCAAACCGGAGTATGGGTTCGCACCGTCTGAGCTTGATCCAAAGGAGTAAACAATAGAGTAAACAACACTGGTTACGCCTATCGGCGTAATTGAGAATAGAGTGCCGCTATCTTTAGCTCCTCCAAACCATGTGGTACCGTAAATGTTATTGTTGATACTCACTAGATTGCCGTAAGGCGTAGAACCATCGGATGTCGAACCTGTGAAATGATGTAGAACTGTGTAAGTACCGCCAACTGTGGTTGGAAGAGTAAACACCACACCTAAATTATTGGAGCCTCCAGCGCTGGTGTTTCCATATAGATTTCCGTTAGAACCCAATAGAAGAGGGCTGTATGGTATCGCACCTGAGGTCGTGTCAAACTGGTGCAAGGTTGTAAAACTTGATCCTGAAGTTGATATTGAAAAAACAGTGCCTACATTTCCTGTTCCCCCAGCACTTGTTGTGCCATATAGTAAACCTGCGCTGTCCTTGATTAACCCAGACTGGGGATTCGATCCGTCATTATTTACGGTTCCAGAAAAAATATGAATAGGCGCCTCAGCAACAACTCCGCCAACAAGGGTGATCCTAAAAACAGTACCTAAGTTATAAGTTCCACCGTAAGTCGTTGTGCCGTAAAAAGCATTGTCTGAGCCTTGAACTAAACCACCGTAGGGATTAGCTCCATCTGTTAAACCACCAATAAATGAATAGACAATTCCGTTGTAAGTTGCAACCCCGGAGGATAATGTAATCTTAAATACAGTTCCGTTACCATTAGAGCCGCCATTGGTGGTAGTCCCGTATAAGTTTCCATCACTACCAGCTACGAGCGGTGCAAATGGAATTGCACCATCCGTTGCACCGCCCACAAAAGAATGGAGCGTAGTGACTTGACCGGCGGTATTCATTGAAAAGACGGTTCCTAGACTTTGTGCGCCACCCGCTTGCGTTGTTCCGTAAAAAACCCCATTCACCTGTATCAATGATGCATCAGGGTTTGCACCTTCAATGTTAGACATCGAGTGTAAGACGCTATAAGTTGTTGTGAGTCCATTTGATCCACTACTTCCTGAGTTCGAGTTGAGGCCACTACAGGCAAGACTTCCCACAGCAAGTGAGCAAGCGGTTTTGCCGCCCCCACCCCCGCATCCGCTAAGAAGTAGCGAAGTGACGAAAATAAAGATGAGTCTATAAAAATATTTCATTGAAAAGTGCATCCAGGAATTTCTTTGTCAACTTGCTTGCAGTATGGAACTGGTTTTGATTTAGCGGTTTCCTTTTTGGATTGATCGCTGTGCATTGAATCTGTTTTGTCGGTAGCAGTATCTTTTGTATTTTCTTTCAAGGATTTTTTTAAATAATCCTTATTTACCACTCCAGTACTGACTGGATAGGACTGTGCAGATTCAGCCGGTTTAGATTGAGGGTTGTTTTTGGATTCATCAGTTTTAGCATCAAATGGTTTGTCACATGATTTCACAATAAAAGTAATCTTTGTTGGATACTCGAAACCTGCTTTAGACTCTAAATCCACCAAAGCTCCCAATCCACCGCCGACAAACGCATTTGCGTAAAAAGTTAAATTACTTGATGAACTTATTTTTACTCTGTGAAGATCAAAGTCTGCACCTTTACAACTCAGCTCTAATTCATCAAATCCTTTGTGCAATCGTAAAGTTCCTGGAGTATTAACAGACCAAGAGCCTATTTCGTTGGTCATAGTGCATTCAGCGTTTACAGGTTTGCCATCACATTTTGTTTCAACAGATATATCCTGATAGGTGCCCAACATTACTGAGGCACAACCCCCTATGGCCAACAATAAGGGAAGAGTTATTGATTTGATATTTATATAAAAATGTCGCATATCAAGATCTGGTATCACTCCGTGAAGGTGTCACATTGGTTTTAACAATTGTCAAAACTTAAGAATCAACAAGGCAGGCTCGAGCGGATTCAATTGAGCCTTCATTTGAGCCCAACCTTATCCAACTTAATCCAATGCCTTCATAATCAATAATCGACTTTAGAGGGATTAACTTTAACCAGAATAGGATTAATTTTGTAATACTAAAAGATTCAAAATTAAGACCTTTAATTGATCATTGGCCAAGTCTTGCCAATTGCTCTAAGACGAATTTTTAGTTACCGTTTGAGTCAAAGAAGTAGTTGGTGTTGCATTTGGTGTAATGAGTTGCGTTGTCACGCTGGTTGGAGTCAAACTTAAGGCTCCGGTGACGCTTACGTTACTGTAGTTTGTCAAAGCCGACCCTAGAGCGCTAGACATAACTCCAACAGAAGCATTTATAGCTTGAGCCTGTGCACTAGAGATTGATGGTGTTGCGGGTGAGTTTGAGTACTCAGCTAAAATTTGACTCAATTGGGCGGTTGAACTGGTCGTTGCTGCAGTAGAGCTTAACCATACGTCAGCCATTTCATAAGTTTGTCCTTTCGTGGTCGTATAACTGGAGACCAATCCAATCGTATTTCCATTATTTGATTGATTTGCAACAGTCGCATTAAGGTTCAACGATTGAATATTTAACTCCGAAAGTGTAAATAGTTTACCTGTGGGGGTAGAGCCATTATTGCCCGTATTGACCCAAACTTGAAGTTGATTAAAAATAGGATCGCTTGAGTTTATAACTCCATTATTGTTTGTATCAAAAGCAGAGAGAGCAGCAAACCCATTGGTCGCCGTTTGACCATCTGGCAAAACAGTCGCACTGCCAAAGAGTTCAGATCCATTGGTAATCGTAGTAGTGCCGGTCGGTACATGAACTAAAAATCCTTCTCCTGGAGTAATCCAGCCAACGCTAGCATCTAGACCTGAATTATTAAGGTCGAATTTAACACCGGACTGTGCAAGACCAACAGTTTGTATTCCGTTTCCAGATAAATCAAGTACCAAAGGTGTAATGCTTCCAAGCGCTGCAACTTGTGAAGTGGATAAAGCAAGAGTGGTTAACTCATCAGTTGTTAGTGACATTTTTTGGGAAATGGTCAGATTAGAAATCTGAGATGTCGTTAAAGCTTGAATTTGACTGGTAGTCAAACTTTGAACTGCACTATTGTTTAAAGATGCAATTTGGGAAGGAGTGAGCGCATTGATTTGTGTAGTTGATAAAGAACTTACCTGAGAAGTGGATAACCATCCGATTTGATTAACTGAAAGCGCGGCAAGATCTGTTGTCGTAATCGCTTGAACCTGGGTTGTGTTCAGACTTTGAATTTGACTATTTTGTAAAACACTAATCTGTGAAGTACTTAATGAGTTAATTTGAGAGGTAGTTAATGTTGCAACACTTGAGGTGGTCAAATACTTAATTTGTAAAGTGGTTAAGTAGGGTGTTTTATTTGCTGCTAAATTAGAAAGTAAATCCGAATTGATGGATTGAATATCTTGAATGCTGATGGCACCAACTTCGTTGGAATTTAATGAACCCAATTGAGTTGGTTGGAGTGATGAAAACTGAGAAGGTCGCAGTGCAGAAATCTCAATTGGACTAAAACTGGCAACTTGTGAGTTTGTGAGTGTTGAAATCTGTGCAGTTGTAAGTGCCCCGATCAAGGCGGTACCAAGCGCGTTAATTTGTGAGGTCGTTAGTGCAGAAGTCAGAGAAGTGGAGAGTGAGGAAATAGCAGTTTGTGTAAGTGCTGATATATCTGCTGTGTTTAGCGCTAGGACTTGAGAAGTCGTTAGTGCATTAAGTTGTGAAGTGGTTAGGACCGCAACTTCAGTTGGTAGCAAACTGCTGATTTGGGCGGTTGTTAGTGCAGATATTTGCGAGGTAGTGATAGATACTATCTCAGGACCAACGTTATTGAGTTGTTGGTCTCCAAGGTGTTTTATCTGACTTGTGGTTAATGCAGCAATTTGTGACGTTGTCAGATTTGCAATATTTGGACCTAGATTTGCAATTTGAGTAGAGGTAAGTGCATCAATCTCTGTAGTAGTAAGAACAGCAACATCCGTGGTGCTGAAAATTAGTTGATTAACTTGTGAGATTGTCAAATTTGCAATTTGACTAGTGGTGAATACATTTACTTCGGTTGTAGTTAATGCATCAATTTGAGAAGCTAACAAACTTGGTATTTGCACGGTTGAGATCGCCTGGAATTGCCTTGTAGCTAGTGCTTGGATCTGGTCGTTTGAAAATGCATCAATAGATAACCCCAATGCAGGTATCTGTAGCGTAGTAAGTTGACTTATTTGAGAAGTCGTTAAAACTGCAATCTGACTAGTTGTAAGTGCAGCAATTTGAGAGGTCAGTAAAGAAGCTGTTTTGTAAATATCTAGATTTGATACTTGGGTTGTTGTTAAGTTTGAAATTTGAGCAGTGTTTAAATTTTGCAACTGATTTGTATACAAGGCATTTAACTCATCAGGGCTCAGTCCAGCTACTTGATCAATAGTTAGGTCAGATATTTGTAGAGTAGTTAAAGCCTCAACTCCCAGAGTGCCGAGAGCATTTAATTGATCTATTGATAATACTGCTGCTTCACTAGTCGTCATTGCAGCAATATTGGTCGCAGACAAAGCAGCAACTTCAGTTGTAGATAATGCACTGATATTTGAAGTACCTAGACTTGAAAATAAGTCAGTACTCATAGAATTTAATTGTATTGCGGCTAAGTTACTTACTTGTGAGGTTGTTAAATTTAAGACTTGATTTGTCGTAAATGAATTGATTTGTGAGAAGTACAAAGCATTCAACTGATCAGGTGACAAACTTGATACTTGTAAAGTAGTTAGGTTAGGGATCTGGCTCGCAAGTAATTCTTGAGCTTGTACTGTTGATAAATTTGAAACTTGCGAAGTAGATAAACTTTGAATTTGAGTGTTTGTAATCGCTTGCAATTGGCTCACTGAGAGTGAAGCCAATTGGGAGGTACTTAAAGATGCAACCTGAGAAGTGGTGAGTTGTGTAATCTGAGAGTTTGTTAGATTATTAATCTGCTGATTTGAAAGGCTCAGGACTTGTGTAGTAGTTAGCGCCTGAACCTGTGGGGAATTAAATGTTTGTATTTGATATTGAGTCAGTGCGCCTAAGTCCTGAGTGCTCAGACTTGCGACTAAGTTTGCGGTCAAACTAGCTATTTGGCCGGTTGTTAAAGCACTTGCTGTAGTTGTTGATAGGCCATTTATTGAAGCAGTGCTAAGCGTTTGAACCGCCGAGGTACTTAATAATATTAGGTTAACAGTATTCAAACTGTTGAGTTGTGAAAATGTTAATCCTGATGATTGACTTGACGTTAAAGCACTAATTTGATTGCTTTGAAAGATATCAATTTGATCATTACTCATGCTAGCAATACTAGAAGAGTTCAAGGCAATAATTTGTTTTGTACTCAATTGGGAAATTTCAACAGTGGTTAGCGCTGAAACTTGAGTAGTGCTTAATGCATTAATTTGAGAAGTAGATAAAGATTGAAGTTGAGTATTAGACAAGTTTTGTA
>Ga0164296_1005237_pt1 | contig 11455 bp, 10 predicted proteins | sample GEODES057metaG_FD_113533 | JGI IMG/M metagenome (GOLD analysis project Ga0164296, IMG submission 113533) | Dystrophic lake water microbial communities from Trout Bog Lake, Wisconsin, USA - GEODES057 metaG | ecosystem: Environmental > Aquatic > Freshwater > Lake | place: USA: Trout Bog Lake... | reverse complement strand
TGCAGTGTGCTGCAGTCCTTGTTTGAGAACAGCCCCCAACTCTTGTTTTGGTGGATCGATGGATTTGTGGATTTTGATGGAGCCCAAACCCAAAAGGTCAAAGCAGCCCTGAACGCACTTCAAGCGCTGGTTCGACAAAAGGAACTCCCCCTTTTGCTAGAACAGGTCAAATTGTTTGAGGATGCAGCACAAGGCGAACTCTCCCCGGATCTCAGCTGTCAAGCGCTTCCCTTTTTGTACTCTCGGGTGCCACCCCTCTTGCATGCCTTGACCCCTGCCCTGGCTGATATTCTTCCCACACTCAGTGAAACGCAGATCAAACACATTCGCAAACGCTTTGAAGACAAAAACAAAGATTGGAGTGACGAATGGATCAAACCACAAGCTAGCAAGGTGCTTGAACAACAAACAGACAAAGGCATCGAGCAAGCGCAAGATCTTTATGGGAAATTGAGCCTTGAGCAAAAGCAACTGATTCGCGCATCAGCCAAAGCCTCTGGATACAACGCTCAAACCGCTTTGGCCATACGATTGGAACACCAATCCCTCACACTCAGCACCTTGAATCAGATTCGAGAGACAAAAGAAAAACCACTCACCCATGAAGAGCTGGAGGAATTGATCCAGTCGTGGGCTCAACAATTGATGCGCTCACCCAATCCCCAGTTTCGCACTTATCAAGAAAATCGCGCTTCCTTTAACTGCCAGGCCGTTGTTCAATTCCATGCCTCAACCACCACGGAGCAGAGACTGAACGCACAAAAACGGCTCAAGCGCTACGAGAGAGATTTGATCGAATTGATGGCCAACAACAAGTCCTGAGAGGTCTTGACTCAAAGGATCATCAACCCCTTAACGCTCCCTGGGCGTGAGTGGTGCAACAGGCCACACCACCCCGTTCTCGTTGAGCAAAGCGTCTAGCGGGACATCGTGCTCCTCAGGCGTGAAGTCATCCAAGTACCCGTGGGCGAAACCCAAACCCACAGTGAATGGCTTCGGAGTCAATTGCGCCAGCGTGCGGTCATAAAACCCGCCACCGTAGCCCAATCGATATCCGCCCGGTGCATAGCCCAAACAAGGCACAAAGAGGAGTGTAGGCACAATCTCTTCAGTGTCCTTGGGCTTTGGAATGTTGTAGGCGTCCTCTTGCATGGGGCAGCCTGGGTACCACACGTGAAAACTCAAGGTCTTGGTCTGTGGATCAACCACCGGCAAACCAATGCGCCTCCTGAGCGGCTCCTCCAATAACTCTCCGTCTTCCTTCCAGCGGTGAAGCGCTGGCAATGGATCAAACTCTCCCTTGATGGGCCAATAAGCTCCAATCACCACTTCGTCGCGACCGACCAACCAAATGCGCATGACACGTTGCAACTGTTCAAGCTTTTGTGCTCGATCGGACATTTGCAACCGGTCTTGTAAGAGCTGATCACGCAATGCTTTTTTTTCATCGGGGTTGGACATGGCAAGCAAACAGGAAAGTGTGGTTTGGATTGGGATTCAATCGTCATGATAATGGGAATTGACTCAAATGAGCCCTACAATTTGTTGAGTTGTTGTTTTAGTTTTATCGAACCTGGGTTTCACGAATGCATTTGCTGGGCGTCTTTCTGATCACTTTTTGCGCACTCTTGAACGCCTCGAGTGTCCATGCCTCTAACCCTGGGGATGACAAAAAAGATGCACCCTCACCCAAGCACTCAAACCCAGCTCACGAGGTCCCGACTCATCCAACTCCAGCTCACCCCCATCACAACAAAAAGACGGGCCCCCAAGTCGCCAAAAGCGCCAAGAGCGCCTCACCCTCTGCAAACGTTCAAACCCAGCCAGCGCCCTCAAAAGTAGAGAGCCCAGTGGATGCCAAAAGCGAGAACAAAAACGCAATTGCGTTCAATGAGACCGCTGCACTCAATTGGCCCAGCAGCCACGAAAAAGACGCGGTCATCCTTCAAATGGCAGAGGCCTTTGCCAGAGGGGACAAGTCCAGGTTGACCGCCCTCCTACCCCAAGTGCTCAACCACCCCTTGGCGCCTTGGGCGGCTTACTGGGAGCTCAAAGCACGCCTTGAAGAAGCCTCCATTGAGGAAGTCCGCGCCTTCTTGCAAACCTACGCCAACACTTACCAAGAGGATCGCCTGAGAGCTGATTGGCTTGACTTGTTGGGCTCCAGGCGAGATTGGACCACCTATGCGCAGGAGTACCCTTCCTACCGCATGAAAGACGATCCGGAGCTGGAGTGCTATGGACTCATGATCGCGCACTTGGAACTTCTCCAACAAAACAGCCCCACAGCCCAAGGCCTTGAGACCCAAATCAAAGCCGCCTGGAGGCGGCAACGCGATGCGGACGAGGGCTGCACTTGGGCCATCGATCGACTCCTGGATGCCAAAAAAATCACGCCCCTTGAGGTCTGGCAAAAGGTTCGCTACGCCGCGCAAAACAACCATTTTCGACTTGCAAGAGACCTCACACAAAGTCTAGATACCAGCGCTGTTCCCCTTTTGAAAGCCGCATGGGCCCAACCCACTCGGTTCTTAAAAGACCACTTGGCCGCCCCTCAAAAAATCAATCAAGAACTCTTGGTGTTGGCTCTTTTAAGACTCACCACACAAGACCCCTTGCAAACAAAGGAGCTGCTCCTCTCCAAATGGGGCCCCTATCTGAGCAGCGAAGAGAGGCACTGGATCTGGGGTTTTGTGGGCATGCAATTGGCCTACAACCACGACCCAGATGCCTTGAGCTACTTTGAGCGTGCAAGCAACCCCAAGGACTTGAGTGACGAGATGCTGGGCTGGTACGTGCGCACCCTCTTGAGGAGTGAGCAAATCAATTGGCTGCAAGTGGAGAAATTGATTGAGCTCATGAGCAGCGATCAAAGGAAAGATCCAACCTGGGTTTATTGGCTTGCCAAAGCTCAACTCGCACAGGCTCCCAAAGATGCAAAGGCAAGGGAAAAACCTCTCGCACTTCTGCACTCAATGGCTGGACCAAAAGGTTTCTATGAGCTCTTGGCCATGGATGAATTGGGGCTTGGCGTCACACTCTCCAACCCACCCAGTGCTCCCTCAGCCGAGACCCTTGCCCGCATCCACAACCACCCAGGGCTCAATCGCGCTTTGTATGCAATCAAACTCGGACTACGCTCTCCCGGCGTTCGCGAATGGAATTACTCCACCTCTTTGGTCAACTTCCAAGGCCAAAGTGGCCGCATGAACGATGAAGAACTCTTGGCTGCAGCCCAATGGGCTGCTCAAGAAGGTTTTTGGGACCGAAGTATTTTCACCAGTGAAAAAGCTCTGGGCTACTCGGACCCCAATTTGCTTTACCCCATGCCTTTCAAAGACTCGGTGCTCAAGGCAAGCGATAAATACGGTGTGCCAGCCTCTTTTGTATACGGATTGATCCGACAAGAGAGTCGCTTTGTGATGGACATTCACTCGTCTGTGGGCGCCTCCGGACTCATGCAAGTCATGCCCAAAACGGCCAAATGGACCGCCAAGAAAATTGGCATCAACCCCTTTAGCGTAGAGATGCTGCACGACAAAGACATCAACACCGCGATCGGCACAGGCTACATGCACTTGGTGCTTGAGAGTTTTGATGGATCCAAAGCTTTGGCAGCCGCCGCCTACAACGCAGGCCCCTCGCGTGCTCGTCGCTGGAGAGAGGGCCCAGATGTGGAAGGCGCCATATGGGTGGAGAACATTCCCTTCAACGAAACACGCGATTACGTCAAAAAGGTTCTCACCAACACCACTCTCTATGACAGCCTTCTCACCAATCAGCCCCAGTTCATTCACACTCACTTGGGGCTCATTGGTCCACACAGCCCTCCAAGCTCAGGCTCAGCAGACGCTCAAAATCCAGATCTCCCCTGAGAGCACGAGACCCAAAAATTCTTTTGTCGGTTTGTGGATTTAGGCTGTGACCAGCGCTGGATCTTGCGATTGCTGCAAGGACCACATCTGAGCATAAACCTCTCCCAACTCCAGGAGTTGAGCATGCGTTCCTCGCTCCAAAATACGCCCCTCACCCATCACCAAAATTTCATCTGCACTCACCACAGTTGAGAGCCGATGCGCAATGACCAAGGTGGTCTTGTTCTTGGCAACGCCTCTGAGTTCGGATTGAATATCACGCTCGTTGGCACTGTCTAAGGCTGAGGTTGCCTCATCAAAGATCAAAATTTGTGGGTTCTTCAAAAGCGTTCTTGCAATGGCCACACGCTGCTTTTCTCCACCCGACAACTTCAAGCCCCGCTCCCCCACCATCGTCTCGTAGCCCTTGGGGGTGCTTGCGATGAACTCATGGATGTGTGCGCTCTTGGCCGCTTGGATCACCTCCTCTTGGCTTGCGCTCACTCGTCCATACGCAATGTTGTAACTCACGGTGTCATTAAAGAGCACCGTGTCTTGAGGGACGATGCCAATTTGCTCTCGCAAACTCTTTTGCTCGATCTCTCTCACATCCACGCCATTGATCTCAATGGAGCCCGCGCTCACGTCATAAAAGCGATAGAGCAGTCGACAAAGCGTTGACTTACCCGCACCCGAGGAGCCCACCACGGCAACGGTCTTGCCACTTGGAATCTCAAAATCGATGTGGCTCAAAATGTCTCTGGATCCGTCATACGAAAACCCCACACCTTTGAAGGACACGTGAGGGGGACTGGTGAGACTCAAGCGCTTGGCATGGGGTGAGTCCTTGACCTCACGCTCCCTCTCCAAGAGCTTGAACATGCGGTCTAAATCGGTGATGCTTTGCTTGATTTCTCTGTAAATCACACCCAAAAAATTGAGTGGAATGTAGAGCTGAATCATGAAGGCGTTGACCATCACCAAGTCTCCTATGCTCATGCGTCCATCCACGACCCCCTGTGTTGCGCGCAAGAGCACACACACCAATGCCACGGCGATGATGAATTGCTGTCCAGTGTTCAATAGACTCAAAGACGTTTGCGCTTTGAGTCTGGCTTTTCTCAACCGATCCAGCCTCTCGTCGTATCTTTGCGCCTCAAAACCTTCGTTGTTAAAGTACTTGACCGTCTCATAATTGATCAAAGAGTCAATCGCTCGGTTGTGAGCCGCAGAGTCGAGCTCGTTGACCTCTCGTCTGAAATGCGTTCTCCACTGGGTCACTTTCACCGTGAAAGTGATGTAGATGGCCAGTGCAATGAAGGTGATCACGGCATACCAAGCATCGTACTTGTAGGACAAAATTCCAAGCACCAGCACCACCTCAATGAGGGTGGGCACAATGCTGTAGAGTGAATATGAGATCAAGGACTCAATGCCTCTCACCCCGCGCTCAATGTCGCGTGTCATGCCCCCCGTTTGCCGCTCCAAGTGAAACCTCAAACTCAAACCATGCAAGTGCTCAAAAGTCTCCAAAGCAATTTGCCTTGCAGCGCCTTGGGTCACTTTGGCAAACACCAACTCCCTGAGCTCAGTGAAGGCGGAGACCGAAATTCTGATCAATCCATAACCCACCAAGAGCATGAATGGCACCACCAACTCGATGCCCGCCTTCGGGGTCATTTGGTCAACCAACTCTTTGAGGATCAATGGCACGGCCACATTGGCCAATTTCGCTCCAACCATGAAGAGCAGCGCAAACACCACCCGGTACTTGTAGCGCCACAAATAAGGCAGCAGGCGCTTTAAGGTTTGGAGGTCTTGCCCCTCTTGTGCTTCTTGTGCGCTCAAGGGCGCTTGTGAATGGTGTCGCATGATCTGGTTTGAATTGAACTTGAGTTATATTGGAACATCTTTGTAGACAAGCCTTGGGATTGAGGGCCAAAAACCCTTGAAACTTTTTCTCTGATGGGAAAGCTTTTCCGAGCACACCCCCTTGTCCACTGACTCGCACCCAACCTCAATACACCATGACTGAGAACACGCCCTTGACTCACCCACCCCAAGACCACACTTTGGTCTTGAAGGTCATCCCAATGCCCTCCGATTGCAATGCCTATGGAGACATCTTTGGCGGTTGGGTCATGGCACAGGTGGATTTGGCAGGATGGGTGCTGCCCGCACAAATTGTCCAGGGACGCTTGGCCACCGTGGCGGTCAATGAATTCGTCTTCAAAGAGGCCGTTCGAGTGGGAGACATTTTGAGTTTTTACGCCAAGATCAAACGCATCGGCACCACCTCCATCACGGTCTACGTCGAAGTGTTTTCTGAACACATTCATGACAAAGAGAGCTTGAAGAAGGTGACAGAAGCGACCCTCACCTACGTGGCCTTGGACGAGAACGGAAGACCCAAGCGCGTGGAGCACATATTCAAAGAGAGCACCTGATCTTGGCTGCCATTGACTTGAAGGCCACACACATCACACCCTTCAAGCGCAAACGATCACTGCACTCGTGACCACTTTTCGGTGCGCCAAAAGGGGCCCCAATATCCACGCAGGAGCAACTCCTTTGAGCCCTCCAGCAACTTCAATTTGTAGGTGTACTCGTCTCCACTGTCGGGGTCCAAAATCTTTCCCTGCGACCACAACCACTCGCCTGACGTTTTTTGTCCACCGTGCATGATCTCCAGCCCCACGAGAGGTAAGTTCTTTCTCTCACCAGGACACGCCGAACACAACTCACCCGGCGCAGCCTTGGGGTCCAAGACCTTTTCGATGCGCCCAATCAACCCCTCCTTGGGGTCAAAGGTCACTCGAATCTGTGCACTAGGCTCATGCGTGCTGTCATCAAAGCTCATCCAAAGGCCAAGAACACCAGACAAATCGCCCTCTGTGCTCGCGCCCCATGCAGCCATTGAAAAGCCAAAAGAGAGTGTCAGCAAACACACATTCACTGCCACCCCCCAATCCACCCATTTCATTGCTCGAAACTTCATTCACGTCTTCCTTTGACTCTAAACCTTACCCAAACCTTGAGCCCTGTCAGCCCTTGAACGCAAGCGTTGTGCCTACTTCTTTGACCGATAATACCCACTCGAGGGCTGATTTTGATGCCCTTTGATCAGCTTTTTTCCAACCCCCAACAGGGCCACTCATGGACTCAACCCGCATCACCCTCATTCGACATGGGGAGACCGACTGGAATGTACAAGCGCGCATCCAAGGACACATTGACATTGCACTGAACTCGCTTGGCGTTTGGCAAGCCACTCAATTGGGCCTGGCCATGCAGCACGAGACCTTGACCTGCGTTTATTCAAGTGACCTCAAAAGAGCGCACGAAACGGCTCACCTTCTGGCCTCCTCACACCATACCCCCCTTAGTCACCATGTTGAACCCGGTTTGCGTGAGCGTCACTTTGGTCAATTTGAAGGACTCACTTGGACTGAACTGGAAGAGCTACACCCGACTCAAGCACAGGCCTGGAGAAGCAGAGACCCCGAGTGGTCACCCCCAAGTGGCGAGAGCTTGAACCAATTCAAATTGCGCATTCAAAATTGCGTCAACCTCCTGGCCAACCGTCATCTGAATGAGCACATCGCGATCGTGACCCATGGTGGCGTTTTGGATGTGATCTATCGATGGTCCACCGGTCAAGAAAGCCAAGCCCCCAGAACATGGGCTTTGGGCAACGCTCACATCAATCGACTGCTGTGGTCCAGTGAGGGATTGCATTTGGTGGGTTGGGGCGACAAGGCCCATTTGGAGCGTGAAGGTGTTGACGGCGGAGCAGGCCCACCTCTTGGACAAGACTACCCTGTGGCCAACTGAGGTTCACTGTGATTGAGAAAGAGTGCTTGGTGCTTGAAGCCCCAAGTGCTCATAGGCTCTGGCCGTGGCGATTCGCCCCCTGGGTGTTCGCTGCAAATAGCCTTGTTGGAGCAAATAGGGCTCAATCACATCCTCGATGGTGTCCCTCTCCTCACCCATGCTGGCGGCCAAATTATCCAACCCCACGGGTCCGCCATCGAAGCGATGCACCAAGGCTTCCAAAAACTTTCTGTCCATCACATCAAAGCCCAATTGGTCCACGTCTAGCATCTTGAGCGCCATGTTGGCCATCTCCAAGGTGATCACACCAGAGCCTTTGATTTGAGCAAAGTCACGCACCCGTCTGAGCAGTCGATTGGCAATCCGGGGAGTTCCCCTGGAGCGTCTGGCCAGCTCCATGCCGCCCTGCTCATCCATGGGCGTGCTCAGCAACCCGGCTGACCTCATCACAATGCTTAGGAGCTCATCGGCCGAGTAAAACTCCAAGCGCGAGACAATCCCAAAACGATCTCTGAGGGGATTGGTGAGCATGCCCGCTCTGGTGGTCGCACCAATCAACGTGAAAGGCTGCAAGTCCAGTTTGATGCTCCTTGCAGCAGGACCCTCTCCAATCATGATGTCGATCTTGAAGTCCTCCAATGCGGGGTACAAAATCTCTTCAACCACAGGGGACAAGCGATGGATCTCGTCGATGAAGAGCACATCGTTTTTTTCCAAGCCCGTCAAAAGGGCTGCCAAATCCTTGGGCTTTTCCAGCACTGGCCCACTGGTTTGCCTCAAATTCACCCCCAACTCGTGCGCCACAATTTGACTCAATGTCGTTTTACCCAGGCCAGGAGGTCCAAAAAGCAACAAATGGTCCAAAGACTCTTGTCTGTTTTTTGCAGCCTGAATGAAGATCGACAACTGCTCTCGCACTTTGGCTTGACCCACATAATCTTTGAGTGTTTTGGGCCTTAAAGCACGCTCTATGGCACCATCCTCTGAGCCCAAAGCATTTGCATCCATGACGCGTTGATTCAACTGAGCGTGATCCACAGGTGCTGCTTTTGCAGCCCTGGGGCTTGGGGTCAAGTCATCGATTTGAACGCTCATGATGGAATAAAGGTGGAATGGAGTAAATGAAATGCAAATGAGAAAACCACACTCAGTCCCAAGAGTTTAACGCGACAAAGACTTCAAGGCCCACTTGATGCCTTCACTCACACCCAACTCTTGAGGCAAGACCTTGATCACGGCTTGGGCTTCCTTTTCACTGTAACCCAAAGACATCAAAGCCTGGGCGACATCGCTTTGCGCATTCGAGCCTACACTTTGAACCAAAGAAGGCGCCCATTCGGCCTTGCCTTTGAGCTCCAAGAGCAGTCGCTCGGCGGTTTTTTTACCTATTCCAGGCACCTTCAACAATAAACCCGCCTCTTGAGTCTGAACGGCCCGCGACAAATCGGCCACACTCATGCCACTGAGCACCGACAAAGCGGTCCGGGGTCCAACTCCTGAGATCTTGATCAAATCTTTGAAAGCCTCACGCTCACTCAGAGTCAGAAATCCAAATAGAATTTGAGCGTCCTCACGAACCACAAAGTGCGTGAGCAATGAGACCTGCTCACCCAATTCTGGCAAGTTGTAAAAACTGCTCATGGGAACCCACACCTCGTAGCCCACGCCGTGGCAGTCCACCAGGACCAAAGGCGGTGTTTTTTCCAACAATTTTCCAGTGATTCGGCCTATCATGGTGTGATCTGTTTCCTAAAGATGAATGAATCCTGCGTTACCCAACGCTCAACCCTTGCTCTGATGCCCTTGCTTTGATACTCAAACACGCTTTCTCGCCGCTCAACAACCTCAGATTGTCACACCTTTGCGGCCCCTTGGACGAACACTTGCGTGTTTTGGAGACCAGCCTTGAGGTGCGAATCTCCCACCGAGGTGAACACTTTCAAATCGAGGGCCCAAAACCCCAAGCCACCCAAGCCCTTTGGATCTTACAGTCTTTGTATGAGAGAGCGAACAAAAACATTGACACCACCTTGGTGCTCCTGATGGTACAAAGCACCCCTGTGTCCAGCATCACGCCCTTGCTTGAAGAGCCCGCCCCTAACCCCAAGAAAAACAAATTGAACTCGAAGTCCTTTACCCACCCCCTTGACCCCCCCGAGCCCAAAGCACTCTTGACCAAACGCGCAGACCTCAAACCCAGAAGCCCCAATCAAGGCCACTACATGGATGCGATTGAAAACTCAGACATCACCTTTGGCTTGGGGCCCGCCGGAACGGGCAAGACTTACCTTGCCGTTGCCATGGCCGTAGACGCCCTAGAGCGCCATGCAGTTCAACGCATCATACTGACCCGACCCGCCGTTGAGGCAGGTGAAAAACTGGGGTTTTTGCCCGGCGACTTGGGCCAAAAAGTCGATCCCTACCTGCGCCCCTTGTACGATGCATTGTTTGATTTGATGGGATTTGACCGTGTTCAAAAAGCCTTTGAGCGCCAAACCTTGGAAATCGCACCCTTGGCTTTCATGCGGGGACGTACCCTCAATCATGCATTTGTGATTTTGGACGAAGCACAAAACACAACCGCCGAACAAATGAAAATGTTCTTGACCCGCTTGGGCCTGGGCTCCAAAGCCGTGATCACAGGAGATGTGAGTCAAATCGATTTGCCCAAAGGGCAATTGAGCGGCTTGGTCGACGCCGAACGCGTCTTGAAACGGGTCAAAGGCATTTCCTTCGCCAATTTCACGAGTCATGATGTGGTGCGCCATCCCTTGGTGGCTCGCATCGTGGACGCCTATGACTCACAAAAAGGCGCTCGCTCATGAAACACCCAAGTCCAGTGCAGTGCACCTTCAGCCTTCAATGGGACAGCGCTTTGAAGGACTCGCCCCTCAAGCACGCCTTGTCTGGCCAACGCATCAAAACTTGTCTCAAAGAAGCCTTGGCAGTGGCGCAGTGCGAATTGCCGGGTGAGATCAATGTGCGAATCGTAGATGCCACCGAGGCCCTGGAGTTGAACAGCACTTACCGCCACAAAGCATACGCCACCAACGTACTCACCTTCGCTTATGAGAGCCACACCGAACTGATGGCCGATTTGGTGCTGTGTGCACCTGTGCTTGAGAAAGAAGCGATCGAATTGAATCGCCCGTTGGCCGACCATTTTGCGCACCTCTTGGTGCACGGCTGTCTACACGCGCTGGGCTTTGATCACGAAGAGGACGAATGGATGGCGCTTCAAATGGAGGCCTTGGAGGTCATGGCACTTGACAATTTAAAGGTGCCCAACCCTTACCAAGCTTAAAGTGTGCGGCTCCCATTAGAGCCACGCACGGTCAATGCTTCTCACTCTCCGCATGGGTCTCAAAGCTCGACTCCATGTTGCTGGGCAACAGCTCAATGGTGGCTCGAAGGCCAGGCATTGAGCTCATGAGGGCTTGCTCCACATTGAAACGCAGTGCAGCAGCACGCCCCAAAGACCAACTCGCAGGCATGTGCATGTGCAGCTCAACGTAGCACCGTTGACCCGATTTGCGCGTGACCACATGGTCAAAGCGAATCACATCTTGGTGCGCAAAACCGTCCAATACCTCTTGAATGATCTCTCTGGAGTTGGGATCCAAGGCCTCATCCATGAGGCCTTGTGAGGACTCCCACAGCAACGAGAAACCCTCCTTGAGAATCACCAATGCAACCCCCATGGCAACGATGGAGTCAAGCCAAATCAAATGTGTTGCAACTGCCAACACCAAACCCACGACCACGGC
>Ga0164296_1005235_pt1 | contig 11458 bp, 13 predicted proteins | sample GEODES057metaG_FD_113533 | JGI IMG/M metagenome (GOLD analysis project Ga0164296, IMG submission 113533) | Dystrophic lake water microbial communities from Trout Bog Lake, Wisconsin, USA - GEODES057 metaG | ecosystem: Environmental > Aquatic > Freshwater > Lake | place: USA: Trout Bog Lake... | reverse complement strand
ATCCAACAAAGAAGGATCCAGCAACTGCTCGTAAAGAGCCAGGGCCGCATCCGCGCTTCCATGCGCACAGCGTTCCATGGACTACAAGACGTACCAACTGTAAAACTGGATGGCATTAGAATTTATTCCGGCCAATTCGTGACCTCGTTAGAGGTCACATACCAGTAGTCCTATTGGTTTTGGTCTTCCTGCATTCCGGCCTTTTGGCCTACTGCCCTTTGTGTTCATCCGGTCCCATTGACCACCGAATTCCCGGATATGAAATTGGCTTACTCAAAGGGTAGATCAACCGGCGGGGCGGGGCGATCCACCTTATGCTGACGAGCGACGGTTTTGGCTTTTTGTCCGCCTAAGTCAACCATTGCATAGATCCAAATCGCGATCGAAATCAGCAGCGGCACAACCATCATGATGTTGCCCGAATGAGCATGTGGCTTGTAGAGACCGGTCAGGAATTCCTTGAACGAATCCTGCCAAACCACGATAACCGCAAAGCAGACCACATATCCCAGGAAGAGACAAATTCCTTTGACGGTTCGTCCAAGGACCATCTGCCCCACGCCTGGAACGAAGGCTGAGAGCAACCGTGCCGCCCAAACGCCAGCGACTTGGTCTTCGCCAGACAAGAGGAGATCATCCCCATAACGGAGTTGGTTCTCGATGGAGTAGTTCCCAGAACCTCGAAGCACCAATTCGGCATATTTCCTCTCCAAGCCGACATTCTTGGGATCCAAGGTGGTGGCTTGTTTGAGAAGCAGCTTTGCCTGCTTGAATTGCTTGCGTTCCAGGAGATCGTCAGCCATCGCCTCCATGACCAGGGGAGAACCGGGGGCGATTTTGGTGGCCTTGGTTAGTGCTTCGGTAACAGCTTGCTTGTTTCCACGCTGCTTTTCGAGCCTGGCTTGGCGAATGAATTTCTCTGCCTCATCCATTTCAGCTTTGGAAGGCTTGGGCAGACTGAGGATACGTTGGATCTCTTCTTCCTCAAGCTTCTTTGCCGCTGCTTTGGCTTCTCTGGCCAGCTTCTCTTGGTCTTCTGCGTATCCTGCATTCGCAAGTTCTGGAACTTCAGTTTCAATCTGATTGATGCGCATGTCGAGCACTGAAATGATCGACTTGTCGGTCGCCTTCAACCGCTTCTCACGAAGTCGTGTGAGTTCTTTTCGAAGGTCAGCGTGGGGATCAACCGGTACGGGTTGTTCAGTCGGCTGGTTCGTCAATTCTTGCGGTTCGTTGGAATCCGGTTCCTGCATCTAAGAATGAGACGCTGAGAAGAGCGGTTTTAGCTCAAACTTCCTTGTCAGAGTCCTCAATTGTAGGTTGAGACTCGTCAAGGTACTGGGCGATCCGCTTGGCAAGACGAGCCGTTCCATTTTCAACGGAACCATTCTCGAGTTGAAATAGTCGTCGACTTACCTTTTGATCGGCTTCATAAAGTTCGTCAAGTAGGTTTATAAAAGCATTTGTAACGCTAGATTGTGGGAATAGTTCTTCAAAGTTGTGGAAGTCGCCGATTAGGGGAGGCAGGATGTTGTCTTCCATCAATCTTTCCACGCGAAGTTCAAGTTCTATTCGAGCAATTCGTATTCGAATAAGTTCCTGCATCACGAGTAGGCTGGTCGTTGGACTCCGGTCAAGGTTGCGAAGGAACAATCGCACGTCATAGATGTATTGCTTGTAAAGCGGGTCATCCTCACCCCCCGAAAATCCATCGAATGTCGTCCGAATTGGGGGTTCGATGGGAGGTCTGCCATATGCAGGTTTTGGTTGGATACAGGAACTTGAGGGCACAGCCAGAATCCTCTTCGAAGGCAAGTGCTTCAAACGTGTTAGGGATTTTAATACTTTACATCCGATTCGGGAAAATGCCAAACGGAAAGGAGAGAAGGGCGAATAGGCAGAACGGCAGAAATTGAAAAAGTGGATTCAACTCACCGCCAATGAAGGGGTGAGTTGAATGTCATCGTGAATCGCGAGTTGCCGTAGCTAGACCATCAACAGATCTTCGTAGACTCCCATCTTTCTGAATCGTATGTACCGATCTTCATAGATTTGAGTTGGACTCATCTTGTCCAGATCTTCCAGATTGCTTAAAATCGCGCGCTTCATATTCGCGAATGTTTCCGGCCAATCGCTATGTGCGCCACCCGTTGGTTCAGTAATGATTTGATCGATCAAGTCGAAGTCCTTCGCTGACTGAGCCGTAAGTTTGAGAGCCTTAGCAGCATCCGATCCACGATCGGCTTGACGCCATAGAATCGATGCGCACCCCTCGGGAGCGATGACGCTATAAATGGAGTGCTCCAACATCAAAACTCGGTTGGACGCAGCAATACCAATTGCGCCACCACTACCGCCTTCTCCGATAATTGCGGAAATGGTTGGAACGGTGAGTTCAAACATCTTGAAGATCGATGCTGCGATTGCTTCACTGATGCCTCGCGATTCCGCCTCGACGCCAGCATCGGCACCCGGGGTGTCGATCAGTGTAATGACCGGCATCTTAAATCGTTCAGCCATTTCGAATAAGCGAATCGCTTTACGATAGCCTTCTGGGCGGGCATAGCCAAAGTTACGCAACTGTCTTTCTTGGATGTTGCGGCCCTTTTGGTGCCCGACAACCATAACAGGGCGACCATCCAGCATTGCGGGGCCTCCGACGATCGCATGGTCGACAAAACCGTTTCGATCGCCCTGGAGTTCGACGAAGTTATGGAAAATCGCCTGAATATAGTCCAATGTGTATGGGCGCTTCTCGGCTCGGGCAACCAGGACCTTTTCCCACGGGCCAAGATTAGAGTACATCACTTCGATGTAACGGTCTCGACGAATTTCAAAATCGGCAATTTTCGCTTCGAGTTTTTCCCTTTCTTGAGGGCTTTTCTCTTTCTTGGCGAGTTCTTTGAGCTTGACAATGCTCTCTTGGACCTCGTTTAGGGGCTTCTCCCACTCTTTATGCGTCTTCGACATGGTTATCGCAACTCCCCTTTGGGCTTCGACTCGGCTGATAAAATCTGTTCAGAGGCAAGCTGACTGCGCTCAATCTCTCCCGACTTCCAGGCGGCAAACTCTTCCGGTGAAAGCTGAGTCTCCAGCTGTTTGGCGAGTTTATCGGTGTCAATTGGACCAAAGGCATCTTCAATTTGAGCTCTTACGGCATTCAATTGCTGAGCCAAGTTCTGGGCCAAAGAGTTTAATTCTTCCTGAGAAACCTGCTCTCCAGCCTCGATTCGATGTTTGAGCGCTTCGGCCTGGATCAATGCATCCTCCAGAATCTGGTGAGCCTGATTATCGATTCCGTTACTTGGCACTTAGCTTGGCTCCTCCCAGGGCACGGGTGAGGTGAATTAGGGTTGTCCGTAGATCTTTTCGGGCGACGATCTTGTCGATCATGCCGTGATTGAATGCAAATTCAGCCGTTTGAAAATCATCAGGAACCTTTCCAACCCCTGCCTGCTTACTCACGCGCAGGCCAGCAAATCCAACGAGGGACTTTGGCTCCGCAATGATCACGTCAGCAATCGAAGCATAGCTTGCCAAGACGCCCGCCATGGTCGGATCGGTAAAGACTGCGATGAAGGGAACGCCAGCTTTTGAACACCGTTGTGCGGCAGCCGTAGTTTTGGCCATTTGCATCAACGAGAGCAAACCCTCTTGCATACGGGCGCCACCCGAAGCACAGAAAATAATCGCAGGAGCACCAGTTTCGGCAGCCCTCTCCAGAGTGCGGGTCACTTTTTCGCCGTTGACAGAACCCATGGACCCACCCATGAAATGGAAGTCGGCTACTGCCACGCTTACTGGCATACCGTCCAAAGCGGCCGTACCACTGGTCATCGAGTCATGGGCCTCTTGCTTCTCGACTGCCGCACCTAGCTTTTCAGCATATTCGGGGAAATCAAGCGGGTTGAGTGACCTTAGCTCCTGATCCAATTCGACAAAGCTGCCTGGATCAAATGTGATTTCGATCCGGTGTCGGGCAGAAAGCCGATGATGGTGCCCGCAGTACGGACACACGCGCTGATTCTGCTCGAAGTCAACGGAGAAGATGATCTTCTTACAGTGCGCACACTGGAGAAATCCTTCAGGTTTATTTTGCACCTTGTTGCTCAAGGTCGTCAGGATACCGCTTTCTGGCATTGAGGCGAAACTGTAAACGGAGAAACGAACTGGATGGATGATCCTGTAGTATCTAGTCAATATGTCGCGAAGGCCTGGTGATCGAATATTTGGAGTTGAGACAGAGTTTGGATGTCTTGTGTCTGATGAGTCCTATGGGACGCCTGAAGCTGCCGTTGAGACGATCAAAAACGCGATTTTCTTTGATATGCGGCTGGGTGCGATAGATCAACACGCCAGGGACGATGTTTTTGAGCCTTCCTATTCCGGCGGATTTTTGATGAACGGCGCGAGGCTCTATATCGACGCGGTTGGTTCTCACTTGGAATATGCCACAGCAGAATGTCGAGATTTGACAGATTTGGTTGCGAATGATCGGGCTGGACAACGGCAGATCGTGCGTGCGATCTCGGAGATGGGCCTTGAGGATGTGGTCAGTGTTTACAACAATTCAGTTGACCATTTTGGTGGCCATACGTTCGGGTGCCATGAGAATTATCTGGTCAAGTCTGACGATGACTTTTTGAATCGATCCGTGCAGATGTTTTATCCGTTCTTAGTGACACGCCAGATATTTGCCGGAGTTGGCCGAGTTGGAGGACATATCCTGACTTCAAATGTTGGAAGGCCGTCCTACGAAGATGTGATGCAGAACCCGGTGGATTACATCTGGGTCTCTCAAGTTTACGGAGTCATTCCGGATTGGGAAGTGAATTTCCAACTGAGCCAACGGGCTGACCATATCTTAAAAACCCTTGCAACACGGGTCCGATTCAATCGAGCTCTTATTAATCCGAAATGGGAAAGCTATTATTCGCATGAGGGTTTATCAAGGCTTCATTTGTTGTTCGGTGAGTCAAACCAAAACGAATACGCCTATGCCCTCAAGGTGGGAACTACCCATGTGGTCCTACGGCTTTTGGAAGAAGACCGAGTACCGGAATTCCTGATCATGTCAAACCCGATTCGGGCACTGCGGGACGTGAGCCGGGATATGTCGTTCCAGTGGATGGTTACCCTGATTGACGGTACGAGAATGGGAGCCATCGAACTCCAACGCCAGTATCTGCAATTAGCACAGATCTATCGGGGAGAGACGCCACAGACAGATTGGATTCTGGACGAGTGGGAGGCGACGCTAAATGGACTTGAAAAGGACCCCATGGAGATGCACGACCGGATCGATTGGGTGGCCAAATACAAGATTGTCCAACAATATCGTGAGGAAGAAGGGTTGGATTGGCACGACGATGCGCTTCACTCTGTTGACCTTGAGTATCACAACATTGATCCCAGCCAAAGTCTATTTCACGCTTGGCAAGAGATGGGGAATGCCAGGCGAATCGTCGACGAACTTGACGTGCTTACGGCTATGACCGACCCACCACAAAACACGCGAGCGAAAGGTAGGTCCCAGCTCGTCGAAAGGGTGTTGTCCAAGAAAGGGAAGCGCTTCTATATGTTCGACTGGAACGGAGTGGCCTTGGACCGGCACCATTATGTGGAGATGCCTGATCCATTCGAGACTTACACTCAGCAGAGCGAATAGTTAAACCTGTGCAAGCTGTATGAGGTCACGCGGTGGTTTGAAGCTCATGTCCTCTTTGATCGTTTCCAATACGTTAACAGGGACGTCGCTTCGCCCCTCCAAAAGTGCACCAATGACATCTTCAACCAAGCTTTCGGGAGTAGAAGCCCCAGACGAGATACCGATCGTCTTGTAGTCGGTTCTCCAATTGGGCTGCACCTGATCAGGTGTAAGAAGCAGGTGAGATTCGGTGCCGAGTGCTTCTGCGACTTCTCGAAGTCGATTGGAATTGGAAGACGTTGTGGAGCCTACGATTAGCACCAAATCGCATTGAGTGGCCAATTCGCGGATTGCGCTCTGGCGATTGGTAGTGGCATAGCAGATGTCTTCCTTGGTCGGCGTGTGGATTTGGGGGAAGCGCTCCTTGAGGACTTCCATGGTTGCCTTGACCTCGTCGACGCTCAAGGTTGTTTGAGTCAGGACGGCCAGCTTGTCATAGTGGGGAATCTCCAATGCCCGAGCGTCAGAAGGAGTCTCAACCAAGACCATTCGGTCGGGCGCTTCACCCATAGTGCCTTCTGCTTCCACATGACCCTTATGTCCAATGTAGATCATGAAGTAGCCCTTGGCGGCAAAATGCTTTGCTTCGTTGTGGACTTTTGTGACGAGTGGACAAGTCGCGTCGATGATTGTCAGATTTCGTTCTTTTGCTTCGGCTCGAACTGCTGGCGAAACTCCATGAGCGGAGAACACCACTGGCATTCCTTCTGGGACATCCGCAATCGCCTCCACGAAGATGACTCCACGTGCCTCAAAGCTCTTAACTACCCATTCGTTGTGAACGATGGCATGTCGGACGTACAGAGGCGCACCATGAATCTTCAGGGCTAAATCGACGACTTCGATGGCGTAGGCCACGCCGGCACAGAACCCACGAGGGGCGGCCAAAAGGATCTGCTCCACTCTTATAGTTTACTCAAGGGCAGTCGATGGGATCGGCAGAAGGGTAGGAAAGGGCAGAAAGGGCGGAAGGGGCAGAAGGGTGGGAAATCCAGACGGCCGAAATTTGGCGCCCATAGATGGGCGGCCCAAAGAAATGCAAAACGAGAGGCATGATGCCGATCGTTTTGCCAACCAACAAACTCTGCGAAATTACCCGGATCACCCATCCCAACCCTTCCCTCACGATTTTTCGATCGGAATCGAAAACATCGCATGTTAATCCTGGCTTTGCCGGAATTAAACCCCTATCTTCCGTCTTTCCCCACGATTTTCTCGGAGACTCGAAAGATCGCAGGGAAAGAAACCGGAAATGTGGCGCCCAAGGATGGGCGCACGGAAGAAATGCAAAACGAGAGGCAGGATGCCGATCGTTTTGCCAACCAACTAACACTGCGAAACAGGATGTTTCGCAACGACGCACAGGATGTGCCGTGGGAACGAACGGAAGGGGCAGAAACAAATCGTAGTCCTGAAAGGACGACCTATGCCAGCCCAGTGGCGAAAGCCCTGGGTTGGAGCGCCACCCAATCTCGGAGCCCTGTAAGCGGCGACATCAACGAATTTCATAGCCTCACTGGGCATCTCGGATCAAACATCCTCGATGACCAGTGGCACACAAGATCGGCGCTTTGACGAATCAAATCCGCATTCTCAGAAGAGCAATCCCATTGCCGTATGCTGGCCTGAGTCCGGTATCGAGCTCTGACCTGTCTGGTCCGAGGCCACACGGGTCCGAGCGAATGCGAGTATTGGCCGAGGGACAGGTCAGGCGAGAGGGTGTTAGGACTCGAGTCAGCAGACGGCAATGCCCCGGCCGGGGAGGGCACGATTATAAAAAGGGCGGAAGGGGCAGAAAGCGGGAACGCTGGAAAGCCCGAACGCCGGAAAGGAACGTCCAGGAATGGATGTTCAAAGAAAAGCAAGAATTGCGGCAGGAAGTCGCAATTCTTGTCAAACAATCAAACTCCGCGAAACAGGACGTTTCGCATCGTCGCACAGGATGTGCTTTGGGAACGGGCGGAATGGGCGCAAGGGTGGGAAAGGGCAGAAGTAGGAAGGGGCAGAAAGGGCAGAAGGGTAGGAAGGGTCAACTATTCGCTGCGCTCGAAATGCAGGCGGATTCCTGCTTCGGATGCGATGAAGGGCATCGGAGGCATTGGTTTTGATATCGACAAAGTGCCTTCAAGGAGTCCAGGGAATTCAGAAAGGAGGTTTTCTGAAATCACTTGGGCTAATCGCTCGACGGTTCGGAACTGATGTTGAGTAGCCGTTTCGACAATGACGCGAGCAAGTTGACCGTAGTCGAGCGTGTCCTCCACACGGTCAGTGTGGGTGGCTTTTGATTCGATTAAAGCTTCCAAATCGACCATGTACCGATGGCCAATAGCCTGTTCGGCGTCAGGTACTCCGTGGTAGGCATAGAACTCAAGGTTGTTGACAAAGACGTTGACCATGGCTGAATTAGACCCTCTCCACGTGCTATACTTCCTATAACAAATCAAGAGCGACCGACTGAAGGGTGGCTTAGGCCGCCTTTTTTTGTTCGTAGCGAAAGGTAAAAACTGATGGATATTCTGCAGCAACTGAACCAAATTGCGCAGGAGAGGGACATCCCGCTCCAGGATCTTCAACATGAGTTGGAGGAATCTCTAGCAGTCGCCTATAAGAAATTCATTGGAATTCAGAATGACGTTTCGGTAACGGTAACGATCAAACTCAGTCCACTGAGTGCCACTGTTGGCAAAGAGGTCGTCGCGATAGTGACTGATCCTCGCTACCAAATCAGCCTCGATGATGCTCGCAAAAAGCAGCGCGATGTTGAGATCGGTGATGTGGTTCAGATCGGAGTCGATCCCAACCAATTCGGACGAATTGCTGCTCAAACAGCAAAGCAAGTTCTAAGCCAAAAGCTTCGAGAGGCAGAAACTCGACGAATTCACGATGTCTTCCACGAGAAGATGGGTGATGTCGTAACTGGTGTAGTCGGACGTAAGGATGGTCAGAGCGTTTACATTCAGGTTAATAAGGTGGAAGCCGAATTGCCGAGACGTGAACAAGTCCCGACCGAGCCATATCGGCCAAATGACAGGCTTCGAGTTTATGTTTACAAGGTGGATGATAGCTCCCGACGCCTTCGGGTTATCGTCAGCCGAACACACCCGAACTTGTTGAGGAAGTTGTTCGAGCTTGAGGTTCCCGAGATTTCTCAAGGAATCGTCACGATTAAGAGTGTGGCTCGTGAACCAGGGCAGAGAAGCAAGATCGCCGTTATGTCGACAGATGAACGCGTGGATCCGATCGGTGCTTGTATAGGCCCGAGAGGCTCTCGTGTGCAGGCGATTGTAGATGAGCTTTACGACGAGAAGATCGACGTCGTGCCGTTTAGCGATGATGCAAGAACCTTTATTACGGATGCATTGTCGCCGGCCAAGGTCAACTCAATCAAGCTGAATCCGAACGATAAGAGTGCTTACGTGGTTGTTCCAGACAACCAACTCTCCCTTGCCATCGGCAAGGGCGGCCAGAATGTGCGCTTGGCTGCACGTCTGACTGAGTGGAAGATCGACATACGCAGCGAGAGCCAAGCCGCTGCGGAAGGGAAGAAGTAGCGATGTCGCTACTTCTTTGGACGACTGTTGGCCAAGATGCCGGAAAGAACATGCATCGCTTGTAAACGCAAGAACGATCAGGGTTTCTTTTGGCGCGTCGCTCGAGATTTCGAGGGACGCGTCACGCTGTGGAAGGGTCGAGGTCGGAGCGCATACATCTGCAAAGAGGATCAGTGCTTGGATGTTGCGTTGGGTAAAGGAAGACTGGAGCGAGCGCTCCGTGGCCCGGTTTCCAACGAAGACAAGCGAGTCCTGCGAGAAGAATTAGAAAGGATCAAGGGGTAAAGAAGACAAATATGACAGTGAACATCGCGGATCTCGCAAAGGAGTTTGAAGTTGCTCCGGGAACGGTATACGGCACTTTAAACGAATTGGGAATTGAGCATGATGGCGCATCATTTGAGGCGGATTCAGATGCTCTTGAACTGATCAAAGAATCTTTGGCGGACCTTATTGGTTCAAAAACAGTCGTTCTCAAGCCCAATCCAACCCCGAGGGATATTTCGACTGCACTCGGAATTGCCCAAGCAGAGGTTCAAAAGACGCTTTTGACCAAGCTTAAGGTTATGGCTACATTGACCACTGTTCTCAAGCCTGAAGTGGTCGAGAAGTTGGTCGAGCAGTTTGGCTATACTGTCCGGATAGAGGAGCCTGCTGCTCCGAAGCCAGTTCAACATAAGTCGAACGGTAATGGTAAGAAGGGCGGGGCACAGACTCGTCCACCCGTCGTTACGATCATGGGGCACGTCGATCATGGCAAGACCTCATTGCTCGACTACATTCGAAAGGCCAATGTCGCGGCCAAAGAACATGGCGGTATTACTCAACATATCGGTGCCTATCAGGTTGTGCTTCCTGAGGGAACCATCACATTCTTGGATACCCCTGGCCACGCTGCCTTCACCAATATGCGAGCTCGTGGTGCTCAGGTAACGGACATTGCCATTCTGGTAGTTGCAGCTGACGACGGCATTATGCCGCAGACACGAGAAGCGATTCAGCACGCCAAGAACGCAAAGGTTCCGATCATTGTCGCCGTCAACAAGATTGATAAGCCGGATGCCAATCCAGACAAGGTCATGATGCAGTTGCCTGAGTTTGAGGTTATTCCTGAAGCTTACGGTGGCGACACGATTGTCTGCCCAGTATCGGCTCATACCGGTGAAGGCGTGCCGCATCTCCTTGAGATGATTCTTCTTCAGGCCGAAGTTCTTCAACTTACCGCGGATCCCAAGGGAACCTTGGAAGGATCCGTCGTTGAAGCCAAACTTGAGAAGGGACGTGGTCCAGTCGCAACAGTCTTGGTTCAGAACGGAACCCTGAAAGTTGGAGACAACATCGTCGTAGGCGAGACTTATGGGCGAATCAAGGCGATGACCGACTATCGTGGCCAACGCATGACCGAAGCCGGACCAGCAATGCCGGCCGAGATTCTTGGTCTAAGCGAAGTGCCGCAGTCTGGCGACAAATTGGAACTTGCAGTTGATGAAAAATCGGCACGTGAATTGGCCGACGGTCGAGCCAGTCGCGCTCGAGTCAAGTCACTGGAAGGTCCATCGCGTGGAATGACTCTTAGCGACCTACGAGCACGATTGAACGCTCACGAACTTAAAGAATTGAACCTGATCATCAAGGCTGACGTTCAGGGTTCGGTGGAAGCGGTCAAGGGCATGCTTGAAAAGGTCAAGAATGATGAGGTTGAGGCCAAAGTCATCTTGAGCGGTGTTGGTTCCATCACGGAAAGCGACATCCTTCTGGCCAGTGCTTCCGAAGCGATCGTCATTGGATTCGGTGTTAAGCCAGAACCGGGTGCAAAGAAGGAAGCTGAGCGACGCCGTGTTGAAATTAGAACCTATACGATCATTTATGAATTGATCGAGGATATCGAAGCCGCTGTCAAGGGCATGCTTGAGCCGAAGTATGAAGAGCGCTACCTGGGAACAGTCGAGATCCGAATTCGGTTCCAGTTCTCCAAGAAGGGCATTATCGCTGGATCTTACGTTACCGACGGAAAGGTCACCCGAAATGCGAAGTGCCGAGTGCGACGTGCTGGCACCTTGGTCTACGATGGCAAGGTAAGCACTCTACGCCATCTTAAAGATGACGTTCGAGAGGTCACGCTTGGTATGGAGTGTGGTTTAACGTTCGACGACTGGACCGACTTCAAGGAAGGCGATATGGTCGAAGCGTACGAGATGAT
>Ga0164296_1005234_pt1 | contig 11459 bp, 11 predicted proteins | sample GEODES057metaG_FD_113533 | JGI IMG/M metagenome (GOLD analysis project Ga0164296, IMG submission 113533) | Dystrophic lake water microbial communities from Trout Bog Lake, Wisconsin, USA - GEODES057 metaG | ecosystem: Environmental > Aquatic > Freshwater > Lake | place: USA: Trout Bog Lake... | reverse complement strand
ATTGTTTTGATGGAACACGTTGCACGTAAAAAAGACGGTACAGAGGACTTTAAGATTCTCCCAACATGCACGCTACCGCTCACAGGTGTTGGTGTTGTTGACAAGATCATTACTGATTTGGGTGTGATGGATGTGACCGATAAAGGCCTCAAAGTGGTTGAGTTAGCACCTGGTGTTACTCCAGAATTTATTCAAAGTAAAACGGGTGTAAAACTCATTTTTAATTAAAACTATTAGCGTTGGATTTCAAGTTCATATTTAATATTCTTTACAAAACGAGCTTAGAATTTCGACCTATTAATTAAAAGGATCTCTCGAATGAAATCTAAATTAGCTTACGTCCGTTTTCTAGAGCTGATTCAAACTATTGAAGGTCGTGGTGGCTTGAGGGACATGGACCTTGACGCTAAAAAGTTGCTGGAAGTCATTGTGGTCAGTGACGCTCGGGGCAATACTTTGACAGTCACCGACACGATGCAGATGAGTACCATTGCATCGCCTGCTACGATTCACCGTAAGCTAGACACTTTGCGCGAGATGGGATTAATTGCCAATGAGTATGAGGGCGAAAACAGAAGAACCAAGTATCTAAAACCCACAGCAGCTGCGCTTAAGTATTTTGATCAAGTAGGATCAATGATGGCTAAGGTTCTTAAGACCAGTTAATTTTCTCCCAAGGCTAAACTCCAGCTACCTTTTGTTGAATTTTCTTGACGCCCCCCTAGTGGGGTGTTTTTTATTTGAAAGGCTCAAATCAACCTTAAGCCGAGCTAGAGGCGGTGATTTAAAGAGCGGAATATTCAATGCCGGCGATAGGTTTAAAGCCGAGCAGTACCAAATCTATAATAGCGAATTGCGTGAACGACCATGGGGTGCACTGAACTTCCTTGCCCATCAGCTTGAGGTGCACTTTTAGCCGGGTAGTTGACATACATTTTGACTGACATTCTTATATTTCCTTATCCATGAGCACTCCCCAATTTAGCGTTGCAGATATTCGTAAAACCTTCCTTGATTTCTTTGTATCCAAGGGGCATACCGTCGTCGCATCGAGTCCCTTGGTTCCAGGCAATGATCCGACGCTCATGTTTACCAACTCAGGAATGGTGCAATTTAAAGACGTCTTTTTGGGAAGCGATAAACGCTCATATGTTCGAGCGACCTCTGTTCAGGCTTGTCTTAGGGCTGGGGGTAAACACAATGATTTGGAAAATGTGGGCTATACCGCTCGCCATCACACGTTTTTTGAAATGCTTGGGAATTGGAGCTTCGGGGATTACTTTAAAAGAGACAGCTTAAAGTGGGCATGGGAGTTGTTGACTCAGGTCTACCAGTTGCCTGCTGAGCGCTTGTGGGCAACCGTTTATTTCGAGGATGATGAGGCCTACGATATTTGGACCAAAGAGATTGGTCTACCCAAGGAGCGAGTCGTTCGCATCGGTGACAACAAGGGCGCACGCTACGCGTCTGATAATTTTTGGATGATGGCGGACACTGGGCCTTGTGGGCCTTGTTCGGAGATTTTTTTCGATCACGGGCCCGACGTTGCAGGTGGTCCCCCCGGAAGTGCTGATCAAGACGGTGATCGTTTTATCGAGATTTGGAACAACGTCTTCATGCAGTTTGATATGCAAGCCGATGGATCCGTGAAGAACCTCCCCGCCCCGTGCGTGGACACGGGTATGGGCTTGGAGCGGCTGGCAGCTATTCTTCAAGGCGTCCATAGTAATTATGAAATAGATCTATTTGATGCTTTGATTAAAGCGAGCGCACGTGAGACGGGTTGTAAAGATCTGCACCACAACTCTTTAAAAGTTATTGCCGACCATATTCGCGCAACTGCATTTTTGATCTGCGACGGCGTGACCCCAAGCAACGAGGGGCGTGGCTACGTTCAAAGACGTATTGTTCGACGCGCAATTCGCCACGGCTACAAGCTGGGTCAAAAGACCCCGTTCTTTCATAAACTGGTACCTGACTTGGTCAAGCTAATGGGGGATGCTTACCCATCACTCAAAGCCAATCAGGCTAGAGTAATGGAGGTACTCAAGGCTGAGGAGGAGCGGTTTTACGAAACGCTTGAGATCGGTATGCAAATCTTGGATTCGGCTTTACATGACCGTGCATCTGAATTATCAGGAGAAGTCGCCTTTAAGCTTCATGATACCTACGGCTTTCCGCTGGACTTGACCAACGACGTTTGCCGCGAGCGCGGCGTACAAGTCGATGAGGCTGGCTTTAACGCAGCTATGGAGCGTCAGAAATCGCAGGCCAGAGCAGCAGGTAAATTTAGAATGGACAAGGCGCTTGAGTACTCAGGTCCCGCGAATGAATTCGTCGGATACACCCAAGCAGAGTCGAGCGCCAAAGTCCTTGCACTGTACCTAGACGGTCAATCGGTCCAAAGCTTAACCCATGGACAAAACGGAGTGGTCGTCCTTGATACAACACCCTTTTACGCAGAAAGCGGTGGTCAAGTGGGGGATGTGGGTAGTCTGATCGGTGACAGCGCTGAATTCACGGTCACCGACACTTCAAAAATAAAAGCTGATGTGTTCGGACACCATGGGTTACAGACAAAAGGTACTTTGCGAGTAGGCGATACGCTCAGCGCAAAAATTGACAAAGAGGTGCGAGCTGCAACGATGCGTCATCATTCAGTGACGCACATCATGCACAAAGCGTTAAAACAAGTCTTAGGTGAGCACGTTCAGCAAAAGGGAAGCCTTGTGAATGCTGAGCGTACACGTTTTGATTTCGCCCACAACGCTCCCCTCTCCAGTGATCAGATCAAAGAGATCGAGAGCATTGTGAACCGTGAAATACTTGTCAACTCGGACACCCAAGCCAAAGTGATGGACATTGAGTCAGCCAAGAAAACGGGCGCCATGATGCTCTTTGGTGAGAAGTATGGAGATAACGTGCGCGTGCTAGACATCGGGACCTCTAGAGAGCTTTGCGGGGGAACTCACGTTAGTCGCACGGGCGACATTGGGTTGTTCAAGGTGCTCTCTGAGAGCGGGGTAGCCTCTGGGGTAAGGCGTATTGAGGCCATCGCTGGTGAACAAGTCCTGGGACATCTGCAGCAGTTAGAGCAAACTCTGGGAAGCGCTGCCAGTGCGCTTAGAGCGCCTGTGGGTGAAATTAACGTGCGTATCGCTCAAATGATTGAGCAGTCAAAGAGCTTGGAAAAAGAGATAGATGCATTAAAAGGCAAGCTCGCCAGTTCCCAGGGAAATGACATGCTCAGTAAAGCCGTTAATATTGCAGGAGCAAACGTTTTGAGTGCAGAGTTGAGCGGTGCAGATGCAAAAGTACTGCGCGATACGCTGGATCAGCTTCGAAATAAACTCAAGTCCTGCGTTTTGGTTTTGGGTAGCGCTCAGGGCGGTAAAGTCCAGTTAGCGGCTGCGGTGAGCTCGGACCTGGTTGGCAAAATCAAGGCGGGTGAGCTCGTTAATTTTGTGGCCCTGCAAGTGGGGGGTAAAGGTGGTGGTAAGCCTGATATGGCAATGGCTGGGGGCACCCAGCCTGAGCACTTGGCTAGCGCACTAGCAAGCGTTGAAGAGTGGACAAGAAAGTTACTGAGCTAATGTTGATTTAATTTAGCTCTTTTTCTGAAACACCAAGTCCCAAACTCCGTGACCTAATTTGAGCCCTCTGTTTTCAAATTTGGTAAGTGGGCGGTAATGGGGCTTAGTCGCGTAGCCACTTGGATCTTCGCTGGTGTTAGCAAGACTGGGTGACTGAGTCAAGACTTCAAGAATTTGAACTGCATAAGCCTCCCAATCGGTTGCGCAGTGAATGTAGCCACCGGGTTTTAATTTATCGACCACACTCTTTATAAAGGGCTCTTGAATCAGACGCCTCTTATTGTGCTTTTTCTTGTGCCAAGGATCGGGGAAGAAAATATGCACACCTTCTAAGCTATGGGGTGCAATCATATGCTCAAGCACTTGAACCGCGTCGTGTTGGATGATACGAATATTTTTAATATCGAATTCACCCACTCGTTTTAACAGTGCACCTACGCCAGGATCGTGCACCTCACAGCAAAGAAAGTTCAGATGGTTTAGGGTTTGTGCAATCGCTGCTGTTGCCTCTCCCATCCCAAATCCAATCTCAAGCACGACAGGGGCAATATGTCCCCCAAAAGCCTCATTCATGTTAAGGAGCTGCGGGGCATAATCAATTAAAAAATCCTTGCCCATCGTCTCTCGTGCTTTGATTTGTCCGGTTGTGATTCGACCGGAGCGTTTTACAAAACTACGGATAGAACGGGGGCGAATGGGTTCTTCAATATCAGTCATAATTTCTTACTTTAGGGGTAAAGTTCTAACCACTGCTCGCTCCAAAACGCGAGGGCCTCAGAGACGCTTGAACTTTGCTTTTGCAGCCCAAGTGTTTGTGCCGCGGTGTTCAAACACTCTAGGGGATGATTTGTGTTGGCAGGGGCTGCGCCGTTTTGTTTTGAGAGCTTCTCACCATTGGGTCCCAGCAAGAGCTGAGTGTGCAAATACTTTGGCAGCGGGTAGCCGAGTGCTTTTTGCAGTTGAATTTGTCTGGCTGTATTGTCCACTAAATCCGCGCCACGAACAATGTGAGTGATTTTGCTCTGTGCGTCGTCAACCACAACGCTCAGTTGGTAGGCCCATACGCAGTCTGAACGCTTGATGATAAAGTCACCCACCTCGGCGCTGACATCTTGGTGTTGGAGGCCCAGCCTTCTGTCCTCCCAAACAAGTGAACCCGGCGTGACCTTGAAGCGCCAAGCAGCGCCCTGAATTCTGAGATCTTCATGGTCTTTGAACTCAAGCGATCTGCAAGTTCCTGGATAAATTTTCCTTTGGTGTCGCCTCAGTTGGCCCCCATTGCCAAGTATTTCACTGAGTATTTTTGCTCTCGAGCAGTAACAGGGGTAGGTTAGATTTAATTCTTTGAGTGTTTCAAAAGCAGATTCATATTCGCGCACTCTCTTAGACTGCCACTGCACAGGCTCGGTGCTGAGGAGTTGGCACTCACTGAGTTGTTGGAGAATGAATTGATCTATGCCTTTGACGCAGCGGTCTTGGTCCAGATCCTCGATTCGAACGAGCCAAATACCTTGGTGGGCCTTTGCATCCAACCAACTCGCCAAAGCAGCTACCATGGAGCCGGCGTGCAGAGGTCCAGTAGGTGAGGGTGCAAATCTTCCAATATATCCACTCATGAACGGGACCTGGTATGCGTATCAGTCGCAATCTTTGAAGTCAAAAATATTGTAACTATTACTCTAAATCCTCTAATACGCCCCTGAGGGTGTGTGTAAATTAGACGAGAGAAAGAGCAGCTGTCTAGCTGTGGATTATCGCAGGCACAGGCTCAAACTAAGCGCAAACTAAGCGCAAACCAAAAGAGCAAGGGACAGGCCACTGATGAATGCGTCCTCCACGCGGTGCCCAAGGTGCCAGTCCCCGCATGTTCCAATATGAGCCTCTTGAGCCCACAAGCAGTTTTGTCCCAGAGGTGTCGAAGTCTTTGCATATCTCCACCTGTGAACAGCGCTATGGCTTGGCTCAACTCTAATTCCTGTTAACTCTGCAAAGGCGCGCAGTAATTTGGCTTTAACTCTTTCTGGATCGTCCTCAAGGTGTTCGTTGGACCATTGAGGACCTGCTTGAACAGTCCAGCGTTCGATATGACTCTTACCGGGTTTGGAGGACTCTCTGGCAACCCATGCAATCCGGTGGTGCGTGCTTTTAGCCGCATTCCACTGAGGACCGAAATGAGTCAGCCCTTGCTGGCTCGCTTGGGGGTAGGCAACCATGAGTGTCCAACAAGGCTCAGTCACCACAAGATCAACTTGTTGTTTGATGGCTTGAATAGAGGACGTTAATCCTGGGTCAATGAGTTTTTGCAGCATCGAGCGCTCAAGCAAAGCACTGCACTGTATGTTGGGTACGGCAATTAAAACGCTGTCAAAACCCTCAAATTCTTTTGAGCTCTCTCCTTGCTGGGTATGAAGGGTCCAAGTTCTGGCGGCAGGTATTTTTTCGCTTGACTCTATACGAGTAACTTCCGTGGAGTAGTGCACAGCGTTCAAATCAACCAACGGCTGTGCCCAGTGTTTAACCAACGCGTTCATGGCAGGGACCGCAACGTAATGCTTTTCCCGGGCTGGCAGCGGCGCCTCAATGACTCGTCCCAACTCATCCAAGACTCGAACAGCGTTAACGCTCCAGGGTCTACAAATATCTTCGGTGCCTGGGACTTCCTTGATTGCTTTTTCAAACCGGGGGTCTCTAATGGTGAAGTATTGAACCCCGTGATCAAAACTGCCCCATGAGGATTCACGGGTAGACATTCTCCCGCCAGCGCCTCTACTTTTTTCAAATACGGTGACCGAATGTCCTGCTTTTAAAAGCGTCCTTGCTGCGGTAATGCCCGCCATACCAGCGCCAATGATCGCAATTTTTTTTAACATATTAGCCCTCGGTTTTAGGTCGATAAAGAAGATGATACATCAAGGACCTGAGGCAAAAAAAGTGCTGATTTTTCAGGACTGTTGCGAGATTCATTTTGTGACGCGCTTTAGGCTTTAAGTCAAATATTTTTGAGATGGCTTGGGGTTAGGTCCCTTTTTTAGGCACCCCCCCAAGCCCCCTGAGCTCCCCGAGCTCCCGCTCTACCTTAAGTCCTGCCGCCTCTGCGGGTTAATGCTGTTGCAACTAAAATGTAGGCTTGGTTCAAATAAATTGAAAAGCGCAGTGTCCCTTTTACCTTTTGCCTATTGATTTGGATAACTTCATCCCTATATTAAGCAATGTGTATGCGATGACGTCAGGGATAAACATTGCCTTTGTGCCATCACATTTGATTTAAACCTAGACTTTTTAAGAAGAAGGACAGTTTCAATGATTAGACTTAGAAAGTCAGAGGAAAGAGGACACGCTGATCACGGTTGGTTGGTCTCCAAACACAGTTTTTCTTTCGCAGGATATTACGACCCGCAATTCATGGGTTGGGGTAACCTTAGAGTGATCAATGAAGACAAAATCCTACCTGGTAAGGGTTTTGGTACCCATGGACACAAAGACATGGAGATTATCAGCTATGTCATGTCGGGGGAGTTAGCACACAAAGACAGCATGGGTAATGTGAAAGGCATTCCACCGGGTGATATTCAAAGAATGAGCGCCGGAAGCGGCGTCATGCATAGCGAATTTAATCACGCTCCCAACAATACAACTCATTTTTTTCAGATCTGGATAGAGCCCAATGTCACTGGCATAGAGCCAAGCTATGAGCAAAAGACGGTTGCAGCAATAGCCAAGCAAGGCCAATTCGAGTTGATTGCAGGCCCTGTGGGGGGCGCTAATGCCGTCAAAATCCATGCTGACGCAAGTTTGTATGTGGGTGAATTTAACGCTGGGCAGAGCGCAAAGTTTGAGCTTGCCCCAAACAGAAGGGCTTATGTGCATTTGATTAAGGGCACTTTGCAAGTTAACGCCAATGAGCTAGAGCCAGGGGACGCGCTTTTAATTGAGTCCGAGTCCCAATTGACCTTTAGTCATGGTCAGGGAGCTGAAGTGTTTTTATTTGAATTGGCCCAGTAATTCTGAGTCAGCAATTGATCTTATTTTTTTTAATGAGGGGTATTTAGATGTCAAAAGTTATCGTTGTCTATCATTCAGGCTATGGACATACAGAGCGGGTTGCTGATTTTGTTGCCCAAGGCGCAAAAGCACAAAAAGTAGTAATTGATGCTGACGGCAATGTGGACGAGGCAGGTTGGCAAGCTTTGAACGGCGCGGACGCCATCATCTTTGGATCACCTACCTATATGGGAATGGTGTCTTGGCAATTTAAAAAGTTTGCGGACGCAACTTCTAAGCAGTGGTTCTCAAGCGCTTGGAAGGACAAGGTAGCGGGTGGTTTTACGATCTCCGCTAGCCCAAGCGGCGATAAGTTATCCACCATTCAGTACTTCATCACATTGTCCATGCAACAGGGCATGATCTGGGTGGGCCAGCCCAGTATGAACGACGGGACTGTGAACCGCCTTGGATCCAACTCAGGTGTAATGGCACAGGTTGGGCCGACAAGCCCTGCTGCCGACATTCCACAAGGAGATTTGGATACGGCTAAGGCCTACGGTGCACGCGTTGCGGAGATTACAGCAAAACTCCGTGCTTAAGCACCAAAAAGCTTAACTAGCAATTGAATTCTTAGGGGGTGCTTGGGCGGCTTTCGCCCAACTGCCCCCTAGTTATTTGCACTGCCAGCCAAAACGAACTAAACTCTCATTACCCGTGTCCACACAACATTTTGAGGTCTAGCCGATGAATTTCAATTCTGACGAACTATTGCACGCCGCTGTACTCAGGGAGATGGAGCGGGGCGAGCGCAGGGACGGTTTATGGGCGCAGGCACTATCAGCCAGCAATTTAGATAAGAATAAAGCCACTGCCAAATACATTGAACTAAGGGTTCAGTCGATGAAAGATGATATGAAAAAATTCATCAAAGGAAGCATCAAAATTTAGCCGGCTCAAAATCTAATAGTACAAAAGAAACAGCCCGTTGCAACCTAAGGTCGCAACGGGCTGTTTCTTTTAATTAGACGTGATTATTTCTTGAGTGGTTTTCCACCACTTTTCAAACACTCATCCATTGAGTTAAAAGGGGTAAAGTTCTTTGTTTGTTTAAAGCTTGGGCTTGTTTTGTCATGACAAATCCCACTTGCAGTTGCTTTCTTAACTGCTGGGTCAGCAGCAGGGGCAGCAGCCGCAGCAGCAGGGGCAGTAGGTGCTGGTGCAGCAGCAGGTGCAGCGGCAGCAGGGGCTGCGGGCGCTGCGCTAGCTGGGGCTGGTTTAGCGCCTGCTGCTGGATCGGCCGCGTGGGCCGCACTTACTAAACCAAACGAGCTTGCAACGAGGAGGGACAGAAATTTACTTTTCATTAAAAAACTCCATTTAAAAGAAAAAATAGTTAAATCAACTTACTCTACTAACACCGGTAACACTGGTAACACTACTAACTCGACTGAAAGAACTGAATCAATTAATTTCTCCAACCACGGTGCCAACCGTGTTCAGGGTGATGCCAACCCCAACCAAACTGAGTGTGATAGCTCCATACCCAACCGACTCCAGGCGTCGGGTACTCGGGGGCCACATACACCGCACCCGGGGGGACAATTATCGGCGCGGGTTGAACAACGATGGGCGCAACCGGGGTTACGATCTGCTCGGCCATCGTAGGCCCTTTGCTTATCCCTGAGCCTTGAGGCGGCAGCGCAGGTGCAGGCATTTGGCCCTGATAGCCCCCAACTTGATGCTGAAGGGGGAGGGCTGTGGGTATTGGGTTTTGCGGCAGAACTGGAGTTTGAATGAGCTGCTGAGCCGGTACCTGCAAGCATATAGAAGTAACCAATAACAAAAATGCGCTAGTGTTACGAATCATCTTGCAAATGGTAAGTTAGGACTCTTTAGAACTCATGGGTACAAGAGGGGCCGTTACAGTTTTAGTTCCCCGTGTCTAAAGGGGATCCAATTTTTGTGGTCTGGCCTGTATTGCAAACCATAGGGATTGGTGAAGAAAACCTTTAACAAAGGGGTCCCACCTTCTTTTGAGGTTTTACTGACGTCTACCAAGCCAGTAGGTAAAAAGACTTTTTCCAAGACCTCTTGAGTTGCTGGTTCGTGACCCAAAGAATTCGTGTAATTTTGAGCTTGTTCAGCAATTTTCCAAGCTTCATCAACCATATCGATGTAGCGAACTTGTGCCGTCTCTGTCATATCGTCAATCTCCTAGACTTTTTGCGCAATCAAAATTGGAATCATATATGAGATTGCGATCAAATTTAAAATTTCAATAGAGGATATGATGATTTCAAGCTCACCAAAAGTTGCATCCACGGCTCTTTAAAGGGATCCTAGGAGTAAATACTCCATTAAAGCCTTTTGGACATGAAGCCTGTTCTCCGCCTCGTCCCAAACAACGGATTGGGGGCCGTCAATAACCTCAGCCGCAACCTCCTCACCTCTATGGGCGGGTAGGCAGTGCATGAAAAGCGCCTGAGGGTGCGCCATGGCCATCATCTCTGGTCCCACACACCAATCGTTAAAGGCAACTCTTCTCGTCTCATTTTCTGCCTCAAACCCCATGCTGGTCCAGACATCTGTCGTAACCAAGTCAGCCCCCTTGCATGCTTGTCGAGGATCATCAAAGACCTTAAAGCTGTGACTTGATGTGAGACCTGCGATAGATTGATCCACCTCATAGCCGCGAGGGGTACTGATGTGAACTGTAAATCCGAGCAATTCGGCCGCTTGCAGCCAAGTATTAGCCATGTTATTACCGTCACCTACCCAAGAAACAATTTTCCCTCTTAGGCATGCCAATGGATTGCTGGGGTCACCGCGGTGCTCAATAAAGGTAAACAAATCAGCAAGTATTTGACAGGGGTGGAACTCGTTGGTAAGTCCATTGATCACTGGGACGCGCGAATGAGCGGCAAAGTTGTTGATCTTGTCTTGACCGTAAGTGCGAATCATCACCAAGTCCACCATTCGGCTGATTACGCGGGCGCTGTCTTCTATGGGCTCTGATCGACCGAGTTGACTGTCCCCGGTGGTTAAATGAACCACCGAACCGCCAAGCTGATACATCCCTGCCTCAAAACTAACACGCGTTCTTGTCGAGGCTTTCTCAAAAATCATGGCCAACGTTCTGTCCACCAAGGGTTGATGGCGCTCATAGGACTTGAATTTGTTTTTGATTAACGCCGTTCGTTTGAATAAATATTCGTATTCATCTAGCGTGAAATCAGAAAATTGCAGATAGTGTTTCAAACGTTTGCCTTTTGCAAAGTTAAATTTTGAGTGCTAGATCCTTTGAGTGCTGCTTGTTCCTTTAAGAACGTTTGAATGATCGGGACCAAGATGGAGACGACCTCATCAGCCTCAGCAATTGTCATAATCAGTGGAGGCACCAAACGGATGACAGAGTCAGCGGTTACGCTCAGGAGCAATCCCGCTTCTAGTGCCCGTCCCATAATCACTGAGCAAGGATCGTCTAGTTCAATACCAATCATCAAACCAAAAGCACGAATTTCTTTCACGCCCTTTGTGTGGCCAATAGCTTTGATCAACGCTTCTTTCAAATGACTTCCTACAGTGGATGCATTTTCAAGAAGTGAGTCCTCTTCAATGATCCTGATCGTCTCCACCCCAGCACGCATGGCCAGAGGATTCCCCCCAAACGTAGTGCCGTGATTGCCGGGCTGAAAAATATGCGCAGCTCTTGGCCCTGCAACAACCGCTCCAATGGGTACGCCTGAGCCTAGGCCTTTAGCAAGTGGCATCACATCAGGCTTGATCCCAGCCCATTGATGGGCAAACCATTTACCCGTCCTGCCCATGCCGCACTGGACTTCGTCAATCATCAGTAACCAATCCTTTTGGTCACAAAGAGAT
>Ga0164296_1005232_pt1 | contig 11462 bp, 10 predicted proteins | sample GEODES057metaG_FD_113533 | JGI IMG/M metagenome (GOLD analysis project Ga0164296, IMG submission 113533) | Dystrophic lake water microbial communities from Trout Bog Lake, Wisconsin, USA - GEODES057 metaG | ecosystem: Environmental > Aquatic > Freshwater > Lake | place: USA: Trout Bog Lake... | reverse complement strand
TCAGCTGAAATTGACTTCACACAATTTTTAACATCCGTTGCAAGTCGCTACAGTGCTTTGATCATTAAAGAATATTTGGAAATTTCTTGAACCCAGCAAAGTTTTTAATTGAGCAGCGTGATCTTAGCGGCTAGATTACTTAAGCCACCCTCTTTTCCTGAAGTACCACATAGGGACCATGGCACTTGCAATCATCAAAAGAATTGCATAAGGGTATCCCCATGAGAGGCGCAATTCAGGCATGATTTCGAAATTCATTCCGTAAATACTTGCGATCAGCGTGGGTGGGAGTAGCGCAACGCTAGCCACTGAGAATATCTTGATGATTTTATTTTGATTGATATTAATAAAACCAACAGTTGCATCCATCAGAAAGTTTATTTTGTCAAATAAAAATGCAGTGTGATTATCCAAAGACTCGATATCACGCAAAATTTGTCGGGACTCCTCAAGTTGCTCTGAGTTGAGCATACGCGCTCGCATCATAAAACTCACAGCGCGCCGGGTATCCATGACATTTCTTCTGATGCGTCCATTTAAATCCTCTTGCCGAGCGATTCTTCCAAGAACCTCACTTGCTAGCTCATCTGTTACGTCCTCGGATAAAACCATTTTGCTGGCTTTTTCCAGTTCATCATAGATTCCTTCAAGAGTGTCGGCTGAATACTCTGCATCTGCGTCAAAGAGTTTTAAGAGAACATCTTTAGCGTCGGTAATTAAGTTGGGATCTCGCCTGGCTCGAAGCCGCAGGAGACGAAATACAGGGACATCTTCGTCATGAATTGAGAAGAGTACGCCTTGACTTTTAAGGTTGTCGTTATGCTGATTTAATATGAAGGCTACGCGAACCGTTCTTGGCTCCTCGTCATCTGCAATCAAGAAGTCACTTCTAATGTGCAGTTCGCCGTTGTCTTCTTGATAAAACCGAGCTGACTCCTCGATATCTTCATCCATCGCATCGTCTGGGATAAGAAGGCCATAGTACTGCTTAACCCATCTTTTTTCTTCAATGCTAGGCTCGTCTAAATCCACCCATATAGGTTGGAATTTTGATAGCTCTTCTAGGGATTCAATTTCTTCTTGAAATAGGCGACCATTCGCCAATGTGAAAATGTTGAGCATGGCTTTTAAGGGTGACTGATGCACCACTCTGTTGAGGTTCGAGTAAAAGATAAGTGGCTTTCGAACCTCAAGCCTTTGCACTTGTATGCAATATGCTAAAAAGAGTCGAAAGCTACCAACTAGGGTAGGGTTCCAAGGAGGTTTCTCCGTTGTTTAGATAAAGACATTATGGCATCCAAATATTCCAAATTAACGTAAACCCTAAAGGCTGTTGGAATCTGGCTAATGAAAGCTACGTTTTTTTCGTATGACCAGGGGTTTTTAAAGGCGATGGGTCAACTCGGGCTACTTATTTCTGTAGATGAAATTAAGTATGTAAACTTAAATTTTTAAAAGTACCCCAGAGTGCGCTGCTGAGAACTGAGGGGTTAGGAGAACATTTTCGATTACCTCCCTCCGGCCTGATTCCACTAGTTTACACAATATTTCTGGGCTTGGTCAATTAGGGAAGATGCCTCACTAATTCAATCGGATTCTTAAGATAAGTACTTGCATTTTCTATGGCCAAGGGGCATGATGCAGTTGAGTACCTTGATAACTTTCGAGGTGCCTCAAGCAAACAAGGCGTAAGTAAACAAAGGAGTCAAGTATGAATTTAACGATCAGTGGACATCATTTAGAGGTAACCCCATCATTAAGAACTTACGTCACAGGCAAGCTAGACCGAGTTATTCGACACTTTGATCAAGTTGTAGATGTAAAGGTTTTGTTATCAATAGATAACCAAAAAGAGAAGGAGAAAAGGCAGCGCGCCGAGTGCAATATTTTGGTGAAGGGCAGCGACATTTTTGCTGAAAGTTCCCACGAAGATTTGTACGCTGCTGTGGATGATTTAGTCGATAAATTAGACCGCCAGGTTGTAAAGCACAAAGACAAAATCCAAAATCACCACCACCAAAGCTCAAAAAGAATACTTCAGTAATCAAAAGCATACTTTGTAATTAAACAACAACCCTAAAGAAATGGATACTCAGGTGCATAATACGCCTGAATATGAACAGATTAACTTCCATTTTGTCTTCTGCTTTGGTGCAAGTCAATGTAGATGCGACTAGTAAAAAAAGGGCCTTCGAAGAGGCTGGGTTGTTGTTTGAAAATTTACATGGTTTTAGCAGAGCCTTGATTGCAGACAGTTTGTTTGCGAGGGAGAGACTTGGTTCTACGGGCTTGGGCCATGGGGTGGCTATCCCGCATGGACGCATTAAGGGGCTCAAGAATCCATTAGCTGCGGTTTTTCAACTGGCCAGTCCTATTGGCTTTGACGCTCCAGATGAGCAGCCAGTTTCATTGTTAATATTTCTATTGGTGCCAGAGGCGTCAACACAAAAACATTTGGAAATTCTCTCTGAGATAGCTGAGATGCTTGCCGACTCAAGTGTCAGGGAGCGTCTCAAAAAGAGCCAGGACGCATCGATGCTGTTTGAGGCTATTACGACTTGGAAATCTGCCCAGATTGCATGATTTTTAGCTCTAAACTATTGCCTTATTGGGTGTGTTAAAAAACTGTTAATTTAATTCCTAATTTCATAAATCTGTGAAACCTACCGTAGTCAGTGCTCAAGTATTATTTGAGGACTTTGAAGAGAAGTTAAGCTGGAAATGGCTTGCAGGTCAAGAGGCGTTAGATAGGCATTTTGACAAAGAAGTTATTCAAGATGCCCACTCCGGTGCTGATTTGGTTGGGTATCTCAATTATGTACATCCTTACAGATTGCAGCTTATTGGACACCGAGAGATTGAATACTTACTCTCTGGAAGCGAGGAAGAGTCAAGAGCTCGCTTTGAGCAGATACTAAGTTTAGTACCGCCTGCTTTGGTCGTTGCAGATGGACAAGTGGCACCCAGGCAATTGATTGAGATTTGCCAAACTGCGCATATCCCTTTGTTTGCAACCCCAGAGCCCTCCGCCTTCGTGATAGATGTGCTGAGTGCCTATTTATCAAAACACTTTGCCGATAGGGCTACGGCGCATGGCGTGTTTATGGATATTTTGGGTTTAGGGGTTTTGATCACTGGCGAGTCTGGTTTGGGAAAAAGTGAGCTTGGGTTGGAGCTTATTTCTAGGGGGCATGGGCTGGTTGCCGATGATGTTGTAGATTTTTACCGAATCAACCAATCAACGATTGAAGGCCGGTGTCCTGAGTTATTGCAAAACCTGCTAGAGGTCAGAGGCATTGGACTCTTGGATATAAGGGCTATTTTTGGAGAGACTGCTGTTCGCAGAAAAATGCGTCTAAAGTTGATCGTTCATTTGGTTAGACGAGAAACTTTAGAGAGAGATTATGACCGTTTGCCCCATGAGCCTCTGACGCAGGAGATGCTAAATATTGCTGTTCGAAAAGTGGTGATTCAAGTCATTGCAGGACGCAACATAGCTGTTTTAGTGGAGGCGGCAGTTCGAAACACGATTTTGCAGTTGAGGGGCATCAACACTTATCAAGAATTTGTGAATAAACACAAAGATGAGATGAATAAATCCAACAATCAAGACTTCGACTTAGAGACTTGATCTTTTATGAGCTGTTTGGTTTTTTAGCGGCTTTTGTGAGGGCATGGATTTTGTTTGCAGTGAGCATATAGGCTCAAGGAGTGATCTGCGATTTCAAAGCCTTTTAACTGGGCAATTTTATGTTGACGCTCCTCGATTTCTGCATCAAAGAACTCTTCAACTCGACCACAATCTAGACAAACCAAGTGATCATGATGCTCCCCTTCGTTGAGCTCATAGACTGATTTGCCACTCTCAAAATTACTCCTCTTAAGCAGTCCAGCTTGTTCAAATTGGAGAAGCACTCTATAAACCGTAGCTAGTCCAATATCAGATCGCTCCTCAAGCACGGTTCTGTAGATATCTTCAGCAGAAAGGTGTCGAAGGTTGGATTTTTGAAAAAGCTCAAGGATTTTTAATCGTGGCAGGGTGGCCTTAAGGCCAGTGCTCTTTAGATCCTCTTCTATCGGTGTCATTTATGGTGTCCTAGGTGGGTCTTTTAAAGTTACAGGGACTCACTTAATTTTGACATGAATTGGCATTTAAATTAGATGAAATTGCCAAATAGTGAATATTTGGATACCAAGAGCGATTTAACTTCACCCGGAATCCCAAAAAGTTGAGCCTCATTAGCTTAACTTCCTTACGTGAGCGTTTACTAAAATTGTAGGGGGAGAGTTACAATGTGGGGATGAACTTAATACCTAATTTTATTGGTTTACTCCACCGTTTAAAACTCCATTCTTTAGTGGTCTTGTTTTGGGCACTGCTTAGTTTGAGTGGCTGTATATCTCCTTATCACATTGAGGTCGTGCAGGGCAATTTTGTCTCAAGAGAGCAGCTACAGGTGCTTCGCCCTGGAATGACTCGAAATCAAGTGCGCGAAATTCTTGGGACTCCTTTAATCACAAGCCCATTTCACGCTGATCGATGGGATTATGCATTTACGATACGTCGCCAAGGAACAGAGCCGCAACAAAGAAAACTTTCTGTTTTCTTCAAGGTGGATCAATTCGATCGAGTAGAGGCGGATGAACTACCGAGTGAGGCTGAATTTGCTGCGCGCATTGATACGCAAAAGATCAACACTTCAAGACTTCCCAAAATGGAGGCTACGGAGAAAGAGTTGAGTGCTTTTAAAACCAAAGTGACCCAGCCTGCTCTAAGTCTTGGTGAGGGTGACGCGGCGACTATGAACTATCCCCCCCTTGAGCCAAACTCTCGCTGACCTTTTAAAAGCCTGAATTATGAATTCCTCAAAAAAAATAGCTGTTGCAATCGCTGGTGCAAGTGGACGTATGGGTCGCATGTTGATTGAAATCATTTTGCAATCCAATGATTTGATTTTGGTGGGCGCTTTAGATGTGCCTACAAGTCCATTAATTGGCAATGATGCAACCGGATTTTTAGGCAAAGCAAGTGGGGTGAGTGTGCACTCAGATCCCACCCTTGCTTTGCAAAATGCTCATGTTTTGATTGACTTTACCCGGCCTGAGGGAACGATGGAGTATTTGGATGTGTGCAGCCGTTTGGGAATCAAGATGGTAATTGGCACGACTGGCTTTAGTGTTGAAGAAAAGCGTCAAATCCAAGAGAGTTCTAAAAAAATCGCAATTGTGATGGCTCCAAATATGAGTGTTGGTGTGAACGTGACATTAAAGCTTTTGGAAGTTGCCGCAAAAGCTCTTTCAAATGACTACGATGTGGAAATCATTGAGGCACACCATCACCACAAAGTAGATGCCCCTTCTGGCACTGCTTTGAAAATGGGTGAGGTTGTGGCAAATGCACAAAATAAAATCTTAAGTGAATGTGCGGTCTACGCCAGAGAGGGCCATACGGGCCCAAGAAAGTCAGGCACGATTGGCTTTGCTACGGTTCGAGCCGGAGATATTGTTGGGGATCATACCGTTTTATTCGCCGGTGAGGGTGAGCGAATTGAAGTTACGCATCGCTCCTCAAGTCGTTCAAATTATGCACAGGGAAGTGTGAAGGCTGCGCGCTTTTTGGCTGATAAAAGTAACGGAATGTTTGATATGTTTGATGTCCTAGACTTGCGGTCCTAGAACACTTTATTGGGTAGAGTCGGTTTACTTTGATGTTTTTTTTAAAAACAAAGTCCATACAAACTCTCAAAAATTATTTCGATAGCAATATTATTTTTTAAAATTTTTCGTATATTAAAAGTTATGCAAGAAAAATACAATCCATCAGAAATAGAGATGGCAGTACAGAGTGTTTGGAGTGGAAAAGACGCTTACCGAGTGATTGAAGACTCGTCCAAAAAGAAATACTATGCCTGCTCCATGCTGCCTTATCCAAGCGGCAAGTTGCACATGGGACATGTTAGAAACTACACAATAAACGACATGTTAACTCGCCATCTTAGAATGAACGGGTACAACGTTTTAATGCCGATGGGATGGGACGCGTTTGGTTTGCCGGCTGAAAATGCGGCATTAAAAAATAACGTACCCCCTGCGAAATGGACTTACGAGAACATCGCTTACATGAAAAAGCAGATGAAGGCCATGGGGTTGGCGATTGATTGGTCAAGAGAGATTGCAACATGTGATCCCACATATTACAAGTGGAATCAGTGGCTATTTTTAAAAATGCTAGAAAAAGGGATTGCTTACAGAAAAACCCAAACAGTTAATTGGGATCCTATTGATAAAACAGTTTTGGCAAATGAACAAGTTATTGATGGTCGAGGTTGGAGAACGGGTGCTGTTGTTGAGAAAAGAGAAATACCTGGATACTATCTAAAAATAAGTGACTATGCGCCAGAGTTGTTGGACCAAGTTCAACATAACTTGCCTGGATGGCCTGAGAAGGTCAGACTGATGCAAGAAAATTGGATTGGTCGCTCAGAGGGGGTACGTTTTGCATTTGCCCATGACATTAAAGATGACCAAGGTAATGTCTTAACCGAGGGAAAAATGTTTGTTTTTACGACCCGCGCCGACACGGTCATGGGCGTGACCTTTGTGGCCGTAGCCCCCGAGCACCCTTTGGCTGAGTTTGCTGCAAAGAGAAATACGGAGATTGCCAACTTCATCGCCCACTGCAAACAAGGTGGGACGACAGAAGCGGAGATGGCTGTGAAAGAAAAAGAGGGGGTTGATACGGGTTTATTTGTGACTCACCCTTTGACCCATGAGAGTATTCCTATATGGGTTGGTAATTATGTACTCATGAGTTACGGTGACGGCGCAGTGATGGGGGTGCCTGCTCATGATGAGCGTGATTTTGCCTTTGCTATCAAATATCAATTACCTATCAAGGATGTAGTTGGAGTTGAAGATAAAGATTTTGATAAAACAAGGTGGCACGATTGGTACGCTGAAAAAGGCAGTGGAGTCGCTAAGAATTCTGGACAATACGACGGCTTGGTATTTCGTGAGTGCGTTGACGCGGTGGCGAAAGATCTTCAAGCACTTGGGATGGGCGAGAAAAAGACAACTTGGAGACTTAGAGACTGGGGAATTAGCCGTCAACGTTACTGGGGTACTCCAATTCCCATCATACACTGCGAGAGTTGCGGTGCAGTGCCAGTACCTGAGAAAGACTTACCAGTTGTATTGCCCCAAGATTTGGTCCCAGACGGATCTGGAAACCCTTTAAACAAGTGCGAATCGTTTTTGAAGGTGGCGTGCCCAGTTTGTGCCAAACCCTCCTTGCGTGAGACAGACACGATGGATACCTTTGTGGATTCATCTTGGTATTTCATGCGTTATTGCGACCCGACAAACGCAGACAAAATGGTTGACCAAGGCGCGAACTATTGGATGCCAATGGACCAATACATCGGGGGTATTGAGCATGCAATTTTGCATTTGTTGTATGCACGCTTTTGGACTAAGGTGATGAGAGACCTTGGCTGCGTAAAGGTCGATGAACCGTTCACAAAGTTGCTAACTCAAGGAATGGTTTTAAACCATATTTACTCCAGGGTTACAGATAAAGGCGGGGTTGAGTATTTTTGGCCACATGAGGTGGAAAACATTTTGGACTCTGAGGGTCGTGTTACCCACGCAGTTTTGATTAACGCTAAGGACGGATTACCCAGCGGGACTCATATAAATTATGAGGGAGTTGGGACAATGAGTAAGTCCAAAAACAACGGTGTTGATCCACAAGAGCTGATTGAAAAATTTGGCGCGGACACCGCTCGTTTGTATACGATGTTTACGGCTCCTCCCGAGGCCACATTAGAGTGGAATGATGATGCCGTCGAGGGTAGTTTCAGATTCCTTAGGCGTGTTTGGGCATTTGCAGCTCAACACGCTACTGGACTTAATGCTGTCGCGAGTCAAACCCCATCGGTAGATTTGAGCAAAATGGGTCCCTTGGACTCGCGAGCACAAGCGCTTAGGTTTGAAATTCACTCCGTGCTGCGTCAAGCGGTGTTTGATTATGAGCGGATGCAATACAACACCGTTGTCTCAGCCGCAATGAAGATGCTTAATACCTTAGAGAACGCAAAGCTGGACTCGACGGGTGTTGACGCCCCTGTGGTTTTTGAGTGTTTCTCCATTTTGTTGAGAATTTTGTATCCTGTTTGCCCTCATATTGGTTATCAACTTTGGGACTCACTTGGGTACTCTAAAGTTTTCGGAGACCTTTTGGACGCGCCTTGGCCAGAGGTGGACCCAGGAGCGTTGACGCGAGATGAAATTGAGATGATGCTTCAGGTTAACGGAAAATTGAGGGGCTCTATAAAGGTGTCATCTCAAGCGACCAAAGAAGAGATTGAGAAAATTGCTTTAGATAGCGAGGCGTATAAGAATCAAGCAAAGGGAGCAAATCCTAAAAAAATCATTGTTGTAGCGGGTCGGCTCGTCAACATTGTTCTATAAACCTTTATGAATCAAACTTATAAGACGCTGTGCATTTATGTAGTTGCTTGGTTGATGCTGCTGGTGTTGCCGGGGTGTGGGTTTGAGCTTAAAAAACCAATTCAAATTCCTTTTAAAAGCATTTATGGGAACTTTCAAGATCAAACCCCTTTTGGTATAGCGCTGCGAAGAACGATCATTGCGTCTGGACAAGTCGAATTGATTACGGATCCTAAAAGAATTGAGGAGGCGCAAGTTGTTTTGGAGGTGTTGCGTGAGCAAAAAGATAAAATTATTTTGGGCAGAACTGCAGCTGGAACTGTAAACTCATATCAACTACGGCTCAATGTGGCTTTTAAATTACGAACACAAGACGGTATAGAGCTCATACCAGAGACGGAGATTTCGTTATTTAGAGACATCAGTTTTAATGAAACAATTGTTCTCTCTAAAGAGGCGGAAGAGCAGTTGTTATACCGAAATATGCAGACAGATATTGCAGAGCAGATGATGCGACGAGTCGCAAGCGCTGGCAAGCAGTGGACTAACGCACCCAATGCATCCAGCGCACGGTAACGCACCGTCTCACAAATCAAGAGCCGATTACTTTGCAAGTACCAACAAATAAACTAGCAGATCACCTCTCAAAAGAGTTGAAGGCTATGTATGTCTTCCACGGAGACGACGCACTTCTGGTTCAAGAAGCAAGTGACATGGTGAGACAAAAGGCTTTGACTCAGGGGTACACAGACAGACATGTCTTCTCAGTTTTTGGAGCTCATTTTGATTGGAGTGAGATTTTGGCTAGCGCTGGGTCTCAAAGTCTTTTCTCGGATAAACAAATCCTTGAAATACGTATCGCAAGTGGTAAGCCTGGCAAAGAGGGTTCAGTTGCTCTTCAAAACTTGGCCGAATCCTCTGCACAATCAGATGGTGTGTTGACTATGGTGTACTTGCCCAGAGCTGACAAAATCATGAAAAACTCTGCTTGGTTTATGGCCTTAGAGAGCGCTGGTGTCAGTGTTCCAATTGAAGCGGTCTCAAGACATGAGCTACCCAATTGGATTGCGCAGCGGCTCGCCCAACAGGGCCAACGCGTGCCAAGTGGAGAGATGGGACAAAGGGCGTTGAAATTTTTTGCTGACAGAGTTGAAGGTAATTTACTGGCTGCACACCAAGAGATTCAAAAACTGGGCCTTTTATATCCACAAGGTGAGTTGAGTTTTGATCAAATTGAGACTGCTGTTTTAGATGTTGCGCGATATGATGTATTCAAACTAACCCAGGCTATTTTGCAAGGTCAACCCCTTAGAGTTCAACGGATGATGGACGGCTTAGAGGCTGAGGGGGTTGCTGCAGTGCTCACCCACTTCACGCTAGCAGAAGAGATAAGAAGTCTTAGAAGAGTCAAGGAGTCAATGGAACAAGGTAAATCGGTTGGTCTTGCTTTAAAAGAAAACAGAATATGGGGGGACCGCGAGGCTTTGTATGACCGAGTCCTCCCCTTTATAAGAATGAACCATCTCAATGTGTTGATGAGAGATGCTCATGTGGTCGACGGGGTAATTAAAGGACTAAAGTCTCCGCTTTGGCCTGAGGATCCTTGGCAAGCACTTCACAGGCTAGCGCAGCGCATGGGAAGCGTTTGCAAGGGAAATTGAGTTAATTGAAAGCTCAAGTCTCCCCCCTCACCTTTATGTCTTTTTCGTGACCTATTTTGTTGGTTTTAGGCGGATCGTGCAAAGCCCTATAGATGATGAGAAAATACCAATATGAATGCAAAAAACCTTATTGAGCAAATGCAAAGTCTTGGCAAAGAGGCCAGGCGCGCTAGCGCATTAATGGCAAAGTCCACGGCAAAGAAAAAAAGTCTTGCGCTCCAAATCCTAGCGAACAAACTTCGTAGTGAATCTGCCAATCTGATTGAACTCAATGAATCTGATTGCAAGCAGGCATTGTCAAATCAAATATCAGAGGTATTGATAGATCGGCTTAAATTGACACCCAAAATTATTGAGACTTGTGCGTTAGGGTGTGAGCAACTTGCAAGCATGCCAGATTTAATTGGAGAAATTGTTGGTCTCAAAGAGCAGCCAAGTGGTATTCGAGTTGGACAGATGAGAGTGCCAATCGGTGTTTTTGGCATGATCTACGAGAGTAGGCCCAACGTCTCAATTGAGGCTGCGTCCCTGTCTATTAAGAGTGGTAATGCATGTATATTGAGAGGTGGATCAGAGGCTCTTAATTCCAATTTGGGATTGATCTCAGTAGTTCAAGACGCTTTAAAGGAGGCCGGCCTACCCCCCCAAGCTGTTCAATTGGTGAATGTAACGGACCGCGCTGCGGTTGGCCACCTCATAACCATGCCCGAATATGTAGATGTCATTATCCCAAGGGGTGGAAAAGGTTTAATTGAGCGCATCAGCGCTGAGGCCAAGGTGCCTGTGATCAAACACTTAGACGGGAATTGCCATACCTTTGTGGATGAAACTTGCAACTTAGAGATGGCACTTCGGGTGTGTGAGAATGCAAAGACCCAAAAGTATAGCCCTTGTAATGCTATGGAGAGTTTGTTGGTGGCCAAGGGAGTTTCCAGTTCGTTTTTGCCAAAGATTGCCGAAATTTATGCCCGCAAGGGGGTTGAAATGAGAGGCTGCGGACGCACCTTAGAGTTGATTGCTGAAGTTAAGGGATTGAACTCAGTACTTGCAAGTGAAGAGGATTGGTACGCAGAATATTTGGCGCCTGTTATCAGTGTGAAAATTGTTGATTCTTTGGATGAGGCAATTGATCATATCAACCGTTACTCATCTCATCACACTGACGCCATACTGACAGAACATTACTCAAATGCCCAACGTTTTTTGAGGGAAGTTGACTCTGCAAGTGTGATGGTCAACACGAGTACAAGATTTGCTGATGGTTTTGAGTATGGATTAGGCGCTGAGATTGGCATTTCCACTGATAAATTTCACGCAAGAGGTCCCGTTGGTATTGAGGGACTGACTTCG
>Ga0164296_1005231_pt1 | contig 11462 bp, 11 predicted proteins | sample GEODES057metaG_FD_113533 | JGI IMG/M metagenome (GOLD analysis project Ga0164296, IMG submission 113533) | Dystrophic lake water microbial communities from Trout Bog Lake, Wisconsin, USA - GEODES057 metaG | ecosystem: Environmental > Aquatic > Freshwater > Lake | place: USA: Trout Bog Lake... | reverse complement strand
ATCGCGTTAAAAGATAAATAAACTCGCGAAAAGTACCGCCCCATTCTGCTCGAAATAAAGATTGGATCACCAAAGTTTATGACAATGTATAGGATTAATTTCAATAACTTCAAATATCATCACAACCAATACCAATAATCTAAACCTAGACATTAAGTCAAATTAGGGACTAAATAAATGTGATGATACAAACTCCAAAGTGCTCAATATCAATGACTCTGTAGACCATGAAAGCGGGATAAAAATCGTTGGGCCTTTTCAGTTTGAGGATACTCAAAAAAGCTCTTAGGTTCACCCGTCTCTATGATGCGCCCCTCATCCATAAACACTACTTTCGATGCCACCTGTCTAGCGAATTCCATCTCATGCGTAACCACCACCATCGTCACACCTTCAAGAGCCAAAGATTGAACTACTGCGAGCACCTCGCCAACCAACATAGGATCCAAAGCACTAGTAGGCTCGTCCAAAAGCAAGACCTTAGGATTCATGGCAAGTGCCCTTGCAATGCCAACTCGCTGCTTTTGCCCACCTGACAAATTCGAGGGGAAAGCGTCCGCTTTATCCAACAAGCCAACCTTTTCCAACAATTCATACGCTTGTTCATGCACCTCTCGTGCATTGCGTTTAAGAACGTGAATAGGTGCCAAAGAAATATTATCAAGCACACTCAGGTGAGGCCACAAGGCAAAACTTTGAAAGACCATACCAATTTTTGCTCTAAGTTGAGCCAATTCACGATCAGACATTTTGTGAGTAGACCCCTCTTTAACGCCAATTCGCTGACCGGTAAGAAAAATTGAACCTGCATCTGGGATCTCTAACCAATTCATGCACCTGAGAAGGGTTGATTTACCACAACCCGAGGGCCCCAAAAGACAGACAGTTTCACCTTGCATGACGTCTAATGAAATATCGGAAAGTACAAACTTTCCAGAGAAGGATTTAGAAACGCCACTAATTTGTAGAACTTTTTTTTGACTTCGATTTTCCATTTTTTCTTAAATCCATCAATGTTAGGAATTTATGCTCGCCGCTCGTTAGCATATCTATTGATGAAGGACATTACAAATTCCATGCAAACACATATCAACCAATAAATCAAAAGTGCCGTTAAAAATGAAGCAAAGGGAATGAAATAAGTGGATTGGATACCATTCAATTCATGGGTTAACTCGTTAACAGCAATCACAGTTAAAAAAGCGCTATCTTTCAAAATTTGAATCATCTGATTTCCAATCATGGGTAACGCTCTCATAAAAACTGGAGTCAGAATGATGTGACGTATGTATTTCCAACCTGTAAATCCAAATGCTCTTCCAGAATCAATATATGACGTAGGCAATTGCTGCCAAGCACCTCTCATTAGTTCGGCCATATAGGCAGAGTTGTACAAAATCAACGCCATTGCACCTGCAGACCAATTCGAAATTCGAACACCCAATGAGGGCAATCCGAAATAAATGAGATAAACAAAAAGTAAAAATGGTACGCATCTCATTGCGTCAACAAATGCTTTGGACGAGGAACGCAAAAAACGCTTTGGTGACATCAATAAGGGCGTAATTAAAACGCCTAAAACAATCGAAGCAAAGCCTGAGAAAAAAAGCAAAAACAATGTACAGTAAAGACCGTCGAGAACCTGCGTTCTATGTTCCCAAACGATAAAAAAATCACCCTTCATAGGTAGCCCAAATGCGCTAATCGAGCTTCAACATATCGCTGGATTAGGATAAAAGCATAAACGATCAATCCATAAATAATGATGGCAAATATAAATGGTGGTAAAGGTTCATACGTGTTGGAGCCCACTCTTAGAGCCGCTCTTGTTATATCGACAATACCAATGACCGCGACAGCCGGTGTGGATTTAATTTGCAGAGTCATTTCATTGAACAAACCTGGCAAACTCTGCCTCCAGATCTGTGGGAAGATCACCAGTATCATTCTGTCCCAGCGATTCAAACCCATGGAGTACGCAGCATCAAGTTGATCTTTTGGAAACTCAATCAAGGAGCTGCGCCAGATCTCACAATTGAAAGCAGTAGTGCTGATCGTCAATGCAAAAATAGCAGCGGGAATGGGCTCAAAAGAAATACCAAATTGCGGCAAAGCATAAAAAATCAAAAGTGTCAGGGTAACGGTTGGACAAGAACGAACAACACTCACGTAGAAATAAGCTACATCTTTAAAGATTGGCAAATTAGACCAGCGCAAAATAGCCAAACCTAGCCCCATGGGAAGACCAAATAGAATGCTGATCAATGACAAAGACACTGTTGCCAATGCACCTTGCAAAATACTGTAATAGTCGTAACTACTCATAAGTCACAATTGCAAGTGAAACATGTCTTTGTCATGACTCAATTCAGCGCAATTAATTGACCGAGTTAGGCATAGACTCAAAAGATGTACCAAACCATTTCTTTTGCAATTTGTAAATCTCACCACTCTTTCGTAGATCAGTCAAAACACCATCCAAGAGTTGTAGGGTAGTAACGTTACCCTTTTTCAGTGCCCATGCAATGTAAACTGGATTCCCTACTTTGCCGCCCAGGGCAAACATATCTGTACGAGTTTGAATAAGTGAATTCAAATTGATTTGGGTATTGGCAACTGCATCTAAACGACCATTAGCTACATCTTGATAAGCCTCAGGATAAGACTGATACTCAACTATCTCTTTGATGCCTGATCCAGCATGCTTTGACTTCAGGTCCTGATCTAAAGCTTTAAGATCAGCCAACATAGCAGAACCAGTTTGAGCTCCTACTACTTTACCAATGAGAGCCTCGGAGGATTTGATATTTGAACCTTTTTTAGTTGCAAAATAAGTAGTCGATTCTGCAATAGGAGTTGTGAAATCAAAGGTAGCTTTTCTCTCAGATGTAACCAATACAGCCGTTACAGCTGCGTCGTATTTTCCCGTTGTCACTCCAGGCAGTATGCCAGGCCAGGGCATTATATTTTGCTTGATTTCAACACCCAATTTTTTCTTTACCATAGCCAACAACTCGGTATCAAAACCTGTTGGTGTTCCATTTTCAATAAACTCAAAAGGCTTGAAATCATCCTCAGTGGCAACCGACAAGCCATGAGCCTTGATCTCATCAATTGTGGCACTACTTGCAGGAAATGCGGTCATGGAAAACAAACACAAACTCAAAATTGAAAGACCGGAAGTCACAATGAACTTTCCACGAGTCACACTTGACTTTACACATTTGACTGTTGACATATCTAAAATCCTTAAAAATAATTTACTCTTCTGCAGATGAACTACAAGAAACTATTAGCAATTGATGTGCCAAATCCAAGTACAGTCAAATCAAATTTGAACTTAGTCAATGCTTTATATATGTAGAGAAAAATTAAAATCTTTTGATTTTTTTAATTTGACTAAATTCAAATGTATTTTTTCTAAGTCGATATTTAAACAGCACTTAATTCATTACCTTTTTGGTGCGCATGTATATTAATAGTGCATCTATTTTCTCTAGAAAACACCGTACTTTATTTTTTTAGCAAGAATATGAATTAAATACGCACCAATTTAGGTTGGTCGCTCCTAATGAACTATTAGAAAATTTAATTTTGTTGAAAAAATCATTAACCAGATTGGCTTGATTTATGCAGTGATGATTTACATCCAACTTCAAATAAACATCAAAGTTGAAAAAGTTTTCTAATCATCAATCGAAAAAACATTAAATTTTCATGAACAAAAATACTTCACCTATCAGCACATGCCTAGCTCAAGAAGTCATAGAGGCTAAAGGGAGCTGGTCGAAACTAATTAAAAAGGGCCAGTATTTGAAACTAGTAGATATGGAGGGTCAACAAGCAGTTGATTTTTTATGCTTTTCAGCGGGATTACCTGCTGATCGTATCAACATTCCCAATACAGTTAAGTTAAACAAATCTTTGTACATCAAAAAGGGAGACGTGATTTACTCAGACCATGCAAAAAAAATGTTCACTGTTATTGAAGATACCTGTGGAATGCATGACACTTTGGCCGGTTGTTGTAGTTGCGAAATTGATTTAGTTCGCTATGGAGTTGTAAAAACTCAAAGTTGTAGAACCAATTTCATTGCAGAGCTTGCGAAATGGTCAATGGGTCCCGCTGAGATCGTTTCTAATATAAATTTCTTCATGCGAGTGACAGTAGGCACACATGGTGAGGTGGAGATTGTTCCAAGTAATTCAAAAGCTGGAGACCATGTTTTGTTAAAAGCAGAAATGGATGTAATTGCCATGATTTCAAATTGTCCCCAACAAAATAATCCCGCCGCGGGGTTTATGCCTACTCCGATTGAGGTTTCAGTTTGGTCGAATTGAATTTAATTAGCGCCAATTTGAATTCCCAAAGTCCTTGACAGAGATTTAAAATAAAAAAAGGTAATTTATGTATGACTTAATCATAAAAGGCGGACAGGTCATTGATCCTGAGCAAAATATCAACGAAGTGATGGATATCGCCATTATGGATGGGAAAATCGCTTCGATTGCGACTCAAATCGATTCAAATCTCGCCAAGATAACTTACAAAGCAAAAGGACAATTGGTTCTTCCAGGACTTATCGATTCGCACGCACATGTTTTTGAATTGGTGACAGGCCGATTTGGCGTAGACGCAGATTTGGCTGGTGTTCACTCGGGGGTTACAACCTTGATAGATCAAGGAGGTCCATCTTGCATGACATTGCCGGCATTCAGGCGATATGTTGTAGAAGCCAAAAAAAGTAGAGTTGTGGCATTCCTTTCTTCCTATTTGGTAGGAGGACTTGAGGGTCATTATTATCCAAGCCTTTATGAACCTGATTGCATGGATATCAATGCCACTGTCAAGAGCGCATTGGCTAACAGAGATATCGTCAAAGGATTCAAGGCTCACGCCGAGCTTGGTGGGTTTGAGAGATGGGGAATTGAGGTTATGCGCCAATGTGCCGCCATTTCAACTGAAGCCAAACTTCCCCTTTACATTCATTTTGGTCAACTTTGGCCTGAGCCTGTTCATAAAAATTTTGATATCGATGCGGATACTATTTTGGAACAAGTGGTTGATTTGCTCAAGCCCGGTGATATCTTGGCTCATCCATTCACAAGACATCCTGGAGGCTTTGTCAACAGAAAAGGTCAGGTCCATCCGATCGTTCGGGAAGCTTTGGCTAAGGGATTGAAGGTAGATGTTGGACACGGCTCCCATTTCAGCTTCAAGATGGCAAAGATCGCACTAGATGCGGGTATCGTGCCTGACACTCTTGGCGCAGACATGCATGGCTACAACACCGATATCCCTAAACCACTTGGGACACCGGACGAGCACTCTGATTCAGAACATATGTTTGCTGGGAAAGTCAAGTTCTCTTTGGTCTCCACTATGACCAGCATGCTAGCTCTTGGACTTCAACTAAATGACATTGTGCGAATGGTTACATCCGGACCAGCCAAAATGGCAGGTTTATATGAAACCATAGGCTCTTTGCATATTGGCAAAGAAGCAGACATCAGCGTTCTCAACGATCAACGCGGTGAATGGATTCTTTCAGACAATGAGGGCACACAAGTCAAAACTGACCGACTATTAACACCAGCATATTGCATCAAGTCTGGAGTTCGATTTGAGGCTAATGCAGCAGTATTACCTAAATACATCGAGAACGTAGTTGCAGCATGAACCACTCACCAGATGAATTTGGCATTGGTGCTCGCCTCACCAGAAAAGAAGACAAGCGATTTTTGAATGGACAAGGCCATTATGTCGGCAATATCAAACTACCCGGCATGCTTGAAGTTGCCTTTGTTCGATCTCCAATCGCTCATGGTCGCATCCTCAGCATTGAAAAGCCACCTGGCTTTGAGTCCCAAGTTTTCACCATGGATGATCTCAAAGGGGTTTTGCCTATCAAAGCGGAGACACAATTACCGGGTTTTAAGTCTTCTGAACAATGGCCCTTAGCCAAAGGTAAAGTGAGACAAGTTGGAGAATTAATTGCCATGTGCGTTGCGCCAACCAGGGCTCAAGCTGAAGATATTGCACAACTCGTGTTGGTTGACTTTGAAGAACTTCCAGCTGTAGTTGACATGGTTCAAGCTCGAGTCAATCCGAGTGCATTGGTCCATGAGGAATGGGGAGATAATCTTTTCTTGACAACCGAAAAGTATGGTGATTTAAGTTCAATTAAGGCCTCGGCCACAATAAAAATCAATAAGAAACTGCGAACCGCCAGACAATCAATGGCACCAATGGAGGGCCGAGGAGTCTTGTGCAGTTGGAATGAAGGACTTGATCATTTGGAGATGTATACCGCAGCACAAATGCCACACATCAATCGCGCTGGCTTATCCGAGTGCTTGGGTCTTCCACAATCAAATATCCGCGTAATTGCACCTGATGTAGGTGGCGGCTTTGGCTACAAAGGAATATTGCTGCCAGAGGAGATCTGTCTGTCTTGGTTGACCATACAACTCAAAAAACCTGTTAAATGGATTGAAGATAGAAGAGAACAGCTAACGGCAAACGCCAATTGCAGAGAACATGACTATGACATAACAGTTTATGCAGATCAAGCAGGTAAGTTATTGGCAATCGACTGCATCGCTCACGTGGACTCAGGAGCATATTCATCATACCCTTTCTCAGCCTGTTTAGAAGCAGCTCAAGTCGCATCAATATTGCCTGGTCCTTACAAAATGGAAGGATTCAATTGCACAGCATGGTCTGTTGCAACAAACAAACCCCCTATTCTGCCTTATCGTGGCGTTGCTAGAACCGATGTGTGTTTCGCCCTGGAAGTCATGATGGATGCTATTGCTCATGAAGCTGGAATTGAACCTCACGAGGTGAGACTCAAAAACCTGATTCCAAAAAACGAAATGCCCTATAACAACATTACGGGTAAGCATTTTGACTCAGGTGATTATGCCAAATGCCTAGAAATGGCTGTTCAAGCCATTGATTTGAAGAAGTGGCGTGAACTTCAGAAAAAACATAACCAAACTCAATCCGAACTTCCTTTGATTGGCATTGGGATGGCTGTGTACTGTGAACAAGCAGCCCATGGCACCTCAGTCTATTTTGGCTGGGGTATTCCAATGGTTCCTGGGCATGAACAATGTCACGCCAGAATCACCCCAGATGGTGGGCTTGAGCTTCGAATTGGTGCACACTCACACGGTCAAGGACTTGAAACAACGCTATCCCAAGTCGCAAATGAAATTTTAGGCATAAACCCTCAAAACGTTCGCTTAGTTCACGGCGATACAGCCCTGACCCCCTACTCAACTGGAACATGGGGTTCGCGATGCATGGTAATGTCTGGAGGTGCTGTCGCAGAAGCATGTGAACAACTCCTAGAAAGAGTCAAGAGCATTGCCTCTCACATCTTAAATATACCCGTCGATAGACTAAAGCTAGAGTCCGGTAAATGGACATCTGAAGATGGGCAAAAACAAATCTCACTTTCTGAAATCGCACATATTTGGTACCGACAACCACAAAGACTTCCTCAAGATGTGAATCCCGCTGGACTAGAGGTCACCGCTGGTTACAAAGCCAAAGTAGACACCGGAACTTTCAGTTATGCAAGCCATGCCGTTGTGATTTCAATCGATAAAAAAACCTATCAAATAAAGATCCTTGATTATGTCATCGTTGAAGATGCTGGTGTAATGATCAACCCCTTGATAGTGGATGGTCAAATCATAGGTGGATTAGCCCAGGGCATAGGTACTGCGCTTTTGGAAGAAATGAATTTTGACGAACAAGGTCAACCTATGGCCTCTACCTTGGCTGACTACTGTTTGCCCGGAGCAACTGAAGTTCCAGAACCCAAAATACTTCACATTGAAACGCCCTCTCCATACACAACTTTTGGTCAAAAGGGTATCGGTGAAGGTGGTGCGATTGGGCCGCCCGCAGCTATTGCAAATGCAGTAAACGATGCAATAAAGATCTATGGTGCAGAGGTCAATAACTTACCCATTACACCAAAGAGAATATGGACAGCAATCGATCAAGCAAAGAATTCAACTCATTCATTGAAAAGAAATAACGCATGAAGGCTGCTTCATTTCAATACCAAATCAGCAGTGATCTTGTGGATCTCTTGCTATCAATCAAGCAAACACACCTCAATTTCAAGTTTCTTGCTGGATCTCAGTCATTGGGCCCCATGATGAATTTAAGATTGGCGCAACCTGAACTCATCTTTGACTTAAAAGGAATACGCGATCTTAAAGTTGCAAAAATGGGTGATGATTTCTTGGAGTTAGGCGCATGCATAACACACGCTGAAATTGAAGATCAAAAAGTTCCTGATGCTACTAATGGCCTCATGTCCTTTGTAGCAAAAAATATCGCCTACCGTGCAATTCGTAATCAAGGCACTTTAGGAGGTAGTCTGTGCCATGCTGACCCTGCTGCAGATTGGGTCTGCACAATGATAGTTCTTAATGCAGAGCTTGAATTGGTCAGCTTAAACGAAAATGGTAGAACTTGGAAAAGTCGCAAAATTTCAGTTAGAAACTTTATGCAAGGCCCTTTCACAACTGTATTGCAAGAAAATGAAATACTCAAAAACATAGTTATAAAAAAATTTTCAACAGAAATGAAGTGGGGATATTACAAAATATGTCAAAAACCCGGAGAGTTTTCAAAAGCAACGGCCGCCGTCGTTGTCGATCCAAAATTTGCTATTCATCGTTTGGTCATCGGAGCAACAGACACCACACCGTTGCTTATGGAGGACGCAAAAAACTTGATTACCAACCCTGACCCCAAAAATCTTAATGAGTGGCTACAAAAATCCTTAGGAAAAGATCCCTTTGAGACTCAACTTTATGCAACTGCCGCTCAGCGAGCCATCCAAATGCTCAAACTCAATTGATCACTATGCAACAAACCAAACATACATTGCAGCTCAACGTAAATGGTACAAATATTCAACGCGAAGTCGAGCCGAGAACACACCTCGCTGATTTTTTAAGAGAGTCGGAGCTTCTGACTGGTACTAACCTCGGTTGCGAACATGGCGTTTGTGGTGCCTGCACCATAGAGATGAACACAGCACCCGTCCGCTCTTGCATCACTTACGCAATCACCTGTCAAAATGCAAAAATCAGAACCATTGAAGGTTTTGATTCAGATCACATCATGACACAACTTAAGTTGGCGTTCACACGTGAGCATGCCCTTCAGTGTGGCTACTGCACGTCGGGTATGTTGGTGAGTGCACATGACATTGTCATTAGAAAACCAAACGCCTCAGCAGATGAGGTACGGGAAGCCTTGGCTGGTAATTTATGCAGATGCACGGGTTACGCAGGCATTGTTCGCGCGATCATGTCAGTTCTTTATGCGCAAGCAAATGCAACTTCAAACGGATAAATTTACATGCAATTAGAAGAAACTTTTACTCTACCCTTTGAGCGAGAAATAGTCTGGCAAGCGTTTCAAAACATTGAGCTTTTGGTTAATTGCTTACCAGGGGCCAAGCTCTTGAGTGAGCCAACTGCACAACCGATGAACATTGGCTTTCATGTCAAGCTCGGACCCATTCAAGCCAACTTCTCTGGACTAGGTATTGTTAACTTTGATTTCGATCACTATTGTGGCACTTTCAGTGGTCAAGGAAATGATCCTAAAAGCAATTCAAGAGTCAAAGGTGAGGCCCAATTTACATTAATTACTTTGTCAAAGCATGAAACCCAAATTTCAGTAAATACTGATTTTTTTCTCACAGGTGCATTGGCCCAATTTGGACGAGTTGGATTAGTTAAAGAAGTAGCAAGCATCATTACAGCTCAGTTCGCAGAAAACCTAAAAAATCATTTGAATCCAGTTCATTTTACGAATGAAAACCCCGACGCTTCGTTTACTGATCTGAATCATACAGAAATCACTTCAACCCAAAAGAATCACGCAAAAAAAGATTCTTCATTAAGTATTTTTAAACTCATTACGGATTTGATAAAAAATCAAATTAAAAAAATATTTTCTACTCATAATACCTAATTAAAACTACAGGTATTTGAAATACGTTTTAACTCTAATCCCCTCAAAGGAAAGCAAACACAATGATTCATCACGCAGAATTGACCCCGAATCAATTCGCTATTGAAAAATTACTTAAGGTTGAACCTATTTTCACCCAAATTGGGACAGCACAAACCCTTCTGGGAATTCGTCCCTTTACTGTATTACATGCCGGACCACCCTTTAAAAATCCTAAGGAATTGCCAAAATCAATCCGCTCGTCCCTCATATTGACAGCACTATATGAAGATTGGGCTCAAAACGTCGAGCATGCAATATCATTAATCGAAGGAGGTCTTATTAATATGCTTCCAGCTCAAGATCACCACTGCGTTACACCGCTTGCTGCTTTGATTTCACCTAAGACCGCTTTAATTGGAGTTAAGGATAAAAACTCAAATCTTCACCATATCTACGCTCCACTATCGAGTGGACCTCCCCCGGATCTGAGGTTTGGTGCACTAAACATGGGTTGCCTGGAAACTATGCAATTGCGAGATAAAAAACTGATGCCACTGATTTCTCAGGTAATCAGAGAGCCAATACACTTGAAAGAAATCGCTCTCATTGGACTATCAAAGGGTGATGAATTGCACTCTAGTACTTTGCATGCAACAATCGCATTGAGAGACGAATTTGTAAAAGCACTCGAAGGTATTAACATAGATGCAAATCATATACTTTTTCTATCTACTCTAATGCAATCAAATCCTGGTTTTTTCTTGACTTTTTGGATGGCTGCATGCAAGTTATATCTATCAAGTTTGGAAGGAGTTGATGGCAGCACATTGGTCTCGAAAATCGGCAGTAATGGAGAAAGTATTGGTTTGTCAATAGCATCCAATCCAAACCGATGGTTCATTGAACCGGCAACATCACCCGCAGGACATAGATTCTCGCACGCATCTCAATCAATCCCTATTCAAGGAGTCGTTGGTGACAGTTCTGTAATTGATATCATGGGTTTTGGTGGACAACTCACACACCAGTCTCCAGACGTGTTTGAAAGTCTAAAAGATTTTTTACCCTCGTCATTAAAAACAAGGCCAAATATTTTTATGTGTCAGGCTCATCCGCAATTCTCGAATGTAAAAGGTATCTTAGGTAATTTCGATGTTATGACAGGGTTAGACGTTGATAAAGTACATAGCTCACAGATCACACCTTTGATTAACATCGGCATGCTGGCCGATGATGGTGTTAATGGACTCTTAGGTAGAGGTGTTTACATTTGTCCAGCCAAGATTTTTGAGAAAGCACTTTGTGATCTTAAATAAGAAAATTTCAATCCATATGTATTAATTCATATTCATAAAATAAAACTTAATATAGATCTCAATATTTAATTACAACTCAAGGGAAAATCGCCCCACTCCGCAATTTGTATCATAATGATACAAAATCCTCAATTACACAGTTTATT
>Ga0164296_1005229_pt1 | contig 11464 bp, 12 predicted proteins | sample GEODES057metaG_FD_113533 | JGI IMG/M metagenome (GOLD analysis project Ga0164296, IMG submission 113533) | Dystrophic lake water microbial communities from Trout Bog Lake, Wisconsin, USA - GEODES057 metaG | ecosystem: Environmental > Aquatic > Freshwater > Lake | place: USA: Trout Bog Lake... | reverse complement strand
GGCGCATCAATCGGCGGGCTGATGGGATTTCTGGCCATGTTCCTCATTCCCCACATGGATAATCTTACGGGTGTTCTGCTCATTATGGCTCTTGGAACAGGGATCAGCGCCTGGGTCTGTATGGGACGCGTGAAATATTCCTATATCGGTATCCAGATGGGGCTGGCCTTTGTGATGCTTGTCGCCCAAGAGCCCCACGCCACCACCGAGTTCACCGTGATCAGGGATCGTCTGGTCGGCATTTTGGTGGGCCTTTTCGCCATGCGCTATGCCTTTATCTGGTTCACACCAAAATACATCCGAGGAGAGGAACTCTCTTCCGCTCCTCGTTTGAGTCCTATCTAAGAGGAATGCTTCCCCCTTGCCTTGGTCTACCGACAAAATAAAGTGAACCTATGCGTGTAGGACTTGCAACAGATCACGGCGGATTTGAACTCAAGGAGGAGCTCGTCTCCCAGCTGAAAGCTGCGGGTCATGAAGTTATCGACTTCGGGGCTCATGAGTTGAATCCGGGCGATGATTACCCCGATTATGTCACGCCGCTGGCCCGAGCAGTGGTGGCTGGTGAGGTGGAGCGGGGCATTGCGATTTGCGGCAGTGGTGTGGGGGCCTCGGTCTGTGCCAATAAAACCGAGGGTGTACGGGCCTGCCTGATTCATGATCATTTCTCGGCCAAGCAGGGAGTTGAGGATGACCACATGAACATCCTCTGCATGGGAGGGCGCACCGTGGGGCCCTGTGTGGCCTGGGACCTTGTGGAGACGTTTCTTAAAGCCGAGTATAGTCAGGAATCCCGCCATCTCCGTCGACTCGGCAAGGTGGCTCTCCTTGATGCTCGAACAGCTTGAACGAGTTTTCTTCAAGTCAGTCGCCTGCTGTTGATTTAAAATGGATCAACTGTCCGTTTTGCGAGGCTCCCTGCATTCAACGCAAGCTTCTTCCCGGTCAGCAGTTGCAATGCAAACGGTGTGAATCGACCGTGATGGTTCCGATAGGCAAGCGGACCCTACAGCCCCCCTTTGCATTAGCAATCACGGGGCTTTTTCTTCTCCTGCTGGCAACCACCATGCCGATCCTTACCTTTGAGGTCGTGGGGAGATCTCAGTCCGATTACATGATCACCGGAGTGATTGAATTGTGGCGACAGGGATATTTTTTAATCGCAATCCTTGTCTTTTTCGCCGCCATAGCTGCCCCTGCAATTTACCTTTCCTGTGTTTTCTATGTGGGGTGTGTTGTTGTGCTTGGGATGAAGCTTCCCGCGATTCAATGGGTGTTCAATCTCGGGCGAGCGGTCAATCCTTGGAATCTCATTCCGGTCTATTCGATTGCGACCCTTGTCTCCGTGGTCAAATTGCAGTTGCTCGGCGAAGTGCACTGGGAACCGGGAGCCCGATTCATCCTAGCTGTGGCACTTATTTCGCTTCTGTGTCATCAGATTTCGGACAAGCAGGTGGCCGTTGAGAGGCTTGAGGAGATGGGAATCAAGATCACCGAATGAGCCTTTCTGATGAATCTCGTTTGAATCTTTCTCGGGCACTCGTCGTGACCGGACTCATTCTATACATTCCATCGAATGTCATGCCCGTCATGACAATGTCGATCGTTGGCCATGTGGATCCGTTGACAGTCCTGGGAGGAGTTCGGGAGCTTTTTGACTCCGGTCTGCCGCTGATTGCGGGAGTGGTCTTTCTTGCAAGTTTTGTACTTCCGTTTGCCAAGCTTGCTGCGTTGGCTTGGGTTCTCTTCCAGCATGGATCCCCTGAATTGAAGGTTGAACGATGCAGGGTTTTTAAAGTCGTTCACTTGATCGGCAGTTGGTCGATGATCGATATTTTTCTTCTAGCGGTTCTTGCTGCCGTTGGGCAGTTGGGAGCGCTTGCGTCGGTTCGGGCTGAACCGGGATGCATCGTTTTTGCGATTGTTCTGCTTTGCAGTCTCATTGCCGCGGAAATTTACAAACCTCGCATGATCTGGGAGGATGCTTAACTCCAACCCATGAGTGCCTTAAACAACCCTCCGCAGGATCATGGGGTTGTCGTGCCTAAGAAGCACTTCCACATCTCCTGGGTGTGGCTTTTTCCCGCCATGGCCGCTTCGGCTGCGGGATATATGTTTGCTCACTCCTATCTCGACCGAGGGCCTGAGATTAACATCGAGTTTTCGAATGCGCCCGGAATCAGGGCGGGTAAAACGGAGCTGATTTACCGTGGCGTGGTCGCAGGTTTGGTGGATCACGTGGAGCTGGATCCCAACCTTGAAAAGGTCGAAGTTCGCGTTCAGTTAAAAAAATTCGCCGCCGGCATTGCACGGGAGGGATCAACCTTCTGGATTGATCAACCTGTGATCAGCCTCAGCGGAGCCTCCGGCATTGATTCCCTGATCAATGGAAACTCCATTCAGGCATCCATGGGGGAGGGGAACTATACTTATCATTTCAAGGGAGCGGACAATGCCCCGGTTGTATCGCCGAACCAGCAGCACGATCTGATCAGGCTGAGGGGAGCGATTGCGCCTTACCTGAATACCGGCTCACCCGTTTATTTCCGGGGGGTGAATGTTGGAGTCGTCAAGGCGAAGGGGTTGGATAATTCCAAAAACCCTTATCTTGATGTCCTTATAGAAGAACAGTACGAGGATCTTCTACGCTCCAACGCCAGATTCTGGGTCATGCAACCCACGGATGTGAAAGTCGGATCGGGCATCTTGAAAATCGATTTCTCGGGACTTAAGACACTCCTCTTTGGCGGAATTGCTTTCGACTTCTTCGGCGCCCAAGGTGACCCTGTCAGCGGATCCCCCGAGTTCCAGTTGTATGCAAACGCATCAGCAGCGAGAGCGACTTCCACGCCGATCACGCTTGAGTTTAAAGACGGGCAGGGACTTTTGGCGGGTGACACGCAGTTGCGTTATCTGGGGATACCGGTCGGTTTTGTGGAAAAAGTGACGCCGATGGAGGGTAAGGTCGTTGTCGAGGCCAGACTCCAGCCCGGATATGACCTTCTACGGAGAAAGGGATCGCTGTTCTCGATTGTACGACCCGTCCTATCCTTGCAAAAGTTTAATGGGATCGAGGCCCTGGTGAGCGGCGTTTACATTGACTGCAATCCGGGACCAAAGGGTCCCGAGAGTTCACGGTTCAACGGTGTTAGTCAGGATGATTCCGAGATGGTTGATTTCCAAAAGGATGGATTCGACGTCGTCCTTGTCGCGCCCTCTTCAAAAATCGGAGTCAGCACTCCCGTGATCTACCGGGGAGTGATCGTCGGCAAGATCACCAAGAAGGATCTGGCACCGGGGGGTGGTGCGGTAAGATTGACGGCATCCTTGAAGCCCCAATACGCATCCCTCCTCAGGGAAAACAGCCGTTTCTGGAACGCCGGTGCAGTGAAGATTTCTGGTGGACTCATTTCCCTGAACGTACAGTCCTCTGTGCTGGAGTCGAAGGGATTGGGAGGGGTGGAATTCTCGACACCTTCCGGAGATGGTGCTGGAGCCCCAATCAAAGAGGGTTACCAGTATGATCTCTACGAATCCCCTAAAAAAGAGTGGCTCCAGTGGGCTCTTCCTTAGCTTCCTCGGGGCAGGGCGATTGATCAAAGGGGATGCATTTGCAAAAACAGATGTGTTGTGGAAGAGTCTTTTCATGAGCAGGGTATCTATTGCTTCCTTTGAGCGCGCATTCCGCGCTGGCGCCCTGCTTCTTCTTGCCCTCTAATTCAATTGGAGCGTCCTTTGATTCGGTCGTTCCGGATCATTTTCCCATGAATAACGATAGAGTTCTCATTTTTGATACGACACTGAGAGATGGTGAGCAGTGTCCCGGGGCCTCCATGAACCTTCGTGAGAAGCTGGAGATCGCCCGCCAGCTTGCGCGCCTTCAGGTTGATATCATCGAGGCCGGCTTTCCTGTCATCAGTGATGGAGATTTCGAGGCGGTGCACACCATCGCTGGTGAGATCAAGGGCCCCGTGATCTGCGGACTAGCCCGGTGTGTTCCAAAGGATATCGACGCTGCAGGGCGTGCCTTGATTCCAGCGGGCGACCGTGCGCGAATCCATGTCTTCCTTGCGACCTCGAAGATTCACCGCGAGCACAAGCTTAGGAAGGCCAACGAGGAGATCCTCCGGCTGGCCGCCGAGGGGGTACGTCAGGCCAAATCGATGACATCCGATGTCGAGTTCTCTCCTGAGGATGCCTCCCGTACCGAACCTGAGTTTCTGGCCGAGGTCGTTCAGGCTGCCATCGAGGCGGGAGCAACCACGGTGAATATTCCGGATACTGTCGGTTATGCCATGCCCGGCCAGTATGCCGACCTGATCACGTATCTTCGCAAGCATGTCCGGGACATTGAGAAAGCTGTCATCAGCGTCCATTGCCATGACGATCTCGGCATGGCGGTGGCGAATTCCTTGGCTGCCGTCCAAGCTGGGGCCCGCCAGGTCGAGGGAACGTTCAACGGCATCGGCGAGCGTGCCGGGAATGCCGCTCTCGAGGAGGTCGTGATGGCAATCAAGACCCGTCCTGATGTTTACGCGGGTCTCTCCACAGGAATCGCCACCAAGGAGATCCTTAAGACATCTCGTCTGATCAGTCGCCTGAGCGGTCTTCAGGTTGCCCGCAGCAAGGCCATCATCGGTGAGAATGCTTTTGCCCATGGCTCTGGAATTCATCAGGACGGTATTCTCAAAAAGCGCGAAACCTACGAGATCATGGATCCTCAGGAAGTCGGTTGGGGAGGAACCGATCTTCCGCTGACCAAACACAGTGGTCGTCACGCCATGGTCGCCCGTCTTGAGCAACTTGGCTTGTCTCTTTCCGAGGCTGAGATCGCACCGATCTTCACTCGCTTCAAGGAACTGGGTGACAAGAAAAAATTCGTTTACGACGACGACCTTGTGGCTCTTGCCGGTGATGCCGTGGCTGGAGAAACGGGTGCCTATTCCCTGGAATCACTCTATGTGGTTTGCGGTGGCAGCAGCATTCCCACGGCGACGGTCAAGCTGCGACATGGTGTCGAAATTCTGGAGGAATCATCCCCCGGTAACGGAGCAGTTGATGCCGCAATGAAGGCGATCGACCGGATTGTCAAAAAGACCGGTCACTTGGCCGTCTATCTGGTCGAGGCTGTTACCGAAGGGCAGGATGCCTTGGGAGAGGTGACTCTCAAGGTCGACTTCGGTGACGGACGGCTCATCACAGGCAAGGGAGCGTCGACCGACGTGATTGAGGCCTCCGCACGGGCCTACGTGAACGCGATCAACCGGGTGCTTCTCATGCAGCAGACTGTAGCAGGTATCGAGATGCCTCGGGTTTAACCTCTACCCAACCAAAACCAATAACTCCCAATCCATAACCTAACTCCATGAATAAAACCCTGCTCATCGTTCTCGGTGTCGTCGTTCTCATCATCCTGGCCGTTATCGGCAGTTACAATGGTCTCGTAGGCAGTTCCCAGGCCGTCGATGCCTCCTGGGCCCAGGTTCAGAATGTCTATCAGCGCCGTGCAGATCTGATTCCTAACCTTGTGCAGACCGTGCAGGGAGCCGCGAATTTTGAGAAGTCGACGATCGTGCAGGTAACCGAGGCGCGGGCCTCCGTCGGAAAGGTGAACATCAACCAGAATCAGGCTCCCACCGACCCTGCCCAGTTGGCGCAGTTCCAGCAGGCTCAGGGACAGCTTGGTTCAGCACTTTCCAGGCTTCTCGTGGTGGCGGAGAACTACCCTGATCTGAAGGCAACCGCCAACTTCCGTGATCTCCAAGCTCAGCTTGAGGGAACCGAGAACCGTATCACGGTGGAGCGTGGAAGGTTCAATGCAGCCGTTCAGTCCTATAATACCAAGATCCGCACACTTCCGACCGTGTTCTTTGCCGGGCTGCTTGGTTTTCAGCAGAAACCATATTTTCAGGCGACAGCCGGAGCAGAAACTGCTCCTGCTGTGAAATTCGATTTCGGAGCGGCTCCGACTCCGGCGAAATAACGCTTCTCACTGACCCCCGATGTTGAAGCATTCGCTACTCGCTCTACTTCTCTTTTTGGGAATCGGTGGTGAGGTTATATTGGCGGATGCGTTGCCTCCGGCCCCGGAGAAATATGTGACCGATGAGGCCGGAGTCATTTCTCCGGGACTTCTGTCGCAACTCAATCAACGCCTCGCAGCTTTCGAGAAGCAAACGTCCAACCAGATTGTGGTCGTGCTCTACCCCAAGCTCCCCGAGGGGGCCTCGTTGGAGGATTATACGCAGCAGCTCTACTCGGCTTGGAAGATCGGTCAGAAAAAGACCTCAAACGGGGTCTTGATCCTCGCCTTTATTCAAGATCATAAGATCCGCATTCAACCAGGTTACGGATTGGAGGGGGCGATGCCCGATGCCCTCTGTAGCCGGATCATTAGAGAGACAATCGCCCCGGCCTTCCGCGCCGGAAATTACGGGATAGGACTTGCTTCTGGGATCACGGCCGTGATGCAGGCAACCAAAGGAGAATATAAGGGAACAGGCCTCACAAAGGGAAAGCCGACTACTTGGAAGGATTTCCTTTTTTCCCCCTTGGGTTTTTTCCTGTTTGTCATGCTGGTGCTAATTATTACCGGGCGTAACCGCCGTGATGTCGGCTCCGGAGGGTCGGGCCTCGGAACGGCTGCCGCCACGGGCTTCTTTATTGGGGGAATGGGAGGTGGATTTGGTGGCGGTGGTGATGGAGGCGGGGATTCTGGAGGATTCTCCGGAGGTGGAGGAGATAGTGGCGGCGGTGGTGCTAGCGGGGATTGGTGACCATGAATTACTGGAACACCAGAAGTAGAAAATTTGAGGAACGTCGCCATGTGATCGGTGGAATCATTCTTCTCGGTCTCTTGTTTTTCGGAAGTTATATTCCAGTCATCCTCAACTTGGTGCTCTTGCTGGGTGTGGCATGGTTAGCAATTGCTTCCTTTTCAGGATTTCGAACGGCAATAGTCATTTCCTGTGTCACCTTTGTACTACAGATGACAGCGCTTTACGTGAGGCACTACAGGGCGCTTAACGGAGTTGTCATGGATTTTTGGGAATCCTTGGAACTTTCCCTGGTGACCAGTGTCTTCTTCTCGATGCTTTTTGGCGCCTTTGTATGGGTGCGCGCCATTCTACAGCGAAAACGTGCAGGGTTCGACGAGGTTGTGGGTGCCTTTAACCTCTATATCTGGATCGCCACCATCTACGCCTGTCTTTACACCTTTGTCTCGAAGATGAATGTGAAGGCATTCCATCTTGATGACCAACTGGTGAAGGGAATGGACATGAAGGACTGGATGAAGAACTTTAACGACCTTTTCTATTTCAGCTTCTGCACACAGACGACCCTTGGATACGGTGACATTGTTCCGGTCTCGCATTTCGCAAGGGCAATTGCTGTCACGCAGGCCATGATAGGACAATTCTATGTGGCCGTGGTGCTTACCTATATTCTTAATCTCTGGATTCAAGATCTTGGGCACCACGTTGATAAAAAAATACCTCCTCCTGACACGGATAAATCCTGAGATTCGCCTGCTGATTAGCAAAGATCATCGACAGGGTCTTGGCGTCAGGTACTCTGATGCGCTCTTTTTCCAGTTTATTCCATGACCAAGATTCCTGCTCCCTATCGCCAGACATGTCCCAATTCCTGGCACGATGTTTCTCCGGGCAATCAAGCCGCTGAGGGGGTGTTGCAGGCGATCATCGAGATCCCGATGGGAAGCTCCAACAAGTATGAGTTGGATAAGGAAACCGGTCTTCTCATGCTGGATCGTGTCCTCTATTCGGCCGTCTACTATCCCGCCAACTACGGTTTTATTCCCGGAACTCTCGCCGACGATGGCGATCCCTTGGACGTGTTGGTGCTGGGTGCGGAACCGGTTTATCCGCTTACTCTTGTGAAGGCCCGGGTGATCGGTCTGATGGTCATGAAGGATCAGGACGAACTGGATCATAAACTCATCGCAGTCCCGATCGGCGACCCGGAGTTCAAGAACTGCAATGATGTTCACGAACTTCCGCCTCACCGGCTTGCCGTTTTGAAGCGCTTTTTCGAGGATTATAAGATTCTGGAAAACAAGGCTGTGATTGTGGATGACATTTTGTCCGCTGCGGAAGCCCTTCCTGTGATTGCCGAAGCCCTGGCCACTTACAAAACCTGGCGTGCAGGTGGAGAGGTGGTTCTCAACAAGCCGATCTCCTGACATTCACGAGAGACTGAGTCTCTTTGTTAGAGACTTTTAGGGCCTTTTTGGCCCTCAATGACTGGACACAGGGGCTGTATTTGATTAAAAAAACCGCTTCCCATGGAAGCCCCCCTTCATGGATGAGATCGACGGGCAAACGCCCGCGTCATCCTTGGAGTGATTTCCATATCAGCAAACATACATGGAAAAACTCATTTACCTTCTTCCCATCCTCGGACTCGTGGCACTGGTGTATCGTACGATCCTCTCCAGTTGGGTCAGCAAGCAGGATGCCGGAGACTCCAAGATGAGCGGTATCGCCAGTTATATCGCCGAAGGAGCAATGGCCTTTCTTAAGGCTGAATACCGTATTCTCGCCATCTACGTAGTCGTGGCGGGCGCAGGACTTGGGATTCTTTCACAGGTTCCCAAAGTGGCGGCACACTCCAGTATCCTCATTGTCGCCGGATTTGTTGTCGGATGCTTTTTCTCCGCGCTTGCCGGCTTCCTGGGAATGAAAATCGCCACCAAGGCGAATGTCCGCACAACCCAAGCTGCAAAGACCTCGCTCGCAAAGGCCCTGAAGGTCTCCTTCAGCGGGGGTGCTGTCATGGGACTCGGCGTTGCCGGTCTTGCCGTCCTTGGACTCAGTTCGCTCTTCATTTTCTTTTTCTTCCAATTCATGGGGGGCAATTTTGCGACCGGCGGCGGTTATGAAGGTATGACCCGGGTTCTTGAGGTGCTTGCCGGCTTCTCTCTTGGGGCCGAGTCGATCGCCCTGTTCGCCCGTGTCGGCGGAGGTATTTACACCAAGGCTGCAGACGTAGGCGCCGACCTCGTTGGTAAGGTTGAGGCAGGTATTCCGGAGGATGATCCCCGTAACCCCGCCACCATCGCCGACAACGTCGGTGACAACGTCGGTGATGTTGCCGGTATGGGTGCGGATCTTTTTGGTTCCTACGTGGCAACCGTGTTGGCTTCCATGGTTCTCGGAAATTACATCATTCGTGATAATGGTGGAGCGATCGCCGACGCCTTCGGCGGTATTGGTCCGATCCTTCTTCCCATGGCCATCGCAGGCATTGGTATTCTTGCCTCCATCATCGGGACCTGGTTTGTCGGCATATCCGAGAACGCCCCGGCCAACACCAATACCGTTCAGGGAGCTCTGAACCGTGGAAATAACCTCTCCATGCTCATCGCCCTTGCGGCCTCGTTCGGACTGATCAAGCTGATGCTTCCCGAGACGATCAAAATGAGCGTCTTCAATGCGGGCGCTTTCAGCATCACCACAACGTCTTCGTTGAACGTTTTTTGGGCGGTCTGTATCGGTATGGTAGTCGGTTACATGATCTCCTTCATCACCGAGCATTTCACGGGACTTGACGGCAAGCCCGTTGCCGGAATCGTGCAGAAGTCCGCCACCGGAGCGGCCACGAATATCATTGCAGGTCTCGGAACCGGCATGTACTCCACGGCCTATCCCGTGCTTCTTTTTGCAGCCGCAATCTGGGGTGCCTATTCCCTTGCCGGCTTTTACGGCGTTGGTATCGCCGCTTCAGCCATGATGGCCACCACGGCCATGCAGTTGGCCATCGACGCGTTTGGTCCGATTGCTGACAACGCGGGCGGCATCGCCGAGATGAGCGAACTTCCCAAGGAGGTACGTGAAAAGACCGACATCCTTGATTGCGTGGGCAACACAACCGCCGCTGTTGGCAAGGGATTTGCGATCGCCTCCGCCGCACTCACCGCGTTGGCTCTCTTCGCTGCTTATGTCACCCTGACCGGAATCCATGGCATCAATATCTTTGATGCCAAGGTTCTGGCAGCCCTCTTCATCGGAGGCATGATTCCGGTGGTTTTCTCCGCCCTTGCCATGAACAGTGTCGGCAAGGCTGCCATGGATATGGTGAACGAAGTGCGACGCCAGTTCCGAGAGATCCCAGGTATCCTTGAGGGAACCGGCAAGCCTCAGTATGGAAAGTGCGTTGAGATCTCCACTCAGGCCGCCCTTCGCGAGATGCTTGCCCCCGGCGTCATCACCATCGTCACGCCCGTTGTTATCGGTGTTATCATGGGTCCCGAGGCACTCGGAGCCTATATGGCCGGCGTCACCGTCAGCGGCGTACTCTGGGCTATCTTCCAGAACAATGCAGGTGGAGCGTGGGACAACGCCAAGAAGTCCTTCGAGCAGGGGGTTGAGATCGAGGTTAATGGCAAGAAGGAGACGTTCTACAAGAAGTCTGAGCCTCACAAGGCAGCCGTCGTTGGTGACACTGTCGGTGATCCGTTCAAGGATACCTCAGGCCCTTCGATGAACATCCTTATCAAGCTCTCCTCGCTGGTCGGCCTGACGATTGCTCCGCTCATCGCGGTGAACGGCCACGAGGCCACGGCGATTGTGCGCTGGATCCAGAGCTTCTTCGCCTAAGAGAAACCTTTCACATCAAGGCGTCGCTCCTCACGGAGCGGCGCCTTTTTTATTGGAAGGGAGTCTCGCGCGGAGACGCAGAGGCGCGGAGAGGGGAAGGGGATAGAGAGATGGTAAGACTGAAGACTGTTAGACTGAATGCTTTTGGACTATTAGGCTGCAGGAAAGCCCTGTCGCTCCTTTCTATGAAAACTGATGCTCCAGCAATAGCGAAGACCGAGATGACGCTCATTCGCGCAAGCGGCGAGCGAGTTTTGATTATTGCCGAGATTGGTCTACCATTCCAAACAGCCGACGGTTTCTGGCAAACTCCGGTCGCACTTCATGGCTTGGACGGGCGGCTCAGCGACATTTGCGGAGAGGATTCAATGCAGTCACTTTCCCTCGCCGTCAAGATGGTGCATCGCCGGTTGGCTTCCGTCATTGAGTCTGGCGGGCAGTTGCTTGACTCCGAGGGTAGCGAATTCCCCTTGGAGGCTTATTTTGCACGTAATTGACCAACAATTTTAGGGGGCGATTCAGTTTTTTGCCAAAACAGCCCGGCTGAAACCGGTGTATGGATTTTGGATGCGGAGCAAGGCGACCAAGGGAAGCCGTAGTTGGACCTACGGCGACTGCAGGTCAACGCCGCTCCGCGCCGAAAGCCACTACCGGTCGCACTCGCCGAAGACCATGTCGATGGAACCCAGGATCGTGACCACATCCCCCACCATGTGACCGGGGAGTAGTTTTGGCACGATACTTAGATTCACGAAGGACGGGGCGCGGATATGGAGTCGGTTAGGAACGCCTCCGCCAAGACTGTTAATATAGAATCCGAGTTCGCCCTTGGGGTTCTCGCAGCT
>Ga0164296_1005227_pt1 | contig 11470 bp, 6 predicted proteins | sample GEODES057metaG_FD_113533 | JGI IMG/M metagenome (GOLD analysis project Ga0164296, IMG submission 113533) | Dystrophic lake water microbial communities from Trout Bog Lake, Wisconsin, USA - GEODES057 metaG | ecosystem: Environmental > Aquatic > Freshwater > Lake | place: USA: Trout Bog Lake... | reverse complement strand
TCAGCAGTGGTGGTTTTTGACCAATGGACCAAATTGATGCGAGCGCGAAGCTCGTGGTTGCAGAGAAACAGCGCGGTGCGCTCGCAGCTGAGGTTCTCCGTCTCCGTGGGGAGCTGCAACAGGTGGCGAGCCAGCTCGCGTTGCTGCAGCAGCAGCGCCGTGTACCTGCAGACGATCCGCGCAGCCCACAGGGTGCGCCGTCTTCTGAAACAAGCTGGCAGGCTCGCGCGCAATCAGCAGAAAGGGAGGCTGCGTCACTGAAGACACAGCTGGTAGCTGCGCGCGAGGAGTTGAGTGCTGCTCATGGAGCACTCTCAGCGTCGTCCAAGCAGTTGGCGGAATTCGACGCAACGGTTGCACGACTGCGCAACGAGATCGCCGCGCTTGAGGCCAAGCAGCAGCAGGATGCGGGTGTGAGCAGTCCTAGCGCAGGATCACCGGACCCACGCGGACGAGCACAACTCCTGGCTTCAGCGCTCGCACGAGCCACCGCAGCTGAGGCGGAGGCCAGCCGTCTGAGCGCGGCACTGGTGAGCACCACAGCGAAGCATGCCGCTGAGGTGGAGCGCCTGCGCGCGACGGCGGAGGCGGCTGCGCTGGTGGCGCAAGACGCTCGCGCGGTACAGCTCTTTGGCGGACAGAGCCCGCAGAGCAGCGACGCAGTGCGTTTGGCAGAGCGTCGGCGCATGGTAGAGTCAGCGCAGGCGACGTCCGCGGCACCGGAGGAGATGCCCGCAGATGTGCACGTGCCCAGACCTGTCCCTGGTGCCCCTGCTCCGCTGCCTGCAGCTGTCCCGGAGGTTGCAGACATGACGAGCCTCCATGCTGAGGCCCAGGCAGAGGCGGCCATCACTCGGCGTGAGGCGCTGCTGCGCGAGGCTGATGACGCGGGATACACGCGGATGACGGGCGCAAGTCACGACGCGGCAACGGACCCTGACGATGTCACACTCACCGCCCTCACTGGCGGCGTGCAGAACTGCCTCGGCCGCGGCGGATCCCAGGCGCCGGATGAATCCATGGAGCAATTCGGGAACTGGAAAGCCGGCGGTGTGCTGGATGCAGCGAGTGCCATCGAGAAGGCACTCCAAGGAGGCAACCATGTGGCTGTGCCTCCGGCTGCGCGGGCAGCCGTCACCAAGCTGGTGGCAGCCATGCGAGACCTACCGCGGCAGCTGGGCTTGCCCGCCGCAGGAAGTGGCGACACTTTTGCCCCAGTCTCCACAGTACGCCCACCACATGCGGTTGCGCGCCTCCTTGCGGACAACGTCAGTGGCCTCGTCCTGGACTGCATGCACGCGCTCAAAGACCACGCATTGGCAGCGGTGGCGGGCTGCGCGCTGCTTGCGGCGCTAGCCAGCATGTTGGACGAAGACACACGCAGCCGCATGGTGTTCTCAGGCGCCGCCAACGCGTGCGTCGCTGCGTGCGTTGCACACCGCCGGGATGTGGCTGTCCAGCAGCACGGTTGCCGTGCGCTAGAGCGCTTGACGCTGGGCAGCAGCCACTTGCAGGCCAAGGCTGTTGCTGTGGGCGCGTACGACGCGGCAGTCATGGCCATCCGCCTGCACGGCCTCAACAACGCCAGTGTCGCCGTCGCGGCAGCACGTGCAGTGGCGGTGCTGGCGCAGGACGGGCAGAGCACGCTGGCGGGCATTTCGCCAGGCAATGGTGTGCGATGCCTGCTCACTGCACTCCAGCATCACAGCAATAGCCATCCCACTGTGGCAGCCGCCTGCTGCCGAGGCATTGCCAGTCTCCTGTTTGATGACGCGTCGCGTGTGGCGGCTGGCGGCCTGGATCTCGCATCAGCGGTGACCAGCGCCATGCGTGCACACCCAGGCATGCCGGACCTTCAGGCGGCGGCCGGCGCGGTGCTTGCGCAGCTTGCACTCAGCCCCGACACCGCGACTGCTATTTTGGATGCGGGTGCACCACGTGCGCTGGTGGTGGCACTGCGTGTGCACGGACCAAGCAGCTGGGAAGTCAGCCGAGGAACGTGCGAAGCCATGGGCAACATTGCTGCACATGCGCCCAGCCGGCAGCAGCTGCTTGCCAGCGACGTGGTGCCTGCCTTCGTGGCAGCACTCAGCGCGCACCCCAAGGAACCTGACTGCGCGCGTGCTGCGGCATGGGCATTGCAGAGCTGTCTCCGAGATGGCGGCCCAGCCACGGATGCCGCACTGTCTGCAGGCGCGCTGCCCGCCCTCGTTTCTGCCCTTCGACGCCACGTGTCTGTTGCCCGAGCTGCAGGCCGATGCGCGGCCGCGGTGCCGGTGCTCAGTGATGGGCCGCAGCGGAGACTGCAGGCCCTCAAGGCTGGCGCGGTGCCTGCCCTTTCGGCTGTGCTCCCCGCCGCTGGCGCGAACGACGAGCGGAGTGCTGAGACGGCGCTGACTGGGCTCACGGCGCTGGCGTCAGGGCCGCTGGACGCGAAAGAGGCGAGCGACGCGCTCCTGGCGGTCCTCTCCTGCATGGCCACTCCCCTTGGACGCGGCAGCTATGCCATCCAGCGCAGAGGCTGCACCACTGTCGCGCGGCTTGCAGCAGTTGCTCGAACTGCGTGCGCCGTGCACGGTGCGAGCGCGTGCGAGCGCGTGTTGGCCGCAAGGCGCAGTTTCCCAGCAGACCTGCACATGTCCCAGCTCGCATGCCTCGCCATTGCCGCGCTGGCGACGGCGCAAGACGGAGTACATGTCGCGCCTATGACTGGAATGAACGACCTGCACTCGGCGGCGCTGCGCGTGCTGCGCGTACACGGTAGCCATGGAGGGGCATGTGCTCAGGCCTGCGCCGCCATCGCCTCCACGCCGCCGCCTCCTACGACACCGGCTGACGCCACCTGGCTCGCCGTTACGCAAACAATGCGCGCCCACAGTCGCGATGCGCATGTCTTAGAGGCGGGACTCAACGCGATTGCGGCGCTGAGCCAGCACAACCACAGCTCAGATGCCTCAGCCCAACTTTCGAGCACGCCCGCCCTGGTGGTGTCCGCCCTGCGCACATGCGGGCAGTCGCCGTCGCTGGTGGTCGCGGGCTGTGCCGCGATGACCGCCCTCGCAAAGTGCAGCCCTCAGCTGGCTGATGGCTGCATCATGGCTGGTGCCGTCGACGCTGTGGCCACAACCCTGACCAGCCACGCGGCCCGACCCGAGTGCTGCAGCGCCACGCTGCAGGCGCTGCATGGGGTGCTCGGCGCTGCAGGTGGGGGCCAGGTTCGGGTCCTCCCCCCCTCACTGCCCTCAGCAGCAGTGGCCGCTCGAGCCGCGCACGCGCAGGTCGCGTCTGTTGCAGAGGCAGCGTGCGCACTACTCGCCACCATGGCGGCGGCGGACCCGACTGGGCAGGGCGTGCGTGGCGCGTGCGTGGCAGCAGGGGCAATTACATGCGCAACCGCTGCGCTAGGCAGCCACCCGTCGCACGGCAGCGTCGTGAACGCCGCTGCGCAGGCGCTGCTTGCGCTGTATAAGCCGCCGGCAGTGGGTGGCAGCGGCACTGGTGCGCCCGCGGCGGCGGAGGCACTCGTGGCTGCTCTGGTCACCCATGGCTCCAGCTCGCCAGACACCGGCGCTCTGCTCTCCACCGCTCTTGCAGTTGTCACTGCGCAGTCTCTGGACGCCAAGGCACGCGCAGGGGCAGCGGGCGGCATCGAGGCCGCGGTGGCGGTGCTTGGCTCGCACCCAACGGACAGCGCTGTGGCACGTGGCGCCCTTGCCGTTCTACACAGCTGCGCCATCAACGTCGAGGCCTGGGCGCGTGCCGGCACTGCAGGTGCCACGCCCGCTGTGGTGACAGCGTTGAAGGAGGCGACGAGCCGTGATGCGGCTGCTGCGGCACTGGCAGCACGGGCTGTGAGGTCCCTGGCCATCAGTGAGAAAGCTGTGGTCCAACTCGTCAATGCTGGCGCGCCAGCGGCGTTGGTGACGGCGCTGCGCCAGCTCTCCGCCTCCACGGGCGTGTGCGAGCACGCTGCCGATGCGATCGTGTGTCTCGCGAAACAGGCACAAGGCAAGGCTGCATGCCTGACAGCAAACGCACCCTCAGCCCTGGCTCAAGTGCAGGCCGCATGCGCCAGCGACGGACGCGCTGCAGAGCGTGTCTCTGCCGCACTTGCAGCACTCGGTGCAACGGGGGCGATGCCGGCAGCATCAGCGGCCGCACAACGAACACGGATGCCCCAGTCACCTGCACCTTCAGCAGCAGCAGCGCCGCCTACGACGCCCAGCCCTCGCACTGCCGTGCCTCCAGCCGCACCTGCACTGCGCGGCATTACAGGCGATGCTCGCTCGGTGCTTGCCGCCCTGGGTCACGAACAGGCCACTCCAGACGCTCGCCAGGCTGAGCAGCTCTGCCTTGCGCTGGCTGCCTCGCTCAGTGGGGCGCCCGACGAGGCAGCTCCAGGCGGCATCGCTAGTGCCTCGGTCTCCGCGCTGGCGGCGGCGGCGCTGCGCCACCCGCGAGCACCGGGCGTGGCTGCGGCCGTGGTGCGTGCTCTGGGCAGCCTGCCTCCGAGCCTCGTGGCTGCCCACCCGCCTGCTCTGGAGGCGCTTCTGACCATCATACAAGTGGCTTGTGCGCATCCACGGGCACCTGGCGTGGTGCACCAGGCGGCGAGCTGCTTGGCTGCGTGCACTGGTGGAGGCATGCCCACCGCCCCTTCCACTGTTGCGCGCCGTGCCGCGTGTGTGCTTCTGTCCGCCCTTGTTGAGGACGCCGCCGAGGATGCGTGCTCATCCGAGCTGCGAGTGATGGTGGACACCTCCGTCTGCCGGGCGCTGGCATCACTATGTGGAGTGCAACCTCAACACACAGGCGGCGCTGTGGGCGCTGCACTTGGTGCCATGCACGTGTACCGCGCACACGCGGATGTCGCGCAGCACGCGGCTGGGGTGCTTGCATCTCGCCTGGTGGCTGATGACCCGCCGACAGGGGCGAGTGCAGCTGCGCTGGAGGCCGTCTGCGAGGCACTCGCAGCGTACGGTAGTGCCTCGCCCGATGCGGGAGCGCAGCTATGCGCTGCGCTCATCCCGCTGCTTGTCGCGAGCACGGTGAACCGGAACCGCACGTCCGCACTGGGCACGCTGGAGAGCGTGGCTGCGACCCTTCGTGTTGGCCACGCCCTAGCGCCCTGCGCAGCTGCTGCGTGCGGCGCCATGGCGCACCTTGTGCTTGATGCTGAGGCTAGGCGCCAGGCAGCGGATGCGGGCGCCATCGATGCAGCAGCCGCGGCGCTGCGGTCCCACGGTCTCAGCGCAGAGGTTGTTGCGCCCGTGTGCCGCTGCCTGACTGCCCTGACCAGCAGCCATCCAGGGAACAAGGCCCGCGCGGTGAGCGCTCGAGTGCATGAGATGGCAACAGCCGCGCTGAAAGCGCACGCTGGTCACGCAGGGGCTGCCGCTGCTGCCTGTGGATTGCTGGGCAGCCTGGCGGTGAGTCCGGAACACACAACCAAAGTTGCGCAGGCAGGTGCAGTAGCAGCCATTGTTGGGGCGATGCGCGGAAATGCGCAGGCCCCGGATGTGCAGGCGCAGGCGGCGAGTGCGCTGGGCGTGCTGGCTGTGTCACCTGCCAACCAAACATTGGTGGGCAGCTTGGGCGGAGTAGACGCTCTTGTGTCAGCCCTCCGCCTGCATTCTGCTGGAAATAGCGCTGTGGCGTCGGTGGGTGTGTTGACACACTGCACAGGCGCGCTGGGCGTGTGTGCTGCCGACCCCGGAAACGCTGCCATTGCCCTGCGATGCGGCGCGGTGGAGGCCCTGGTCGCTGCTCTCGCGGGACGCGCATGTAGTGCAGCACTGCTGCAGCAGGGCTGCGCCACACTCGGCATCCTGGCCGCCGCTCCTGACGCCACTGGCGTGCAAGCAAGTGCAGCTCTGGCTGCCGTCATGGCCGCAGCCCAGGCGCATGCCGACTCGCCCGCAGTGCTTGACGAAGCTCTGGGCGCCCTGGCGGCATGCGTCACTCACCCAAAGGCCCTGGACGCGGCTGCTCGCAGCGAGGCGTGCATCACAGTTGTCGTACAGGCATTGCGCATGCACGGCAGTCACGAGCGGGTGCAGGCGCAGGCGCTTTGCGCACTGGGCTGCCTCGTTGTTCATCCCACGTTGGAGGCACAAGCTGTGACAGCGGGCGCGCTACCTCTGGTCGTCACTGTGGCCCGTGGTGCAGGCGCAAGGTCTGCATCAGGCCGAGGCCGCGGTTCCGCTGCAGTGCAGCACGCCTGCGGCTGTTTGGCCGCCTTCGCGAGCGGGCAGCAGGGCGATGCCCGTGTGGTTGCGGCTGGCGGTATCGAAGCAGTGCTCAATGCCATGGAGTGCTGTCCCACAGCCGCAGGCGTGGCGGAAGAGGCGCTGCTGGCGATAGCGAAGCTGTGCAGAGACCCTCAGCGCCGTGGCCCGGTTGTGGCTGCCGGGGCGGTGGAGGCTGCAGTAGCAGCCGTCCGGCAGCACGAGACTGTGGAGGGCGTCCAAGAGGCGGGCCTGAAGGCGCTCTCCGTCATGGTGGCTGGCGTGCCTGCGAACGCGCAGCGCGCAGCTGCTGCTGGCGCAATGCAGGCGGCGCAAGCGGCGACTGCCAACTTTGGCGATGTAAGTTCTGTTGCGGATGCTGCGAATGCACTCATGCGCGAGCTCGTGTAATATTGTAACGCTGCGTGTGAGCAGCTACTGACACACGTTGTCCTCCACCACTTTTTCGACGTGTTGATCGCGCAAGCATGAGGGTCGAGGTGGTAGCCTACCACCGCGGCACGACCCTTGTCTGCTGCGGCACAACAGGGGCGTCTCGTAGAACCGCGTGCTATTCAGCCGGCAGTCGTCTGTAGTACACACGTGTGATCTAGGGGCACTGCAGGAGCTGGCCAGCTCTCCCTGTGGCGCCCCTGGGCCTCAAGATGCTGTACGAGGAGCAGGCTGCCAGCGGAGAGGCCCAGCGCGACGTGTTGGCGGAGCTCACCGAGCTCTTGCTGGCTGGTGGCTACTTCCGTGCTCGGCTGACGGACCTGACGCCGTTCGACAAAGTTGTCGGTGGCTTGACCTGGAGCATAACTGCCAGCAACGTAGACGTGGACGTGGACCTCTTCTATGACGAGGAGGCCAATATTGGGCAGAAGATAAAGCTGAGCGAGGCCATCGAGCGCGCGCTGCGGACCATGGGCTGCCCTGCGCCGCTGCAGGCGCATCAGATCCAGGGCCTCGACTACCCCGCGCTCTTCCCCGTCGTCCAGTGGCTCGTGAAGCGAGTGATAGCCACTCGCGAGGAGTTCGGTGACCAGCGGAGAAGCTTCGCGCTGCACGCTTATGACGCCTGCGGCTACCCTGCTCTCAGCGCTGCTATCCGGGCCCCTCAACGCACCGCCAGCCGCGCAGCTGAACTGGCGACTCACTTCCCCGTGCTGCGTCGCCTCAAGCGCGTGTCTGGTGCGCCTCCGCGCAGCCGTGCCGCGGCTGTGTGCTGCACGCTGCTGGAGTACGGCCACCGTTTTGGGTCTGTGCCCGCCTCTGGAGCGCCTGGGGCGCAGGCGTCATCGCGTGCCCCCGGCATGGCGTCCTCAACAGTAATGCGGTCTGCCATGGCGCATCTGCAGACAGCAACCAGCGCGGCAGGGGCGTCTGGCGCACAGCAAGAGGAGGCTGCAGACCTGGCGGCCGATTTGACGGAGGTGCTCGACGGCGCAGACGTCGGCGTGCTGTCTGGATCACAGGCTGCACGCTTGGTGGGGCTTCGCGGAGGAGAGTTGGCAGCGGCTGCGGCGCGCGCGGCAGCTGAGGAGGACCCGGATGGTGTGGGTGCGCGCACCTCTGCACTCTCCCGCCAACTTGACGCCGCCACTCGTGCGCTTGCTGCACAGCAGCAGCGCGCTGCCGCAGCCATCGCCGCCGCCGACGAAGCCGCCGCACGCGCAGCTGCTGCTGTTGCAGAGCTCACGGCGGTGGTTGAGCACAACAGCCGATGTGTTTCTGAGGCTGCTTCCCTGGATGCCCGCCTGGCATCATCACCGGTGGACGCAGCCTGCGCGGAACGACTGCTGGCGCTGCTGCGTCAGGTGCAGGCGTGCAAGCAGGAGGAGAGCACTTTCAAGGCGGCCTGCCGAAAGCGCTTGCCTGAGCTGCAGGCTGCTGCCGAGGCAGCTGACAATGCCCTGGCGCAGGGCGGAACCGACCTAGATGATGACCCGGCTGAGGCGGCGCGCCTGGAAGAGATAGAGAATGCACACGCGCATGACGTGGCGCGCCTCGCAGCTGCGCGTGCAGCCGTCGCCCGCCGTGCACTAGCATGTAGCTTGCTGCAGCGCAAACTCGACGAGCTACCTGCCCGACCGGAACTAGCGCAGTACGAGCGTCGATTTGTGGAGCTGGCTGACATGGTTGCGTCAAAGCTGAGCGAAACAAGGCGACTGTACGCGTCATACAATGCCGCCGCAGATTCACTGAAGTTGCTCACAACAGAGGTGCAGCTGCTGAACAAGTTGAGAGGACAATACGACACTGTGCGCAGCGCTGAACGCGATGTGCGCTCCGCGTTCGTCAACAGCATGGCGTCAGTTGCGGCAGGCGTGCAAGACAACCTGCGCAAGGCTGAAGAGAAGGCCGCCCGCGAGCGCGCTCAGCTTGCAGACGCGGCGGAGCGCCATGCAGCAGCCACAGCCCGTGTGCGTGCATACTACACAGCCGTGAAGCAGCTTCAGGAGGAGCTTGCACGCTTGGAAGCGCCATCGGTTGGATGAACAATGCCACAGCAGCATTCCAAAAACTGAAGTCACAGCGCCCCTCCGCTGAATCTTTGTCCGAAAGCCATGTTGGCCACTCGCTCACTTCCCTCCTTCACTGCTCCCGGGCGCTCCAGCGCGCGCATCTCCTCCGCACGTCGTGCTGCCGTTACAGTTGGTGCTGGCGCTGCGCCCACTACTGTGACGACTCTCCCTGACGGACGGAAGGTGGAGGTGTACGCCACCACTGCAGATGCCTCCTCGGCCGTTGCGCTGTCTTTCGTGAAGGCCTACAAGGAGGTATGCAGCTGCTGCTAGGCAGGCGAACCTCACAAGCACCTGCTCCTCGGGCCTGTGTGCAGCACGCGTCTTGAAGATACTCGCCTCTATCCTGGTCACTCGTTCCCCTGATCTCTCTTTCTTCAACAGGTTGTCCCCACCAAGGGCAGCATCGCTATCGCTATTCCCAGCGGCAGCGTCGTCAAGGCCCTGGGTGGCCTCAAGGGCACGCCGGGCGTCGACTGGAGCAAGGTGCACGTGTTCTTCTGCAACGAGCGTGATGGAGGCAAGACTTTCTCTGGCGACAAGTCCGACTTCCTGGAGGTTGTGGGCATCCCGCTGTCCAACTGCCATCCGGTGACTGGCCTCGACAACGGCGGAGACCCGAAAGCTGCTGCTGCGGCGTACGAGAAGCTGCTGTTGTCGTCCTCTGTCATCACTCAGCAGAATGGCGGCCCCAGCTTCGATTGGATCGGTCTCGGCACTGGCGACGACGGCCACTGCGCCAGCATCAACCCAGGCAGTGATGAGGCCAAAGCGGACGTGATTAATGGCCCGTGGGTTCTTCCCATCGCGCCCAACGATAGCAACCCCAAGGCTGGCATCACCGTCAGCATGCGCCTGATCAACAATGCGCAGCGAGTCACCGTGTCTGCGGGCGAGAAGAAGCGTGCCCCGATGGTGAAGCGCGCGTTGACGAATGAGTACGAACCATTCGGTTGCCCAGCCGGAGAGGTTGCAGCCTCCATTCGCCCGGGCGCGCACAAGTGCTACGTCACGTGGTTCGTGGACACGGACTCGTATGCTGATTACAAGAGCCGGCCGGCCACAAGCTGGTGAGCATCGAGCGTGGCACGTCCTACGGCCAGGGTGCCGCCGTGGCTGTGCGATGACTTAGTGTAACGTGCCTTCGCCGGAAACGTGTTTCTCCGACAGCTCTACGTGAAGTACCTGTCGGCCTGTAGACGCGCTGTACACGCGTTCATCTCCGCCTCGGCCGCGTTTCCTTTCCACTGGCGGCGTTTGTCCACCAGGATGCCGAAGGAACAGCCCAGAAGCATCGCTGCGGCTGCAGCAGTGCCACGCGAGGCCGAAACAGAAGCGCGCAGCCGCATGGACGTCGACGGCGCGGGTCCGTCAGCCTTGGAAGGCCTGCAGCCAATGCCGCTTTTCCCGCCCGTGAGCGCCGCTGACCTGCTCGGCGGCAAAGTGGAGTGGCGCAAGGTGTGTGCCACAGCGTGCAGTCAGGCACTCGAACACGTGTTTGGAGCGCAAACGCTGACCGGCTGTGCGCTCTCACTGTGACGGCTGCCGACGCCTTGTCCAGGTTCCTGTCCCGCAGAACAGGATGACGCCGCTCAAGAACTGCTGGATGGACCTGTACAATCCGGTGACTCAAAACATGAAAGTCGACATGCGGATGAACCTGAAGACGCGCAAGGTGAGGCTCCTGGCAGGAGGAGAATTGCTGCACCTCGTGCGTGCGCCTTGGCGCTTCACTTGCGCATGCTCACTCACTCCCTCGACGACCTGGCACGCGTGTTTGTTTCTGCCCTGCGCGCAGGTTGAGTTGAAGAGCACGAAGGAGACGTCGGACCCGAGCGCTCTGCAGAAGTGCGCGGACTTTGTGCACGCCTTCGTGCTGGGCTTCGAAGTGCAGGACGCGCTTGCGCTACTGCGTCTCGACGACCTCTACATCGAATGCTTTGAGGTGAAAGACGTGAAGCAGACGCTGCACGGCGAGCACATGTCCCGCGGCATCGGGCGCATGGCTGGCAAGGGCGGCAAGACAAAGTTCACGATCGAGAACGCAACCAAGACGCGCATCGTGATCGCAGACACCCACATCCGCATCCTGGGCAGCTTCCAGAACATCAAGATTGCAAGGGACAGCATCTGCGCACTCATCATGGGCAGCCCGCCGGGCAAAGTCTTCACAAGACTGCGGACGGTGTGCGCGCATCTGGCTGACAAATGAGCAATCATTGTGTAATTCAACTCGCGCATCATGGGAACTCCTGGCGAGGTGCTCAACGCAGCGGCCTACTTCTTTGTGGCTTACTTCTTTGCTGAGCCAGCGCAGAAGTGGGAGAGGATGAATCTGGGCCAACAGAAGGCGCTGTCTCTCCAGGAGCACCGCCAAGGGCCACAGGGGGAAGCGGCGGGACCTCTCCAGGAACCGCATTCTGACCAGTCCAACCGACCCCGCGCTGCAGGTGCTGATCAAGCAGCGCTGCCTGCAACTCCGCATCCTCATCAGCGCGGGCTGCCCGAGCGGCGTGCAGCTGCGCAGTCGTGCGCGCATACTGTGCCCTCTGCTCAGCCTCCGTGCGTGCTGCAGACTGCAGCGCTGCGTCTGCCGCCAGGGCTGCTGCGCGCCGTGCAGTCTCCGCCTCAGATGCTGACGCTTCAGCACGCTCCCGAGCAGCTGCCTGACGTCGGAGCGCCTCCGCCTCTGCAGCCGCGGCCGCAGCCGCAGCCGCC
>Ga0164296_1005226_pt1 | contig 11470 bp, 8 predicted proteins | sample GEODES057metaG_FD_113533 | JGI IMG/M metagenome (GOLD analysis project Ga0164296, IMG submission 113533) | Dystrophic lake water microbial communities from Trout Bog Lake, Wisconsin, USA - GEODES057 metaG | ecosystem: Environmental > Aquatic > Freshwater > Lake | place: USA: Trout Bog Lake... | reverse complement strand
TTAGACTGACGGGTACTTTTAGCAAGGAGAAATTGGAAAATATCGCACTGAAGACTATAAAGTCTCCGCTGTGAAGTTTTTGATTGTAAAAGAGTTTTGCGGGGTTTCAAATGCCTGTCGGTCTAACTATTCTCTATTTACATTCTTTCTAGCCTATGTAGCCTCTCTTAACAATCCAGTCCTTTTATATGTATTCATTAGAATAAGTAAATCATTTTCACTTATTCTAAATATTCACTTCGGTATTACCATTTCTCTAATACTGCTAAGCACACGCAGGGGTGATTATCTTTAGGACAGACCTGGTACAAGACTTCAGAACTCTTGCGGTTTAGCGACAATTTAAACGATCAGAGTGAGTAGGGGATGTTACCACTGAAGAGATTGACATTGGTCTCTGGGTTTATAGTAGCTATATTGGTGGTTGTCTCTATAGTCTTCTATGTTCGTAGTTGGGCGTTTAGAGATCGCAATGAGGGTTTTGTTGCGATGTCTTCGCCGATAATGGCCGCCCGTAATACATTTGCTGGTAACCAGAACGAGTACTTTGGGAAGAAATTCAACAGAGCCTTGTTCTTTAACGATGGACTTGCCAGTCTGCTCCCAGATGTAGGAAAGATGTTCTCAATGACCGACGTAGCTACGAGTGCTAATGGTCCGGTTGATATTTCTAAATACTTTGATAAAGACCCCTTTCCCGGCATAGCCGCTAATAATCAGATCTGTGCAAGTGTACTTGAACCTAAACTACTACCACCTAGAAATACATCAGGGGTAGATGGTTGTGGTTGGTGGTATACCGATGATGATAATACAGAGTCTGTGGGGGCACGTGGTACGCAACTCGGTCCGTATAACGTGGACGACCTAAACAAGAGTCAGCCTGGTGGCAGATGGATATGGGATCTTCAAGAGGCACAGAAGTTGGAAGACGTGAAACGCTGTCGGCATATTCAATCTTGCGATGTAGCGGATCTTGTACCAGGTCGGTGTGCATTCTGCCCTCCACTCAACACAGGTGTCCCAGTAGACAGCTATGGGAATAGCAGCTATCCAGATGACCCAGCCTTGAACTGTGGGTCAACAGCCATAACTAATCCAGCTAACTGTCCTAGACCTCAGGCACCTAATACACCCGATGGTACACCTCCCCCACAGATAGCTCTCTTATGTGATCCCAATCCTGCGACAGGTAAACTCAGTAACGACTGTCTGATTGCCTTGGCAAAGGGTGCGGGGTGTAAGGAGTCAGGTGTAATCATCAATATCCTTGCCGGAGATAGTAGGGGTTATTACAGTCAGCCTGGTCAGAACAATACTAAATTCAATATGGCCAAACAGGTCCTACAGGAGGCTACCTCTATTGCCACAAATGACGAGTTTCTGGGGTACGGTTCCTGCTTACGATCGGAGGCCTTAGGCTACTATAAAACAGTAGTGAGACTCGCTCGTTCAGCCTCTACACAAAAAGCCCGAGATGCGGCGGGATTTTTAGCTCTAGGCTTAGATTTTGATGAGTGTGAGATGCCTGATTCCCAGACGGGGCCATTCTTTCTTCACTGCCAGCAGCGAGCGGCTAGTGAGGCTGGATGCCAACCTGATGGGAGCGACTATCCTACCGACGCAAATAAGGGGAACTACGATGCTATGACATGGAAAGGCGTAAATGACTACTTTAGTGGGCTCCATAGCGATATGAGCTCTTCTGATGTTAGTAAGCAGGTGAGTTCTACAAAGCAGTGTCTCGGCGTCGATGTGGTACAGCCACCAGCAGATAGCGGTGATATAGCAGGACTCTCTATCTATGTCTATAAGTGGGAGTACGAATCGGATATCGGTCAGGGTGGCGTTGCTGGCGGCAAGATCTCCAAGGCGACGTATTACGGTCGCATGATAAATGCAACATATCCGAATATCAATAACAATGGTCCTTTCACCCCTTTTGGAATAGGTACGGATCGGATCTATATGCGGTTCCGTGCTAAGTTGATAAGTCAGAAGGCTATCCTCACACGGTTCTACCTGATGACTGACGATGGTGTATCAATTATTAAAGGGCCGCCTATGGAGGGTGGTGTCAATATTCTACGAAAGTGGTGGGATCAAGGTCCGACTTCGTATCAAACACCTGATATGCAGATAACATCCACTCAGCCACAGGAGATCACCACGGACTGGTATAACAATTTTGGTGGTTATGTGATCGTCCACCAGCTCTTGCTGGATGGGGCTTATACGGCTATCCCGCCTAATATGGTACAACAGGTCCAACCTACGGGCTATCCGATTGCCCGCTGGGACTTCTATGAGGGGATAATTCAGGACCGGTGCCGTGTTCTGGATTCCGAAGTAGTGGGTAATATCCCTATTACGACTATGGGCGGACTGAAGTGTGCACAATTCCAGGGGCAGAGTTACATCCATATTCTGAATCCAATTGCCACCACCGCGTTCAAGACGATCACTATGACCATCTATATGAATTCAGCAGCGGGTCCTTGGACTAGACCTTGGGAGTTCGATAACTCGCCACTAGGTACCTACAATACAAGTGATGGTAATTGGTGTCAGGATTCGATCTTTGGCTGTTTCAGTCCAAACAACAGTCTGGGTGCCGCCTTCTACTGTATGCAGGGTTGCCAGGGGCCCAGTATCTGGACCGGTGCAGGGACAATGGATACAGGTAAATGGTATCACTATGCGTGGGTGATAGATGACGATTATAAAGGATTCTCTATCTATATCAATGGTGTAAAGATGCAATCCTTCAAGAGCCAATCATTCAATACCCTACAGAACAAGATCTATAAAAATAATTACATCTTCAATTCCGTGGAGTACTGGAATAAGGATGTAGGTGTAGGCTGGTTCCGTATGTTTGATTACACTATGACACAGGATGACGTGATAGCGGATAGTCAGAACGCATGGTTCAGTAGCACTCAATTTAAACCTTCACCAGGGACAGGCTGGGATCGTGTATCAAAGGCTCATGCGTGATAGTAGATGGCTGTAAAAATTTAGCCCCGCCAAGCGCGCTTAAATTTTTATCAGTGGTTCTAAAATTAGACCCGTCGCACAGAGGCCCCTGAGCTGCTGATATCCTGTGTGAGATCAGGATGGAAGAGTGGACCCGTAGGATTCGTCTCGAATCTATAGCAGGCTGCCACGCCGTTCTCGGTAGCATTCAATTCACAGTCAACCGCACCACGTTTCATAGCCTCGAAGAGGGAATCGGCGAGCTTCTTCTTATCGTTTGCCACAGATAAGATCGATTGGTCGGTTGACTCACCACCATCCTTGATCAAGAGGGTCTCGTCTACACGCCGCTCCGCCTTCTGTGCAGCACCGAATTTAGAGATATATGTGTAGACCTCTACCGTCCGCTCATCAAAAGGGAGAGATTTGTGGGAGCAGATACGGATGGCACGTCCCTTCACCTGCTCTAGACGGACGTAGTTCCAATAAGGCTCCATCAGGTGGACCTGGCGAACGTTCTCTAAGGAGATACCCTCGGCACCCGATTGAGTGATCATAAAGACCTGAGCAATTCTCCCCTGTATATTGTTCTCAGCACCAGCCAAATTGCGAATAGCCGTTGCCAGGTCGGCTGGCATCTTCGCCCAATTAGCATTAAAGATATGCTTCAGTAGGTCGCGTTTGTCTGACTTTTCGTCGCCGGTGTAGGTGATGTAACGCTTTTTGTTGGCATTCTCAGGAAGAAGCAGCTCAGGATTCAGTGCCCAATTACCGCCTGCCTGGAGTTGGATGTCGAATTTGATATAATTCTTCTGTAATTCAAGGGCCATACCAAAAATTCCTAGGCCCTCCAGAGTCTTGAACTGACTGTAGAGAAGAGCAGGTCCCTTTGCTGTCTCAAGACGATCAATAATTGCCTGAAATTTGGGGCTGTAGATCGGTAATTTGTCGGCAGCGAAGACGCTGGCCCCTTTAGCACGGAGGCTCGCCAGGGCGGCACGGATCGCTTCCTGATAGGGATCAGACATCGGTGCTGCGGCCTCGTGTCGCACAGGGGCCTCCGCCTCTTCTTGTGAGTCCACCAGCTCCTGCTCACCCTCCGCCAGTACATCGCCACCCTGTGAATCGCCTGATACAGCCTGGCCTAGATCGGCCAGGGCAGCCGTCTCGTCACCAGGTCGTGGTCGTGCGATATCCTCAGGGAACACGAAATTACAGCATGCTCGGCTAAAGATCTTGAATGTCCCTTTTTGGGCTTTTAAGACTTCGTCGTAGCGGGCTTCAGGGGCCGCAGGTGCCTTCTTCTTTCCCTTGCGATCACGCTCCTCCTGCTTTAGCTCTGTCTGTCGGACTATGGTATACTGCTGAAGCTGACGATCGCTCATCTCTACCTGGACCACCTCGTCCTTCTCTACACGGGCTACGAGTTCTGCCTTACCTGCCTTATAATAGGAGATCAGACCACTCAGTCGAGCCATGAGTACAAGGTCGTTGGGGGAGTTCAGAGTCAGCGTCTCCTTGTTGATAAAGGTGTCGACGAAAGGCTTCTCTAGATCAGGAAGACGTTGATTTACGCCATAGGTCAGGGCACTAAACACAGTCCCCTTAGCCTTCACTAACGGGCGAAGATCCATCTCAACACGATTCATCCAGGCAGCTAGATCACGTTCTCGACTGATCTCAGCAACATCTGCCGCTCCATCCTCATTACGGACAAATCCACGGGGTGCCCCTGTGGTCGGATCCACTACTTTGCGATAACCACTGGGAACGGGTGTCAAACGCATACTAGTAGCTCCCTTACCAGGGAGGATCTCATAGATATCAACCTCTGGATGCCGTGCCAGAGCAGTCTTGACGGCCTCTACATTTACACCCGCCGATAACATACCACTGGCATATCTCATATCGCCACTGAGTAGATTCGCCATGATACCCAACTCCTGTGGGTAGTTGATAATGGGTGTACCGGATAGGGCTACTATCTTCGTACCGACGGCATTACAGAGTAGGCGATAGACCAGGTAAGAGATCCGATAGCGTTTACCTGTCATACAGAACTTTGCCTTGTATTCGGGTTCCAGAGGCTCAGTCTTATAGAAGTCCTCCAGTCTGCTGTTATTGATAGTACGGATCAGATTGTGGATTTCGTCGATTACAATCACCGCACCATCAAACATAGTCGGCGTCTTACAGGCCCAGTCGCGGACCCGCCGCTCGGTCAGACCATTGTAATTGATAAACGTGAAGCGAGCCTCAATATGACGTTGAATCTGTTTTGTGATAGTTGCCTTGTCGGCGGGGGCAAGGACCTCCCAATTTGAGGGGAGAGTCGGGTCGGGTACCCATGCACCCTTGTTCTTCTTGATCCAATCGATCGGTAGACCGATTGTGTCGGTCAGAAACGTCAACTCGGCACTTGCTGCCTTGACCCCCACGGCCAAGAAGGTCCAGTAATTCTCTTGCTGAAAGGCAAAGTAACCGCATTTTGTCAGTTCACCGCGGTAGTTTCCACTCAGGGATGCGGGAGTCATAATAAAGATTTTGCGATTACCGGCCCCGTAAAGAGCCTCTGCAGTGGCGATCGAGGTACATGTCTTACCGGATCCGAGGCCGTGGTAGACAAGGAGACCGCGATAGGGCGAGGCTCGCTGTAGATAGTCGCGAACAAAGGCCTGGTACTGGAAGGTCTTCAGTTCCTTAGTGGAGGCTTTGGCTGCCTTTGTACAAGTCTCTGGATCGGGGTCTTCTGTCAACGGTGGAAGCATATACTGCTTGAATGTCTGGATGACGAAGGGCTTGAATCCACGGCGATTCTCAGGCACGTAGAAAGCGGGCTTCACCATCGGCGGTCGAGGAGGCCCTGTTACAGCCTCTGTGACGTGTTGTATAAGTTCTGCGTCGGCAGGTTTGAGAGCAGCCGACTGCTCGGCATCTTCAACCTTACCAAGAACCACGGGTGCCGCGGCCGCCTTGGTAGCAGCCTTCACCGCAGCCACAACTGCCTCCCCCTCCACTACAGGAGCCGCGGGTTCGAACATAGAGGGAGCAGCACGCTTTTTCGCAGGTGGCTTAGCCACAGTCGGTTGCGGTTCAGCCGCTGGCTTTGGTCCAGTGAGATTCTCATCACGAAGTTCTGCGTCGGCGATCCGTGCTGCCTGAACGGCTTCTGATGCGACTACGACCGGGGCAGCCTTTGCTGCCTCAGCAGCAGTAACCCCATCGAATGTGAGTGGTGCTATCTGTGTAAAATCCTCAGTTACAGTTGGTTCTGTAGGTGCTATGTTTGCGTCAAAACGAACAGCTGTTCGCTTCAGACGGGCAAACTTAGGGGGTCCTGCTGACGACATGACTCTCTAAATTCAAATATCTATTTTATCTTCTCGTCTTTCGCGGCCATACAGCTAAAATTGAGACCGACAACATCAGATCGTTCAACTAGCAATGCCCGCTCACACAGAGATAGTTAAGTGCCCTGTCTGTCATATAGATAAGCAGGTAGGGTTAGTCTCCCATCATATCTATCGTAGCCATACACATGATGGGCGGTTTGATGCTGATCTGATTAAACAGATCACAAATACAGTTTCAACAGGACCTTTCCATCCAGAGGTCTCTATTGGGGGACGGACCTTCACACTCTGTCCCGCGTGGGCAAAGGAGGCAAAGGGGTTCCGTCACGAATCAAAGAATAAGCGGAGCCTACAGAATCAACACGCAGATTGTACGCTCTGCTACAAGGGTTGGTTGACTCAAGGCCAGGCACAGGGCCAGGCACAGGCCAACGTAACCCATTCTGATACACTGGTACTGGTACCTGCAAAGCAGGATCTCAATCTAGAGGCCCTTCTTCAGGAGAATCAGCAACTGAAGGCAGAGCTTGAGAGGTTCAGGGAGTGGATCAAATCGGCCCCTATACAGGTTCCTACACACGCACTTCCTGTAGTCGTCAGCCAGGCAGTGGTCACAAACGCAGTGGTCACAAACGCAGTGGTCACAAACGCAGTGGTCACAAACGCAGTAGTTCCAGCAGCGACCAAGCTCCATAGGACCACTGTGAAGGCAGTGAAGGCCTCAAAGAAGGAGGCCGAAAAGGGGATGTGGTGCACGCGGTGTGAGAGCTGTAATACCACCGCCCAGTTCACCACAGACCTCAAGGCCTGTGCCACGTGCAAAAAGCTCTGCCATTTCAACGACGATCTGAACAGCTGCTACCACTGGGATTGTGAGGTCTGTGCTAAGCAGATCTGTAAAGAGTGCAACAAGTCGAACGGCGGTAACAAGATGCACCCCCTCTGCTCACAGGACTGTGCCAAGAAATACAAGGCACGAAGAACGTAGCTTGCAAAATTGAAACACCCTGCACAATATAGACTACTAACAACACGACCACAATGAACGTTGAACCCAAAATCAAGACCGAGGATACCGGTAAGATCTTCGAAAAGGCCATCTGCCTGGCGTACGGAATAGATTACGACGGTCCCTACAAGTACAGCCTGGAGACGGCTACCCAGCTTGCTCAGCGTCTAAAACCCCTTGTCTCCAGTTTCCCCAAGCCTACGCATACGGCCGCCCGCGGTGCCCGCTACGATTTCACCGCTGATCCAGAGACTCATCTATCGGCCAAGTCCACAAAGGCGGGTGTCGGTAAGGTCGCACCGCAGGTGGTAGGCCAGTCGCAGCCACAAAAGTTCTGCAATATTATCGGCATCCCCTTCACGACCCCAGAGGCCCTCAAGGAGTACATACAGACCAACATCCAGACGATCCTGCCTGTGCTTGTCTCCTACACCTTCGACTGCCCCAATATCTACTACAACAAAGAGCAGGACAGTATCCGATACATCACCTTGACCACGCCCATTGATTGGACTCGGTATAAGTTCACCTGGACGTGTGATTGGTCGACGTGGTCCAACTCATCGACTCTGAAGGTGGTATCAGAGAGCGGCACGCTGGCCCTGGTGGAGTTCCAGTTTCACACAAAAAGCCGTACAAATATGGCCGTACGCTGGTGCTATGAGAACTTCCTGACTCTGTTCGCCGACCACTTGACGGTTATCTCTATGTAGTGGCCGCAGTCACAGTCTTATGCAGACAGAAGAGATACTCCTTAATGGCAACATCGGCGTTGTATTCGTAGGATTTGAAGCGCTTGTAATCGCGCTCAACCACGGAGACCGTTCCGTATTTTTTCATCAGTTCAACCATTGCATCCTTAGAGACAAGGCTCTCGCTGTTGTATGAGAGAAATATCCACGAGGTCTTGAGCGTGCTAAACAAGGTATCAAAGGCAGCCAGCACGACCGGTCCCTTTTTGCAGAAGGGCGAGATAAAGCAGTCAGTGGGAATGCCCGTCTTACCTTTTAGTGGTTGCTCACTCAAAAGCTGCGTGGGCGTTTTTGCAATGATATTTAGAGGAAAGTAATTCTTGGAGTACTGTCGCTCATTGTAGGGCGGATCCAGATAGACCAGGTCAGAAGTGAAGCCATTTAGAAACTCCGTGTTCAGCACATCGGAATTGTATGTGCCACTGCCCGTAGACGCCGTCTGTATCGTATGAATAGGTACCAGCGTCAGATTCTTGAGAGCCTTTGCCTTGAAATCTCTAAGAAAGCATCCGTAGACTGCAGGCACGTTGCTTACAGCGTCGGCACTGATCAGCAGTGAGGCCAGCACAAACTTGTACTCGTCTTCAGTAAGACCTTTACGTGCTGCCTCTAGCCCAGCCCGCATATAGTCGATACGCTGTGCATTCTCAACCGTGAAGAACTTACGTCCGTTCGTTTCATAGGGACTATAGTGCCGTGTTACGAACCCAACAGTAGTCAAGTGTCTCTTCTCATCAACCTCTTGCTGAAGCTTAGCAATAAGTACCGAGCACGATTCAGAATACGTTGAACATGTAAAGGCGTGGCTAATAATTGAGCTGTAGAGTTCGGCGTCGTTGGAGACAACCGTGGCTCCGTGTTTTCTGAAGTGATGGGAGACAACACCGGTCCCTGCAAACAGATCGGCCACGGTCTTCCCACTGAACTGCTGCCAGCCCGTCTTCTCCTTCATAATTCCACTGATCCACTCCAACAGCTGAAATTTGGAGCCGATGTAATTGAGCCGGCATATCTTCTGGACAACAAGAGGCGGCTGGATAATAGAATTTGTCTGTACTGCAGCTGCTGCAGCAGCTGCAGGTGTCAGTAGTTTCACCAGATCCGCTCTGTTCTTGCCACTGTAGCCCTTGATGCCGCGTGCTTTACACAATGTAATCAGCTCTGGACGGCTCTGGACTGCGTAGTTGATTTGTGTCTTAGCAGAAGTCAGCTCCCGCTTTACCAGAATCTCGTTCACTTTCTTCTCTACCAGGGCCTCAATGGTTGTGTCGGGTTGGCAGGGTTTTTGCCGTGCCTCGTGTGCAGCCAAATGACCCCGCTGTTTGAAGATCTTGAGGCAGGTTTTACAGGCGTGTGTCACCATTTTATTCTACTAGAACGTACAGTAACTAATATTCACTTTTTAGTGAAACAACAGCATAAAAAATACAGATGGTGGTCACTCGTCCTCAGAGTTGTCCAACTGACTCACGGTCAGTCGTCCTCACGTTGAGGTGAATCCGCACCGATCACGCCGAATTTCACCAGAGCCCGTCGTGATGCCTCCTGCTCGGCAACCTTCTTGTTTTTCGCAGTCGCAGTAGCCACAACGTGTCCGTCGGGTGACAGAACTCCCATAGTAAACGTTCGGTTATGAAGCGGTCCTTCAACTGCCACCTCCTTGTATCGCGGCGGTTGATGATAGGTTGCCTGGTAGTATTTCAGTAGCTGATCCTTATAGTTGGTATTTTGCGAGATCAGCTGGGCAAAATCCACGTGAGCTTCAAAGAGATTGGTGATCCAGTCAAATGCACGTGAGAAAGCAGCACCACGGTCTGTTACAGAGAGGTCGCGATAGAGGGCACCGATCCAGGCCTCAAGCATTGAGCCCAGAATACGTAGATTACGACGTCCGTTACAGAGATCCTCCACGTGCCGACTGACGATCAGCCAGTGCTGCATACCGATCTTCTCGGCAAGATGACCAAGCATCTTGTTGTTCACCAGATTTGAGCGAAGTGAGGTCCAGAAACCCTCCCCTTCTCCAGGGTAGCGAAGGCAGAGATATTCAGCTGTAATCGCCTGTAGAATACCGTCTCCGTGATGCTCTAGTTCCTCGTTATCGGCGGTCTTGAGTGCCATCACGCCGTCCGGTCGAGGGATCACGATCACCTTTTCGCCTGTGGTCTGTACACTGGGTCCTTCTGGCCTATCCACATAGGATCGATGGACGAAGGCCTGTCGGAACAACTCGTAGTGACGGGGCGCATCCTTTACGCCATAGGCAGAGAGGATTCGTCTGATCTCGGAGTCGGGTACATCACGATTGATGGGATTCCAGGGGTTGTAGAGCTTTACGTCGCCATCAAAATCAGTCATCTTGTTAGCTATCCAAAATATAGTTGTTGGGTTCAAATTTTGACTGAAAAACCGGTGACCGCGGCCACCCTTCTTCTCTCAGTAGTCCTCTGGCTCGCCGTAGGCACAGACCCGCGAACACCCACGTCCGCCGTAGTCCTCACCGTCGTAGCGGCCACCGCAGCCAGGGCAGGGGATATCCTCGTAGTAATCGTAGGCGGGGACGGGCGGCGTGATCACATGCGTAGCGGTCCCAGGCACAGCGGACCCAGGCACAGCGGACCCAGGCACAGCGGACCCAGGCACAGCGGACCCAGGCACAGCGGACCCAGGCACAGTGGGCATCTGCCACTGCACAGGGACAGCAACGACCGCGTCCCACTCGATCACCTCATTCTCGTCTGCTGTCAAGAGGACGTGGAACTCCTGGCACGCCGGCTGGTTATCAGGGTGGTGGTGGTGGTGCCCGCAGAGCGTGCAGTTAATGCCCGCGTACTCGGCAATGTGGTCCGAGCAGATGCCGATGAGCAGGCCCGGCTCGGGTGAGATGGGACGAAAGTCCTTCTTGGGACAGATGTTGCACTGGTAGATTGCGTCAGACATTTTGGCTTCTTTTGTGCCGGTGTGTGATCTACCATATTTGCGGTAGATGATTTCAATTTTTTGTATTGGCTGCGTGTAGAGATGCCCCGCAACCAGACTCAACCGGCAAAGCCAGCCAGCGGAGTACAGAATATACCCTTTGTTGTTGTACCAAAACCCTCCCTAGGAAACTCCATGAAGGAGGGGTTTGGTCTCGGCATCGGTATGTCGGTTGCCCGCAACATAGTAGATCGTGTAATGGGCCCAGCACAGCAGGCTCCAGCACAGCAGGCTCCAGCACAGCAGGCTCCAGCACAGCAGGCCCTGACCGAGTTCAAGAAATGTATGCAGAAGAATGACGACTATGAGGTCTGCCGGATTCACTTGGAGTGAAGAGCAGACCAGATCTTCTCAGCCAGAACTTTTCCGACCGTCCGCTTGCCCACGTTAAGAGCAGC
>Ga0164296_1005224_pt1 | contig 11470 bp, 11 predicted proteins | sample GEODES057metaG_FD_113533 | JGI IMG/M metagenome (GOLD analysis project Ga0164296, IMG submission 113533) | Dystrophic lake water microbial communities from Trout Bog Lake, Wisconsin, USA - GEODES057 metaG | ecosystem: Environmental > Aquatic > Freshwater > Lake | place: USA: Trout Bog Lake... | reverse complement strand
CGAGGCCACCGATCAGGAAGTTCAGCACGAAGCCGAGCAGCATGAACCCGGCGATCACCGAGGCGCTGGAGGCGTTGATCTTGGCGAGTTCCTCGCCGCCGTGCCAGCCGATGGCCAGCAGCAGGTACATGGTCAGGCCCTGGTAGATCACGTACGGGAACTCGAACCGCACCTTGAGGATCGGGATCAGGAACCCGAAGTAGAAGAACAGCAGCAGCGGCTTGAAGAGATTGTGGGTGAAGTTCTCCCAGAACTCCTGCAGCATGTGGCGCCTCTCTCGATGATCCCGCTTCGGTGATCAGGTGAAACGTAACGTCGGGCGCCCCACGCCGCCACTCAGTCGCTTCCGGACGGCGTCCCGGTCGGGGCGGGGCACCACCTATTCCCCGCGGGCGGCGCCAGCTGCGCTCGCGGCGGTGCTGGTTGCGGCGTCGGACCGGCCTTGATCGGTGCGCGCTGTGACTTTTCTGTGAATCGCCTGATGACGGGACTCGTGGTGTGTCGGCGGTCGACAGCGGTCCCGTCGCCGCCGTGGGACTTTCGGCCCTAATTGCCCGATTTGGCGCGTGTCAGCTTGATGTAACTAAACGACACAGATACATTGCCTGTTACTGAGGTAAACACTAACTGGGGAGGCGTCGTGGTGGGTGGTGCAACCAAGGGTCTGACGAATGTGCAGCTGCTGCGCGAACTCGAGCCCGTCGCCGAGCGGCTACTCAACCGCCACCTCTCGATGTCCAAGGACTGGAACCCGCACGACTACATCCCGTGGTCGGAGGGCAAGAACTTTCACGCCCTCGACGGTCAGGACTGGGAGCCGGGGCAGAGCCGGCTTCCCGAAGTCGCGCAGGTCGCGATCGTGCAGAACCTGCTGACCGAGGACAACCTGCCGTCGTACACCCGTGAGATCGCGATGAACTTCACGATGGACGGCCCCTGGGGCCACTGGGTGAACCGGTGGACCGCCGAGGAAGCCCGGCACAGCACCGCGCTCCGCGATTACCTGGTGGTCACCCGTGCGGTGGACCCGGTCGCGCTGGAGAAGCTGCGCATCGAACAGATGACCCGCGGCTTCAGCCCGGGCCAGAATCAGCAGGGGGACCTGTTTGCAGAGAACCTCTTCGATTCGGTCATGTACGTCTCATTCCAGGAGCTCGCCACCCGCGTCTCGCACCGCAACACCGGGCTGGTCTGCCAAGACCCCATCGCCATGCAGCTGATGGCCCAGGTGTCGCACGACGAGAACCTGCACATGATCTTCTACCGGGACGTCAGCGCGGCGGGTCTGGACATTGCGCCCAACCAGGCGATCAGGTCGGTGCACCGGATTCTCCGCAATTTCAAGATGCCCGGGTTCACGGTGCCGGAATTTCGCCGTAAAGCCGTGATCATCGCCGTCGGCGGCGTGTACGACCCCCGCATCCATCTCAACGAGGTGGTGTGGCCGGTGCTGCGCAAGTGGCGGATCTTCGAACGCGACGACTTCAGCGGCGAGGGTGCCCGGCTGCGTGACGACCTCGCCCTGCTGATCACCGAACTCGAGGAAGCTTCCGACAAGTTCGACGAGTCCAAGCAGCGCTACCTCGACCGTGAGGCGCGCAAGGCCGAGAAGATCACCGCGCGCGAGGTGCTGAAAACCGAAGGCAGACTGACGCTGAGCAGGCACTGAACCGTCCGACATCGATGCCGAACGCCGGGTCGCGTTCGCCGACATGTGGTCGTGGGCGCCCCGACGTTGCTCGGCCCGGCCGGGTGATGGCCCCGGGGCTGGGTTATTCGTCAGCGGGCTCGCCGCCTAGACTGACGACCGTCATCGTGGGGCGATCAGTCGCCATCCATGCACACCGGAGGCGGAGGACCCGACCGTGAAATCAACCACCAACCTCGTCGTCGGCGTGGCGGCCCTCGGCGCGATCGGCGCCGCGGCTTTCGGCGCGACATCCATCGCGTCGGCGCCGACGGCGCCGACATCCGGCGCGCAGGTGACGCTGGCAGCGGCCGGCGCGCACTCGCCCCTGCCTCAAGACCCGCCGCCCCCGGCTCCGTCGCCGGCTGCGACGTCGACGCCGGCTGCCACGTCGACGTCGGCGGCCCCGGCCCAGGACGTACCGACCGCGGAGCAGATCGTCAACCTGTGCAACCAGTACACCGACCCCGGCGTCCCGTACCAGTCCAAGGTCAATCTGGTGGAGAACGGCATCAACCAGCAACAGGGTCGGATCATGGAGCACGAGCTGAAAAAGGCTCAGCTGAACGGCAACTTCCCGGAGACGTTCACCGTGGCGGACCTCCAGTCGACGGGGCCCAACATGGCCTCGGCCAACGTGTCCATCGCGGGTCCCAAGTTCGCCGGGCCCGTCGTCAAGTACCTGGTGTTCACCAACATCGGTGGCAACTGGCTGCTGCAGGAGGACGCCGCGCTGGCGCTGCTGCAGGCGGCGGCTGCGACGAACTGACGCGACCGGCTCGCGCCCGACTAGCCCGGCTGGGCGTCCATGTCGTACACCCGCGCGTGCAGCACCGTTCGGTTCCTCAGTGCGGCGCGCACAGCGCGGTGCAGGCCGTCCTCCAGATAGATGTTGCCCTCCCACTTCACCGCGTGCGGAAAAAGATCTCCGTAGAAGGTGGAGTCCTCGGACAGCAGCCGGTCGAGGGCGAGAACGGTGGTCGTCATGATCAATTCGTCGAGGCGGATCTGCTGCGGCGGAATCTGTGACCAATCCTTGTAGGACAGCGCGTGCTCCGGGTAGGGCTTGCCGTCGCGCACGCCCTTGAAGATCATCGGCGGGCCTCGTACATGCAGGACAGGCTAGTCCTTTCGGGGGGCGGCTCGGTGATGGGCGGACGGCGCGCCCGAACACCGTAAAATGGGCCCCGCCAGAGTGGAATCGAGGAGGTGAGCACCGGTGGGAAGTGCTGACGACCGTCGCCTGGAGGTACTGCGCGCGATCGTCGCCGACTTCGTCTCCACCAAGGAGCCGATCGGCTCGAAGAGCCTCGTGGAGCGGCACAACCTGGGTGTGTCGTCGGCCACCGTCCGCAACGACATGGCGGTCCTGGAGGCCGAGGGCTACATCACCCAGCCGCATACGAGTTCCGGGCGCGTGCCCACGGAGAAGGGGTATCGCGAGTTCGTCGACCGGCTCGACGATGTCAAGCCGCTGTCGTCAGCCGAGCGGCGGGCGATTCAGGGCTTCCTCGAATCGGGCGTCGACCTCGACGACGTGCTGCGGCGCGCGGTTCGGCTATTGGCTCAGCTGACGCGCCAGGTGGCGGTGGTGCAGTACCCGACCTTGTCGGCGTCCACCGTGCGCCACCTCGAGGTGATCGCCCTGACCCCGGCGCGGCTTCTGATGGTCGTCATCACCGACTCGGGCCGCGTTGATCAGCGCATCGTCGAACTCGGCGACGTCATCGACGACCACAAGCTGTCGCAGTTGCGCGATATGCTCAGCCAGGCGCTCGTGGGCAAGAAGCTCCCGGCGGCCTCCGTGGCGGTAGCCGACCTCGCCGGGCAGCTGCGCAGCCCGGACGGGCTGGGCGACGCCGTCGGCCGCTCGGCGACGGTGCTGCTGGAATCGCTGGTCGAGCACACCGAGGAGCGCTTACTGATGGGCGGCACCGCCAACCTGACCCGCAACGCGGCCGACTTCGGCGGCTCGATGCGTTCCATCCTCGAGGCACTTGAGGAGCAGGTTGTGGTGCTGCGGCTGCTCGCGGCCCAACAGGAGGCCGGCAAGGTCACGGTGCGCATCGGCCACGAGACGGCCGTGGACGAGATGGCCGGCACCGCGATGGTGACCACCGCCTACGGCACGTCGGATACGGTGTACGGCGGCATGGGGGTGTTGGGACCCACCCGCATGGACTACCCGGGAACTATTGCCAGCGTGGCGGCGGTTGCCCTCTATATCGGCGAAGTCCTGGGTGCTCGATGAACACGCACCTGCGGGAACAGGCCTAGAAAGGTCAAGCGTGGCACGCGACTATTACGGGCTGCTCGGCGTGAGCAGAAATGCCAGCGACACGGAGATCAAGCGCGCGTACCGCAAGCTGGCGCGCGAGCTTCATCCCGACGTCAACCCCGACGAGGGCGCGCAGGCGAAGTTCAAGGAGATCAGCGCCGTCTACGAGGTGCTCAGCGACCCGGAGAAACGCCGGATCGTGGACCTGGGCGGCGATCCCCTGGAAAACGCCGCCGCAGCCGGCGGCGGGTTCGGCGGCTTCGGCAACCTCGGCGACGTGTTCGAGGCGTTCTTCGGCGGGGGTTTCAGCCAGGGATCGGCCTCCCGCGGTCCGATCGGCCGGGTCCGGCCCGGCTCAGACTCGCTGCTGCGGATGCGCCTGGACCTTCAGGAGTGCGCGTCCGGGGTGACCAAGCAGGTCACCGTCGACACCGCCATCCTCTGCGATCGCTGCCAGGGCAAGGGCACCAACGGAGATTCGGCGCCGGTTCCGTGCGACACCTGCGGCGGCCAGGGCGAGGTGCAGACTGTCCAGCGCTCGCTGCTCGGCCAGATGGTCACCTCGCGGCCGTGTCCGACCTGCCGCGGCGTCGGGGTCGTCATTCCCGACCCGTGCCTGCAGTGCATGGGCGACGGCCGGGTCCGGGCGCGCCGGGACATCAGCGTCAAGATCCCTGCTGGCGTCGGCGAAGGCATGCGGGTCCGGCTCGCCGCCCAGGGCGAGGTGGGGCCCGGAGGTGGGCCGGCAGGTGACCTGTACGTGGAGGTGCACGAGCAGGCGCACGACATCTTCGTGCGAGAAGGCGATGACCTGCACTGCACCGTCTCGGTGCCGATGGTGGACGCGGCGCTCGGCGCGAACGTCACCGTCGACGCCATCGTGGACGGCACCAGCGACATCGCCATCCCGCCCGGCACGCAACCGGGCGCAGTGATCACCCTGCGCGGTCACGGGATGCCACACCTGCGTTCCGGGGTCCGCGGTGACCTTCACGCTCACGTCGACGTGGTGGTCCCAGCCAAGCTGGATCACCGCGACGCCGAGCTGCTGCGTGAGCTGAAGAACGGCCGCAGCCGCGACGTCGTTGAGGTCAGGTCGAACCACGCCGGCGGCGGGCTGTTCAGCCGGCTGCGCGAGACCTTCACCGGGCGGTAACCGGCCCACTCATGGTGGCCACGCTGTTTTACGTCGATGTTCTGCCCGAGATCGGCGAGGTCGCCGTCGTCGACGGCGACGAAGGTTTCCACGCCGCGACGGTGCGCCGGATCCGTGTCGGGGAGCGCCTCGCGCTCGGCGACGGAGTCGGCACCCTCGCCCACTGTGAGGTCGAGCATGCCGGACGCGACGGCCTGCGCGCTCGGGTGCTCGCACGCTGGAGTGTCGAGCCCGCCCGCCCGCCGGTGACGGTCGCCCAGGCGCTGCCCAAATCGGATCGCTCCGAGTTGGCGGTCGAACTGGCCACTGAGGCCGGGGCGGACGCCTTTCTGGCCTGGCAGGCGGCTCGCTGCGTGGCGAACTGGGATTCCGGCAGGGCGGACAAGGGTCTGCGCCGGTGGCGCGCGGTCGCCCGGTCGGCGGCCCGGCAATCCCGTCGGGCGTACATCCCGACCGTCGACGGGGTGCTGTCCACCGAGGCGTTGGCCCGGCTGATCGGCGATGCAGACGCGCTGGTGCTGGTGCTGCACGAGTCGGCGACCGACCGGCTCGTCGACGTCATGTCCGACGCCATGTCCGACGTCATGTCCGACGCCGTCGCGCACGCGAGGTCAATAGTGCTGGTGGTCGGTCCGGAGGGCGGCATCGCGCCCGACGAGGTCGCCGCGTTGGCCGTCGCGGGCGCCCGGACGGTCCGGCTGGGCCCGCAGGTGTTACGAACGTCGACCGCGGCCGCGGTGGCGCTGGGCGCGCTGGGCGTGCTGACCCCCCGGTGGGATGGTTCATCGAGCCTGTGACGGGAGTCCCAGCGTAGAATGGGGCGGCCGGACACACGATCTCAGGAAGCGGGCATCGGAAACCACGTGACGCAGGTTCGCAGCAGCATCGACGTTCCGCGCGACGTCGTCGTGGGGCTGTTGGGTTCGGCGGACGAGAACTTGCGTGCGCTGGAGCGCAGCCTGACCGCCGATCTGCACGTGCGCGGCAACTCCGTGACGCTCACCGGGGAACCGGCCGATGTCGCACTGGCCGAGCGGGTGATCTCCGAACTGGTGGCGATCGTGTCCCGCGGCGAGCCGGTGACTCCCGAGGTGGTGCGCAGGAGCGTCGCGATGCTCGTCGGCGCCGACAACGAGTCGCCCGCCGAGGTGCTCACGCTCGACATCCTGTCCCGCCGGGGGAGGACCATCCGGCCCAAGACGCTCAACCAGAAACGCTACGTCGACGCCATCGACGTCAACACCATCGTCTTCGGGGTGGGTCCGGCCGGCACCGGCAAGACGTACCTGGCTATGGCCAAGGCGGTCAGCGCGCTGCAGTCCAAGCAGGTGACCCGCATCATCCTGACCCGCCCGGCGGTGGAAGCCGGTGAGCGACTTGGCTTTTTGCCGGGCACGCTGAGCGAGAAGATCGACCCCTACCTGCGCCCCCTGTACGACGCGCTCTACGAGATGATGGACCCCGAGCTCATCCCGAAGCTGATGTCGGCTGGCGTCATCGAGGTGGCGCCGCTGGCGTACATGCGTGGTCGCACGCTGAACGACTCTTTCATCGTCCTCGACGAAGCTCAGAACACCACCCCAGAGCAGATGAAGATGTTCCTCACGCGACTCGGCTTCGGCTCGAAGATCGTCGTGACCGGAGACATCACCCAGGTCGACCTCCCCGGCGGCGCCCGGTCGGGCTTGCGCTCGGCGATGGAGATCCTTCATGGCGTCGACGACATTCACATCTCCGAGCTCACCAGTGTGGACGTGGTGCGCCACCGCCTGGTCACCGAAATCGTCGACGCCTACGCGAAGTTCGACGAGCCGGGGTTGGCGATGAACCGCGCGGCGCGGCGCGCGTCGGGCTCCCGCGATCGAAGATGATCCCGCATGAGCGTTGAGGTCTCCAACGAGTCGGGCATCGACGTGTCCGAAGCCGAACTCGTCAGCGTCGCGCGGTTCGTCATCGACAGGATGGACGTCAACCCGGCGGCCGAGTTGTCGATGTTGCTGGTGGACACCGCGGCGATGGCTGACCTGCACATGCGCTGGATGGACCTACCCGGTCCAACCGACGTGATGAGCTTCCCCATGGATGAGCTCGAGCCCGGTGGGCGTCCCGACGCCCCCGACCCCGGGCCGTCGATGCTGGGCGACATCGTGCTCTGCCCCGAATTCGCCGCCCGGCAGGCGGCCGCGGCCGGGCACAGCCTCGGACACGAGCTGGCGCTGCTGACGATTCACGGAGTGCTGCACCTGCTCGGATTCGACCACGGTGAGCCGGCCGAAAAGCGTGAGATGTTCACTCTCCAGGATCGGTTGCTCGAGGAGTGGGTCGGCCAGCAGGTCGGGGTGTACCACCAGGAACGGCAGCAGGAGCGAGACCGCCGCTTGCTGGACAAGTCGCGGTATTTCGACAGTTGAACGGGCTTTCTGAGCTGGGGGGCGCGATCGCGCTGATCGCGTTGGGCGGGATTTTCGCCGCGATGGACGCAGCGATCAGCACGGTGTCGCCCGCCCGGGTTCAAGAATTGGTGCGCGACCAGCGGCCCGGTGCGGTGTCGCTGTCCACGGTGATGGCCGAGCGGCCGCGCTACATCAACCTGGTGGTCCTGTTGCGCATCGCGTGCGAGGTCACCGCGACTGTGCTGTTAGTGGCGTTCTTCTACGACAACGTGGGTCCGAAACCGGCAGTGTTGATCGCAGCGGCGATCATGGTGGTCACCAGCTTCGTCGTCATCGGCGTGGGACCCCGCACCCTGGGCCGCCAGCACGCCTACTCGATCGCGTCGGTGACGGCCCTTCCGCTGCGGGTGATCTCGTGGTTGTTGATGCCGGTCAGCCGGCTGCTGGTGCTCCTGGGCAACGCGGTGACCCCGGGCCGCGGCTTTCGCAACGGGCCCTTCGCCTCTGAGATCGAACTGCGCGAGGTCGTCGACCTGGCTCAGCAGCGCGGGGTCGTCGCCGCCGACGAACGCCGGATGATCCATTCGGTGTTTGAGCTCGGCGACACCCCGGCACGCGAGGTCATGGTGCCCCGCACCGAGATGATCTGGATTGAGAGCGACAAACTCGTGAGCCAGGCGATCACGCTGGCCGTGCGCAGCGGGCACTCCCGCATCCCGGTGATCGGCGAAAACGTCGACGACATCGTCGGGGTCGTGTATCTCAAAGACCTTGTCCAGCAGACGTTCCTGGCCGGTGACAGCGGTCGCGCCACGCCGGTGGCACAGGTGATGCGTCCGGCAGTGTTCGTGCCGGACTCCAAACCCCTGGATGCACTGCTGCGCGAGATGCAGCGCGACCGCATCCACCTGGCGCTGCTGGTGGATGAGTACGGAGCGATCGCCGGCCTGGTCAGCATCGAAGACGTGCTGGAGGAGATCGTCGGCGAGATCGCCGACGAGTACGACCAGGCGGAGACGGCGCCGATAGAAGAGCTGGGCGATAAGCGTTTCCGGGTCTCGGCGCGCCTGCCGATCGAAGACGTGGAGGAACTCTACGAAATGGAACGCGATGATGACCTCGACGTCGACACGGTGGGCGGCCTTCTGGCCTTGGAGTTGGGTCGAGTTCCGCTGCCGGGCGCCGAGGTGAGCTGGCGCGGCGTGCGGTTGCGGGCCGAGGGCGGCGCAGACCACCGGGGCCGGGTACGGATCGGCACCGTCCTGCTGAGCCCGGCCGACTCCGACGGGTTCACCCCGCAATGACGCCGAGCGTGCAACTACCGCGAAAAGTCGGCCGAAAATTCGCACTGATGACACGTTGGGCGCAATGAGCGAGTTCCGTTCCGGCTTCGTGTGTTTCGTCGGCCGACCCAACACCGGCAAGTCGACGCTGACGAATGCGCTGGTCGGCACCAAGGTGGCGATCACGTCGAAGCGCCCCCAGACCACCCGGCACACCATCCGCGGCATCGTCCATCGCGACGACTTCCAGATCATCCTTGTCGACACCCCGGGGCTGCACCGTCCCCGCACGCTACTGGGCAAAAGGCTCAACGATCTGGTCCGCGACACCTACGGCGAGGTCGATGTGATCGGGCTGTGCATCCCGGCGGACGAGACGATCGGACCCGGGGACCGCTGGATCGTCGACCAGATCCGTTCCACCGCGCCGAAGACGACGCTGATGGCGATCGTCACGAAGATCGACAAGGTGCCCAGGGAGCGTGTCGCGGCGCAGTTGGTTGCGGTCAGCGAACTGGTGGGCGCCGCCGCCGAGATCGTCCCGGTGTCGGCGGTGTCGGGTGATCACGTCGACGTCCTGATCGGCGTGCTGGCCGCGGCGCTGCCTCCGGGCCCGGCCTACTACCCCGACGGTGAACTGACCGACGAACCCGAAGAGGTGCTGATGGGTGAGTTCATCCGCGAAGCCGCCCTGGAGGGGGTCCGTGACGAGCTGCCGCATTCGCTGGCGGTGGTCATCGACGAGGTGAACCCGCGGGACGGCCGTGACGATCTGATCGACGTGCACGCGATCCTCTACGTCGAGCGCGACAGCCAGAAGGGGATCGTCATCGGCAAAGGCGGTGCCCGGCTGCGCGAAGTCGGCACGGCGGCGCGCGCCCAGATCGAGAAGTTGCTGGGCACGAAGGTATACCTTGATCTTCGCGTCAAGGTCGCGAAGAATTGGCAGAGTGACCCCAAACAGCTAGGCAGGCTGGGTTTTTAGGTCGTATCCCACCAGACCGCGGGTTGCTTCGACGGCCAGTCGCACGCAGCTTCCAGTGCGGCGGCCAGTGAGATCAGCACCCCCTCGCTGTTGGCCGGACCCATCAGTTGCACGCCGATGGGCAGGCCCGCGGAAGTGAATCCGGCCGGCACATTGATCGAGGGCCAGCCCAGGACGTTCCACGGCCATGTGGCGGGGCACGCGGCGCCCGTGGCCCGATTGGTCTGATAGCTGCCGAGTTCGTCGAAGGAGTCCACCAACGGTGCGGGCTGAGCGGTGGTCGGCGCCAGCACGACGTCGACGATGTTGAAGATCGAGCCGACCCGCCGCGCGTCGGCCTGTTCGTGCCGGCGTGCGTTGCGCAGGAAGGCCCGCCCCGCGATGCGGCCCAGCCGCAGGTTGACCTGGGTGCGCGGATCCCACTCGACGTCGTCGCCGAGGATCCGCTCCCAGTCGCAGAGCCCGGCGCTGGACCGTGCGAGGAAGTCCCACATCAGTCGCACGCCGTAGTCGGGGTTGCCTGTCACCACCTGGTGGCCGAGCAGTCTGAGTTGCCGGGCAGTCTCGTGCGTGGCGGCCAGGATCTCCGGGTGCAGCGGGGCGGGTAAACCGGTGAAGGGAAATCGGGTGGACAGGGCGATGGTCAGCGCCTCGGGGGCGATGCCGACGTGGTCGGAGGCCGTCAGCGGCGGCGGCAGGTGCTTGTCGCCCTCGGCGTTTCCCGCCGCTGCGTCGAGTACCAGCGCCGCGTCGGCGACCGTGCGGGCGAGGACTCCGTTGACGGTGAGGCCGTTGCAGGCGTCGGACAATGGCCAGGTGGAGATGCGGCCGCGCTGCGGTTTGATGCCCACCAGGTGCGTCCACGCCGCGGGGATGCGGACGCTGCCGGCACCGTCGGAGCCGATGGCGGCGGGGACTAGGCCCGCGGCCACCGCGGCCGCGCTGCCGCCCGATGATCCGCCGGGAGTGTGACGACGCGACCACGGATTGCGGGTGTGCCCGAAGCCGGGGCCGCTGGTGAACGGCCACTGTCCCAGCTCGGACGTGTTGGTCTTGCCGACGATCACCGCGCCGGCCGCCCTCAGGCGTCGCACGACCTCCGAGTCACCGGTGGCGGGCCGGACCCGCCCCTCGGTGCCGAAGGCGGTGGGTACGCCGGCGATATCGACGTCGTCCTTGATCGCGATCGGGATGCCCAGCAGCGGCGCCATGTCGCCCGCGGCCCGGCGCCTGTCGGCCGCGGCGGCCTCGGCCAAGGCGGATTCGGTGAGTACCACCCGGAAGGCGTTCAAGGACGACTGGCTGGCGTTGATCGCCTGCAGCGAGCGGCGCACCAGCGTGTCCGATGTCAGTGCCCCGCTGGCCAGTTGATACAGCAGGTCGGTCAAGGTGGGCAGACGCTGGTCGCCGCTGACGATCGGATGCGGCATGAACGTCCTCGGAAGTGGGCAGCTGTGCGCAGTCAGTCAAAGCTTGCCAACCCCGACGCCGTCTTCGCCCGCGGCGCGCCGACGATGCCCGTCCCGGCATTGATAATTTCACTAAATTAATTGTCCAGTTAATGAACCATCATTCTGCGGCCGAGTATGGTGATGGAAAGGGACAGCGATCGGGAACGAGGCGGGGATGCTGAGAGCACTTGCGGGAGTGGCCAAGCAACTCACTGAAGCCGGTGAGTCGATCGTCGG